>Ga0105047_10006442_pt1 | contig 19930 bp, 24 predicted proteins | sample MAT04_FD_78384 | JGI IMG/M metagenome (GOLD analysis project Ga0105047, IMG submission 78384) | Freshwater microbial communities from Lake Fryxell liftoff mats and glacier meltwater in Antarctica - MAT-04 (megahit assembly) | ecosystem: Environmental > Aquatic > Freshwater > Ice > Liftoff...
AAAAGATGCTGATTTTTCTACGAATGGCTGCATATGGTTGCCTTACCTGTGGCGAATCTGCGCCAATGTTGCGCCATGTTGCCATATCTAGCGGTCACAAAACTATGGCTGAGTAGTTACCAAGTTACACAATAAAAAGGAATGCTATGAAAAATACTTTGAACGTAATTATGTCTATTGTAATCTTGGTGGTTCTGGCGGCCGGCGTATATTTTATCGTGCAGACCGTGCGTGAAAGCGCAACAGCGGCAGCAGATGCGGCGTCGGCTCCGTTTCAGCAGGTGAACCAGGCCAACCAGGCCTTGCAGACTCAGGTCTCGCAAATGATCCATCCCACGCCGACGATCATTGTTGACCCGGTGACTTATATTACCAATGTACAGTCACTGGCGCGGCTGGAGACCATTAAATATAGCGTGGAGCAAGTTGTGACGTGCGAGATCAATCAGACAGGCCCGCTGAGCGTATTCCTCGGCGACAAAGTGCTATTTGTAGGTCACGGGCTTGTAATCGCAGGCATTGACATGGAAAAAATTCAGCCCAGCGATATGCGTTTGGGCGGCGATATTTTGTATGTGCGCCTGCCCCCCGCTGAGATATTTGTGGCCACGCTGGATAATGACAAGTCTTATGTGTATGACCGTGAAACCGGTCCCTTTGCTGGAACAGATTTAAATCTCGAAACCAGTTGCCGCCAGGCGGCAGAAGAGAAGATCCGCCAAAGTGTGCTGGAGGATGGCATTCTTACGCAGGCGCAGGCAAACGCTGAAAATTATTTATTCAAATTCTTTACTACGCTCGGCTATAAGACAATTCAATTCGAGCATTAGAAGAACCTCATCCCCAGCCCTTCCCCTAAAAGGGGAAGGGAGTTCCCTCTCCCTTCGGGAGAGGGCTAGGGAGAGGTGCTTTTACGGCGTGCAACTAACGGGGATATTGACCTGCTTTACGATTTCATTTGGCGCAAGAATGTGCAGTTTTACCCAATATTCATTGGGTGCGCCAATTTGATAATAATCGTTGATGACCTTTTTCCCCGCTTGTTCAAAAACAAGGATGACTTGATCAGATGAGACGCCCGTGCTGGCTTCCCATCTCCACGTGACAAAGGCGGGACCGTTGGTGGTGACTTCGGCTTCGAGAAAAATGGTCTGTGGAAACTGGTCACAGTTCACCACCATGCGGTCGGGTTCTGCGCGCAAACTGGCGTCGATGACCGTGGTCACGGGCGATTGCACCACTGGAAGTTGATCCACAATCCCTTGTGTTTCGGTCACATTTGCAGAGACCCAGCAAAAGCCGTTCGGGTTGCCGGGGTCGCGAATGTACCACCATGTAGATAAATCATCTCTACCAACTACACGCGCAGACTGTCCTGCGCGTAACTCATTTACCAGATCATACACTGTCCCTGGCCCAAACCTGCAATTGACTAGCTCACTGGTCACGTGCAAGTCCACCTTGACGGGCGCGGGGGTTGGCGTCAGGGTGGGTAAAGGCGTGGGGATGAGAGTCACCGTGGGGGCGACGGGAACCGGTGTCGCGGCGGTGCAAGCGGATAGCAAAATAGAAATAAGTCCTGTAAGCAGAATGCGGCGTTTCATTCTTCCTCCTTGGAAGTAAAAGGCGACCCATTCTGGTCGCCTTTTTTCATCTACTTTACTGTAACAGTGAAAATCGTTGTTTGTTGCGGTTTTACAGGGTCATTTGAGGGCGGATAGTACCCAAGAGTGATTTGTGCCTGACCTGCACCGACGGCTTTGAAGGTCCACACGTCCACTCCGCCGCCGCCGACCAGATTCGGGTCACTGGTGGAGGTGTAATCATTTTTGACAAACTCAACCACATTCTGATCCAAATCACCCACAACGTTCCAGTGATAGCCGGTAGTGGGGTTGGATTCAAGAACGATGGTAAATTCCTTCCCCGCGTCGACTTCGATAGTCTGTTGCGGATCGGAAACCTTCAGCGCAGACTTGTCATTCCCTCCACATGCGGCGAGAGAGGCGGATGCAAGAATGATGAGTGATAGAAATTTTTTCATGGCGCCTTCATAAGAATAGTATACACGGAATTTTTATTATCGTCCTGCAAGTTCCACCACCATGGCTCCCAACCGTTCAATGGCGCGTTCGATGGTGTAATCGAAAGCCGCGGCGTTCAGGCGGATGAAATTCGAGAACTGATAGGTTGCCGAGAAAACATGTCCCGGCGCGAGCGTGATTTTTCCCTGCAAAGCCATTCCGTATAGTTCGAGCGAATCCACATTCTCGGGTAGTTGCACCCAAAGCACAAATCCGCCGGAGGGGCGGGTAAGTCGCGTGCCTTCCGGGAAATAACGCATCACTGCATCCGACATCAACCTGACATTGCGGGCATATTCACGGCGGATGCGCCGCATGTGCTGGTCATATCCGCCGCTTTCGAGAAATTCCGCAATTGCCATTTGGGGCAGTGTAGGAGATGATGCGCTGAGCGTGAATTTCAGCCACTCCACTTCGGCACGATAACGTCCCGCCGCAACCCATCCGATTCGCAACCCAGGGCTGATATCTTTCGAGAAGGATGAAAGCAGCATCACCAGCCCCTTTGTGTCGAATGCCTTGCAGACCATGGGGCGCTTCTCACCAAAATAGATTTCACCCGACACATCATTTTCGATCAGGGGAATATCATGCTGCGCCAGCAAGTTGACGAGGGACTCCTTATTTTCATCGGGCATCATACTACCCAGCGGATTGTTGAAATTGGAGATGACCATGACTGCCCGAATAGGATTATGCTCGATTGCAAATTCCAGCGCCGAAAGACTGATGCCCTCACGCGGGTGGGTTGGAATTTCAAGCGCACGCAGTCCATGCACTTCAAGGATTTGGAGCGCGCCAAAATATGAGGGCGATTCAATTGCCACAATATCGCCCGGGCGGCAGACGGCATGAAGGCACAGGTCAATTGCATCAACGCCCCCGGATGTAATCAGGATGTCAGCGGGAAACAGATTGCACCCGGCATTGACCGCACGACGGGCAATTTGCACCCGCAAAGCCTCCAGCCCCGGCGGAAATTGGTATTGATGTGCATCCTCCCCTTTTGTGCGGGCAATGTTCGCAATGATGCGGTTGATCTTTTGAGTCAACAGGATGTCGAGGTGTGGAAGCGCGGCACCAAGTTGCACCAAATTTGGGTTGGATGAATCCTGCATTAACGTCATGACCAGTTCATGCAGACTAATCAAGCTGGGATCGCGTTGCGGCGAGGAGGTTTCCGGCTCGGGCAAGCGTTCCTCTATTCGTACACTGACGTAGTAGCCAGATTGAGGGCGGGCTTCGATTAATCCCTGGCTCTCCAAAAGCGAATACGCCTGCAAGACCGTGCTGATGCTCAAGCCATTCTGTCGGCTTGCCTGACGCACAGATGGGCAGGCGTTCACCAGGCGGATAGGTTCCATGCCGAATAAGGTCAGCAATGCGTTCAGCAAGTTCCTGATAGAGAAGTGTTTTGGAAGGCGAAGAAATCATGACGGTTTGGATAACAGTTGGTGTCTTTTCGACCAATACAGTTTATTGTAGCACAAACTGTATTGGTTACAATATCATTATTCTGCTACTGTACTTATTTACTAGCTCATGTCATACTAGAATTGTAAAACATATGAAAACAGGAGAATAAAATGAATTTAACATCGAAAGTACCAAAAATTGAATTAATTCTTCAATCCAGCCAGATTCTGGATCTGGAAGAAACTGAACATCGCATGGCGATTGAATGTAAGAGCGGCGTTTTATGGGTAACCCACTCTGGTGAAAGCCAGGATTACATGTTGAAAGCCGGCAAACGTTACACCTCAAACACAAAGGGGAAAATCGTCATCCAGGCACTCAAAGAATCGTGTTTAGATATCGGGGAAAATTAGGCACTCAGTAGCACAACCCAACATCGCTGGTTGATGCAAGGTTGTTGCACTGCCTCGATTCTTCTTATCGCTTCTTTCATGCCATGCGGGGCAAGGCATGGGGGAGGCAATTTTATTTAAGCAGGAAGCGGGAAAAAACCTGACTATATTCCAATCCTTTGATTCTTATAATTGTACAGAATAAGGTACAAGTGTACAAATCTACTTGTGATTTTCTTCACAATATTACAAGCATCCTCCCATTCATGTGACTATCCACACTAAAGAATCAATATATGGAATGTTATTATTTTCACAGCAATATACGTTTATCTGCATATAACACTACAGAGGTATTGATGAACAAAACACTTGAAGCCGAAATCACTCAACTCCATGCCGAAATCTGCGGCGGACTTGCCGACCCGAACCGCATCATGATTCTATACACCCTCTCTCAAAACCCGCGCAATGTGACCGAACTATGCAATGAACTGGATATGCCCCAGCCGCTGATCTCGCGCCACCTAAAAATTCTGCGCGAGCGCGGCATGGTGACCACCGAAAGACGCGGCACGGTGATCGTTTACAGCCTCAGCGATACACGATTGATCGAGGCGCTTGACCTTCTGCGCGCGGTCATGCACGATAACATCGCCAAACGCGCTGAACTTGTTCAGGCACTTTCCTAAATTTTCTCAAAGGAGACTCATCCATGAAAACCTTTCTTATTCTTGGGGCAGGCACAGGCGGCACGATGGTCGCCAACAAAATGTCCGCCGCATTGGATCCACAGGAGTGGCGCATCATTATTGTCGATAAAGATGAAAACCATTATTACCAACCCGGTTTCCTATTCATCCCATTTGGGATCTACTCCCCCTCTGATGTTGTCAAGCCCAAACGCAATTTTCTGCCGCCCACAGTAGAAGTGATCTTTGGCGAAATCGAATTGATCGAACCGGATCAGAACCGCGTCAAGTTAAGCAATAACAGATCAATCAATTACGACTACCTCATCGTTTCCACAGGCAGTTACATCTGCCCCGAGCAGATGACTGGATTGATGGATGGCGGCGGCTGGCGCAAAAACATCTTCGACTTTTACACGCCTGATGGAGCGGCGGCATTGGCGCGTTTCTTCAAATTTTGGAAGGGCGGAAAGTTGGTTCTCAACGTTGCCGAGATGCCGATCAAATGTCCCGTTGCCCCGCTGGAATTTCTCTTCCTTGCGGATTGGTTCTTCAGGGAACGCGGCATCCGCGACAAAGTGGACATCACTTTTGCCACACCATTACCCGGCGCGTTCACCAAGCCGCGCGCATCCTCCGTTCTTGGAAGCATGTTGGAAGATCGAGGCATCAAACTAGAAACTGAGTATTCGATCATGGAAGTAGATAATGCCAAACAGGTGATCCGCTCCTACGACGAACGCGAGATTCCCTACGACTTGTTCATCACCATCCCCACCAATATGGGGTCAGAAGTGATCGGCGCGTCAGGCATGGGTGATGAGTTGAATTTTGTGCCCGTCAACAAAAATACGATGCAAAGCAGCAAATGGGAAAACGTCTGGTTGATCGGTGATGCCAGCAACGCGCCCGCATCAAAAGCAGGTTCTGTGGCGCACTTCATGCTTGATGTGGTAGTGGAAAATATCCTGCGCCACATGGAAGGCTTGGAACTGCTTCCCAAATTCGACGGTCACGCCAACTGCTTTATCGAATCAGGCAATGAAAAAGGCGTGTTGATTGATTTCAACTATGACGTGGAGCCTCTGCCCGGTATGTTCCCCCTGCCTGGCTTTGGTCCGTTCTCGCTTCTCAAAGAATCCCCCGCCAACCACTGGGGCAAAATGATGTTCAAGTGGATCTACTGGAACGTCCTGCTCAAAGGCGGCGAAATGCCCTTCGAATCGCAAATGTCCATGGCTGGCAAGTGGAAGTAGGAGTCGCAATGGATAACGAACTCGCTCAGATCAACCAAAAACTGGATTTCCTCATGGCGCAGTTTGAAGCGCAGCGCGAGCAGCAGCAGGGAATGAAGGAACTGATGGACGACGCCATCCCGATTGTCAACCACGTCATCAAACTTTCGATTGACGAACTTGCCGAAGTTGGCAATGACTTCGAACTCAACGACCTACTCTTTCTCATCAAGCGCGTCCTGCGTGATACGCGCATGTTGGTCAGCTTGCTCGATCAACTCGAATCGGTTGCGGAACTCGCCGAAGAAGGTCAGCAGATGGGCAAGCGCATCTTCCATCAGGTGACGATGGAACTCGACCGACTCGAACGCGAAGGATATTTTGGATTCGCCCGCGCTGGAATCAAGGTCGCCGAGCGCATCGTCCACGACTACAAGCCTGAGGATGTGGAATCCCTCGGCATTCGCGTCGCTGACGCATTGAAGACTGAGCCGCCTGCCAACATATCCCTCTTCGATCTACTGCGCGCCATGGGCGATCAAAAAGTCCGCCGCGGATTGTATCGCTCGCTCAATTTACTCAAGACTATTGGAGAGTAAGTCACGCTTAAAGCGTGGCTTACAAAATTCATAAATTTGTCACGTTACAAACGTGACCTACAAAATTAATAAGGAGAAACAAAAATGATCGCTGATCTCACTGCAATTGCCTTCAATGCAGAAGGCTTCATGACCAACCCAAACGAATGGACAAAGGAAATCGCTGACGTTCTCGCAAAACAGGAAGGCATCGAAACCCTGACTGCCGACCACTGGAAGATCATTGATTTCTGCCGCACAACCGGCATGTCCAACGGCAAATCCCCCACTCTGCGCCAGATCACAACCGGCACAGGCATTTCCACAAAAGACCTGTTCGCACTTTTCCCCAAGGGACCCGCCAAGAAAGTCGCCAAGATCGCAGGACTCGGCAAACCCGAAGGTTGTGTTTAATTTCAAGAAGACCTGACAGGTTTTGGAAACCTGTCAGGTCTTGTGTATTTCATAATAAGGAGAAATATAATGACTGAACAACCCCGCAAGATCGCGTTCATTTGTTCCAAAGGTGACTTGGACATGGCTTATCCCGCCCTCATTATGGGCTGGGCTGCCCTCGGCAACGGCATTGAAGTAATCATCTTCTTCACCTTCTGGGGACTAGACCTCGTCACCGAGAAACGCGTTGACCGTTTGGAAATCGCGCCAGTTGCGAACACCAGTTTCAAGATGAGCATGATGGGATTGCCGACTGGGAATTGGGGCATCCCGAACATCATGGGCATCATCCCCGGCATGACTGCCTTTGCCACCTGGTTCATGAAAATGAAGATGAAAGCCCTCGGCGTTCCGCCCGTGCGCGAATACCTTGAAATGCTCTCGGATGGCGGCGCGAAGATGTATGGCTGCAAGATGACCGTGGACATGTTCGGCATCAAGAAGGAAGACTTCCTGCCCTGCATTGACAGCGTGGTCACCGCCAGCGACTTCATGGACATGACCGAAGGCGCGCAGATTATTTTCATCTAATCTGATTACCGAACAAGTAAAAGTGACGGTCACCTTGAAGGTGACCGTCACTTTGTTTTACCGTTTCAACTGCCGATACTTCACCCGATGCGGCTGTAAATCTTTCCCAAATTTTTCCATCATCATTTCTTCGTAGTCAGACCAGTTCCCGATATACATCTTCGCAACAGACTCGCCTTCAAAGGCGATGATGTGCGTGCAGATGCGGTCAAGGAACCAGCGGTCATGGCTGACGACGACGGCGACGCCTGCGTATTCTTCGAGAGATTCTTCGAGGGCGCGCAGGGTGTTGACATCCAGATCATTGGTTGGTTCATCGAGCAGCAAAACGTTCGCGCCTTCGGTCAGGGTCTTGGCGAGATGCACGCGGTTGCGTTCACCGCCTGAGAGCACACCGACTTTCTTTTGCTGGTCAGCGCCCATGAAGTTGAACGAGGAGACATATCCGCGCGCATTGATCTTGCGGTTGCCCAACGTTAATTGTTCTGCGCCTTGTGAAATTTCTTCGTAGACAGTTTTCTCGGGGTCGAGGGTGCGGGTCTGGTCGGCATATGCGAGCTTTACTGTTTCGCCAATTTTAATCGTGCCGCTGTCGGGAGTCTCTTTGCCGGTGATCATCTTCAAGAGCGTGGTCTTGCCTGCGCCGTTGGGACCAATGATCCCGACGATACTGCCTGGGAGAATGGATGCAGAAAACCCGTCGAGGATCAGGCGGTCATCAAAGGACTTGGTCACACCGTCAAATTCAAACACCAAATCACCGAGGCGCGGACCAGGCGGGATATAAATTTCGAGTTCTTCGCGGCGCTTCTCGGCTTCCTGTCCGAGCAGTTGTTCATAAGAAGTGACGCGCGCCTTGCCTTTGGATTGACGCGCCTTGGGCGACATGCGAATCCATTCGAGTTCGCGCGTGAGAGTTTTTTGCCGCTGACTTTCAGCCTTCTCTTCGTTCGCGAGTCGATTCTCTTTTTGTTCGAGCCACGCAGAATAGTTGCCTTTATACGGAATACCATAGCCGCGGTCGAGTTCGAGTATCCAACCTGCCACGTTGTCGAGGAAGTAACGATCATGCGTGACGGCAATGACGGTGCCTTTGTATTCGCGCAGGTGATGTTCAAGCCACGCCACGGATTCGGCGTCGAGGTGGTTGGTGGGCTCGTCGAGTAGGAGAATGTCTGGTTCGCTGAGCAGCAATCGGGTAAGCGCGACGCGGCGTCTTTCTCCGCCAGAGAGGATCTTGATCGGCGTATCGCCCGCGGGACAGCGCAACGCATCCATCGCTACTTCGAGATGCGAATCCAAATTCCAGGCATCGTGCTTGTCGAGTTGATCCTGCAATTTGGCTTGCTCGGTGACCAGCGCGTCGAAATCGGCATCGGGTTCGGCGAATTTGGCGTTGACCTCATCGAAGCGCGCGAGCATTTCGACGATGGGAGCGACCGCCTCTTTCACAACCTCGATCACTGTTTTTGTTTCATCAAGCTTTGGTTCCTGTTCGAGAAACCCAACCGTGTAGCCTTTCGCCGCGGATATCTCGCCGATGTATTCATTGTCAATGCCCGCCATAATGCGCAGCAGCGTGGATTTGCCCGCGCCGTTCAGACCGAGCACGCCGATCTTGGCGCCATAATAAAAGCCGAGCGAAATATCGCGCAGGATCATTTTGTTACTGGATGGGATAAGACGTCCCACTTTGTTCATGGAGTAAATTACAAGGGATTCGTTTGCCATAGTGGGGTGATTTTATCAGAGAGTAGGGAATAGAGAATGGTTTCATTGCCTTTCATGCTATAATCTTACCGGTAAGACAAAGGAGAAAACATGGAAACTTTAGCCACCACCCGTATGTCATCCAAGGGACAGGTTGTTATTCCCGAGTCCGTTCGCAAGCGACTTAACCTAAAGGAGGGGGCGCAGTTCCTTGTCGTCGGCGATGCAGATGTTGTCATTCTTAAGGTTGTACTCCCGCCTGATATGAATGAATTTGATGCGCTGATTAAACAAGCGCGCAAACAGGCAAAGGAAGCGGGGTTAAAACCAACAGACATTACAACTGCCATTGCCAAGGCGCGCGGACGTAAATGAAAATCATTTTGGACTTGAAGGTTGTGATGGACACCAATGTGTTCGTTTCAGGCGTCTTCTTTAGCGGACCTCCCTATCAAATCCTCAAAGCATGGCAATCGGGTGAATTTGAACTGGTGGTTTCACAGGAAATTCTGGACAAGTATCGGCGGGTTGGAGAAGTTCTGGCTGAGGAACGCCCCAGGATTGACCTAAACCCGATCCTGACCTTTGTCATTGAACATGCAAAAGTGTACAAGTCTGCCGAACTCAAAGAACATGTTTGTGAAGACCCTGACGATGACAAGTTTTTCGCCTGTGCGCTGGCAAGCGGAAGCAGGCTCATGATCAGCGGAGACAAGCATTTGTTGAAAGTTTCAGGCTATCAGGGAATTGAAGTCTTGAAACCGCGCGAGTTTATGGATAGATATTTGACCGAGGAATAGAAAAGCCATAAAACGAACAAGAACTCCGAAATCATGATTTCGGAGTTCTTGTTTTAACGTCCCACTTTGTTCATGGAGTAGATTACGAGTGATTCATTTACCATAGTGGGGTGATTTTATCAGAGAGTGGGAAATAGATAATGGGGAATAGAGATTGTCCTACACGATAAAAGTTTATCCATCAGATTTAAGTGATGTTTTGCTTTGAGAACGCACGGGGATGAATCCCCGCGCTACGCGTACATAGTCTGCTCAAGCGGACTAATCGGCTTTAGCCGATTTTGTACGAATAGCCCGACGGTTTATCGTCGGGTGGTGTTGAGAGATGAGGCGAATCTAAACGGGCAGACATGGTATTTCTGACATGCGCATCCAACGCTCCAAAACCTTTATCGCACCTTTACAAAAGTTCAACAAGTCCATGATATGCTTCGAGCTTATTCATATAACAGGAGTAATAGTAGATGAAAAAATCAGCATCGGTTGTTGTCGTGGTTTTGATTTTGGTTTTGATCGCATTTGCGGTATTCGCAATGAGCATGAGACGCTCACACATGATGGGCGGCGGCGGGTCGCAACTGGAACTGGTGGCTGTCTCAGCCGCAGGCGCACAGATTTCCCCCCCGGCAGACATGACCTCGGTCACAGGTGAATTGCCGAAAGGCACGGTGGCGCAAAAATCAGGCGAGATGGTCGTCTCGCTCGCGTTGAATCCATACCCGCCAAGCGCGGGTCAGCCCACTAGTTTTGACGTCACGCTAACCGATGTCAACGGGCAGGCAATCGACGACGCTTCCATCAGCCTCAACCTGACCATGCCTTCGATGTGGATGCCGCCTAACCAACCAGACATGCAGTTCGTATCGGGCGGAAAATATCACGCCGCCGCCCCCTTCACCATGCGCGGCGAGTGGCGCATCGAAGTGGTCATCACCCGCGGCGCTGAAAAACAATCGGTCTTCTTCGACATGGGATTGTAACAACATGTTGTTCAGCAATCTGGTACTCGCGTTCGTTACCGGCATCATCAGTAGTTTCGGTCACTGCCTCGGCATGTGCGGCGGCATCGTCGCCATCTATTCGGCGCGGCAGGCGGCGCAAACCCCGCCGGAAAATCAGCCGGGCATCTGGGCGCGCATCGCAAGTTTCCTTCCGCTTCATCTGGGACGTATCACAACCTACACCTTCTTCGGCGCGTTGATCGGGCTGGCTGGATCACTGCTCGACAAAGCCGGCGGGCTGATGGGCTGGCAGGGCGCGTTCTCCGTCCTGGTCGGGATCGTCATGCTGTTGGTTTCGCTCAGTCTGATGGGAATTCTCCCGCCGATTGAAGCCGCGCTCGTTTCGATGTCTGGCGGCAATTCACCAATGGCGCGTATGCGCGGTCTTTTCAACAAGCGCAGTTTTCTCGCCACCCTGACCCTCGGCATCCTCTGGGGATTTCTGCCCTGCGGATTGGTCTTCGCGATGCTGGTACTCGCGGCTCGCGCACAGACCCTGCTGGGCGGAGCGCTGACCATGCTGGCATTCGGCTTGGGGACGGTTCCCACCCTGCTCGGGTTTGGTCTCGCCGCCAATTTGCTCAGTCCCAAACTGCGCGGACGGTTACAATCCCTTGCGGCGATATTGCTGATGTTATTCGCGGTTCAAACAATTTTACGCGGGCTGGCAGTTGCGAATGTCATCCCCTCATTTTCATACGGACAGGTGATGCTATGGTAGACACGATCAAATGCGACCATTGCGGCGCAATGGGAAATGCCAAATATGTGATCACAAAGGAATTCGACGGCAAGACTTTGAACTTTTGCTGCCACGGCTGTTTGCGGGTCTACGAAATGCTGCATGAAGAACAGCAGCCTCAAACCGAAAAGCCTGCGGAAAATAACTCCAAAAAATAGATGAAAAAATGCTCCTGCAGATTTTTATTTCTGCAGGAGCATTTTTCGAAAAATTACCAGTAAATACCGGTAAATCTAAAGCACAGCGATCTGTGTCGGATTGGCTGGGTTGTATTTGATCTTGATCTTATCGCCCGCGCGCGGCACCGCGATCCGTGAAACCATGGCTTGACCGGCAGTGTCAAATTGAGTCCCGGCCGAGGTGGTCACTTTCAACTGCAACACCACCACCGGATTATTGTTGACCGTTGCGCCTGTATCTTGCACACCGATAACTTCAGCAGTCGCTTCGAGTCCATTTTGCCCAGTCCATTGTGCCTGATTAGCCATGTCAATCGCAGACTGACCTTTTTCAAGCGTGGTGTTCATCTTGTCTACGAAGTCCTGTCCCATGAAACCCTTGGTCATTGCGCCCATCAGACCTTTGTTCAAAACCTTGTCTACTTTTTCCAAAGCTTTCTTGGGGTCATCATCCTGTTTTTTACCGAAACCAAACATTGTTTTCTCCTCATTAAGATTTATATGTCGCAGTGGATAATACTCTACAAAGAACAACCTCTCGGTAACCAAAGGTACTACAACCCATCTCACACAAAAGTACTGGATAAAAAACACGGGCGAACCATTTTAGTTCGCCCGCGTTTTAGAGGACATGGTAAAAGGCGACCCCTGTCCAGCGGCGAGGCAAAAACAGGGGTCTGACTTAAACTGTCGGCAAAGACCGAGTAAGCTATAGTTATTCTATCTTACTTTCAGAATTTTTTTGTACACCGTCAACTCTTCGTATCCCGAGTCATTTTCCAGCAGTTCACGTTTATAGGTTACATCCTCGAACACAGCCAGGATGATTTCGGCGGTGGTGTAGATTTTGCATCCCGAAACGAGATGACCGCCAATCGTCACGCCGTCACCGTCCGAGATCGCGACATGGATGTGCGAGCCGTTCGTCGAAACTGTTCCCGTCATTGAAACAATCTCAAAATGTCCCTCGTACTCATTGTAGGTTTCATGGTTGGCAAGGCGCAAAGTGGCATGTGTCAGACTCCCCACCGAGGAAAGCACACAACCTGCTTCAATTTTTTTATCAGCCACAAAAGTTTCGATCGAGTCAAACAAATCCTGATTTGGTTTTAGGCGGAAGGTATATATTTTCATTTGATCCTCTTTTTATCGAAAACTCTGGAGTCCATCAGCTTGTCGCCTGACATGTCCATCAGCAAGCTGATGGACTCCAGAGTCGTGCTTTAATAAAAAAGACATGGAGCGCAATAAATTTTGCATCCATGTCTTTGCTGGTTCGAATAGTCAACTACCAGAGTGGAAAACCGATCAAGGCGGCCAACCAGGCGATCATCGGGGGATAGATCTGCAAGCCGATCAAGCCAACGATGATGCCTAAAATTGCGCCTGCGATGACATCTGAAAGATAATGCACGCCCATGGCGACACGTGCCAGCGAAACCAGCGGCGCCCAAAGCCAAAGGAGGAGTACCAGCCAAAGAGGAGCCAGCGGCGCAGCCACCATCGCAATCAGGAACGCGCGAGCGGCATGTCCGGATGGGAAAGAGTGCGGGTCTGTGTTGCGATAGATGCTGCCCCACTCCCCTTGCGGCCTTTCACGGCGAACAAGGAATTTAATTGCCAGCACAACGCCTGCCAGCCCGAGGATACCAAAGAACTCAACTACTTCCCATTGCTTCCACGCAGAGTTACTGAAAAACCAGCAAAGGATGAGCGCTGCCGCCCAAAACCAGGAGTCGCCTGAGTGGGCGAGGAAGGCGGCGGTATTCCGCAAAATGCCCGGTTTTTCAGCCACGCGCATTTGACTGGAAAAACGGGCATCAAGTTCAAGCAAAGAGCGAAAGCTCATTTTTGTTTTGCCTTCGCTTTGATCTGTGTGCGTACCTTTGGCGAAGTCATCTTGGGACCAGACGCGACTTTTCTTTTCGCGGCGGCGGTCTCTTTCTTTTTTTGAAGCGCAAGGTCTCCGCGCATGATCTCTAACTGGTGCGGCTTGTCAACATCCATACACGGTTCAGCCTGTGACCAGATGATGGCGCGGCCCTTGATACCAATTCTTTCCGAGGCACGCTCCACCAATGCCTGCAAGGTGAATTGGCGTGTAAATAATTGGAAGAGCGTATCCCAGCCAATGACGCCTGCCTGACGCAAAGGACTCTTCCGATTGCCGATCAACTGTTCCCAGGTATCAAGATGTTCGTTTGTCATGCTGACGTGAATGATGTTTATATCCGCGCCGCATACCTGCATATCTTTCAATTTGGTGTATGTGCGGTTGGATGCGGGATAACGCGCCTCCATTACTTCCTGCGGGCAAACGCCATAATAAATATCGTCCCGGGTTTGCGTGGAGCTATCCACCAGCCAATCGACCATTTCACCTTTGAGGGCGGGTATATCAGATGAGACCAGCAGGACGTATTCGGTCTTCCTGTTCAACTCAATGGCTTTGTTCACACCGGCGACGATGTTGGCAAGCATACGTCCCTGGTTGGAGATGTAATGCAGGGGCTTTTTGCATGTCAACCCGCTCTTCGCCGTAAGCCCGATCACGATCACGTTATCCACTTTTTTAGAGTTGCCCAACGCATCCAGAATCCACTGGATCATTGGCTTGCCAGCGACATCGATCAGAGCCTTGGAGTCACCGTTGGAATAAACATACAAAGGGTCGCCGGGCTGCGGAATTCCGCCAGCAGTTATGATCGCATCCATATTTAGTTCAACTCCTGTAATTGCGGCTCGAAAGCTAGTTTATCGAGCATCTCGGTTAATTCGGGCCACGTCAACGGACGTCCCTTGCCAGCGACAGCCACCAGCGCGGCTTCCATCATATTGGTGCCGAAGGAACGACCCTCCAAAACAGGCGTGGTCGTGACGAGATACTTGACGCCTGCTTTGCGAAGCTCTTCCACATTTTCAACAGTGGTCGTATTGGTGACAATGACCTTGCCTTGCAAATTGTCGGGCATAAACCTTCGGATCAAATGAAAGTCACCGGCGATGACCGTCGCCCAATCATAATATTTTCCCCATTTGGGAGTGCGCTTTTCCTGCTTTTCGCCTAGGGGGTAGATCCACGAATAGGGCAAGCGTCCTGCGATTGGCATGAGCAGGGCGGCAAGGGTCTTAAGTTGACCCAGCGAATGAATGGCAAACGGAAAATCCAAACCGAACATCAAATCCCCGAAGACGGTTTCAAAGCCGGCGTCTACAAACCCTTTCGAGAGTCCCCAGCGATCCACACCCGCAGTCATCAATACTTTGCGCCCGTGAGAGTTAAGATAATCGCCGAGCTTCTCATTTATAAATGCAGGGGCTTTGTTTTCGAGCGTGTTCTTTAATCCAGTGCCGTCCACCAGCGGCGTCTTTTTGACATAACGAGCCATCGGCAACACTGAGTAAAAAGGATACCATTTTCCATCCGTCATGGCGCCCAGGTCGCCGCCGCCCATGCCGAAGGCGTCGACTGTGCCGTCGAGTTCCTTGTATTTTAAGGCGGCGGCTTCCATATCGCCGTCTGTGCCGATGCGCTCAATGCTGATTTTTTCGCCAAGCAGTGTCACTTCGACGGCTTTGTTTCTTTTGGACGAACCAATGCTGATGCTGACTGCACGTTTCATAAAAAATCCTCCAACGGGTAAGATGATGCCATTTATAACACCGAATCAGGCTGCGGGTTCGCCTGGAAGCGTGAAGAAGAATGTCGCTCCCATTTTCGCTTCGCTCTGAACCCAAATCCTGCCACCGTGGACTTCGATAATTCTCTTCACGAGAGCAAGCCCAATGCCTGTGCCTTCGGAGCTTGCGTCCAGCTTGTTGAATAATCCAAAAATACGGTCATGATGAATAGGGTCAATACCGATGCCGTTATCTTTGACGTAGAAAATCGGCTTGCCATCTTCATATCCATCCTGACCGATCTCGATGGAAGGGCTGGCTTGAACCCCGATAAATTTAGCGGCGTTGTCAATCAGGTTTTGGATTACTTCGATCAAGCGCTGATGGTCTCCATACACGGCTGGAAGATTTCCCTGAATGGAAACGTGAATTCCTTTGCTTTGGATCTGTCCATGCACAAGCTCAACGGCTTCGCGCGCGAGTTCATCAAAACTAATCTGTTGATACGGATTCATCAACCGCCCAATGCGTGTGAGCTCAAGCAGTTCATTAAGAAGCAATTGCATTTTGTCTGCGGCATTGGCAATGCGTTGAATGTCGGCCTTCAGGCGCACAACATTACCGCTGGCGGCATCCTGCTCCAGAAAACCAAGAAAGCCCTTGATGGTAATCAGCGGCGACTTAAGATCATGCGAGACTGTGTAGGTGAAACGTTCCAGTTCGCTATTTTTTCCCTCCAGTTCGATAATAAGTTTTTCACGCTCGGTTTCCACCCATTTGCGCTGACTGATGTCACGCACCATCATCATGGCTGAGTTGGATGAGATGGCTGAAATACGCGCCTCAAAAAACTGGATTTCCTCTGCAGGGGGCAATCCATATTCAAAAGCATTTATCTGATCAGTAGCCAGTGCGCGCTCGAGCGCAAACATGGTTTGCTCGGCAATGGCTGGCGGAAATATGTCCTTTATATTTTTTCCTATAAACTGCGCCGGCGGCATAATGGGAGTTAGTTCGGCGGACGCCATAAAATCCACGAGGGTTCCGCCGCTGGATATTTCAAAAATCATATCGGGGATGGAACCGAGAATGGCGCGCATGCGTTCTTCATTTTCCTTGAGTGCGCGCTCCGTTTGAAGTTGTTCCGATACGTCATAGAACATGCAAAGGATACAGAGCTGGTCTTCGATGTAAAGCAATTCGTAAAAAGCTATCGAAGTTCTGTTTGGCTGGTTCTCTCTTTTGAATTCGAATCGAACATTGTGCAGGGATCGTTTTTCAAGCAAGTCATGCACAAGCTTATCCCGACCCTGCGGGTCATCCCACATGTTTAATTCCAGAGAAGTGTGCCCAAGCGCCTTTTCTGGGTCAAGCCCGCTCAGTTCCCAAAATGCAGAATTGGCTTCCAAAAACTTTCCATCTTCCAATGTGACAATGGCAATGGCAATATAACTGTTATCGAATACCTTGCGAAAACGTTCTTCACTGGAGCGTAAAGCGGCTTCGGTGTTTCGGCGTTCCTGCAACTCTTTTTGAGCCAGCTCATACAGGCGGGCGTTGTCAATGGCGAGCGATGCCAGCGCGGCAAAACGTTCCATCTGGTTGACCTGTTCCTGTGTAAAGACCCGCCCCCGCTCAACATAGGAAATTGCCAGCACGCCAATGACTGTATTGCCCACCTTGAGCGGCACTCCCATGACCGCATTAAAACCCGCATCTATAAATTCGGGCAGTCCCTTGTCCCAGGCGGGATAATCCTGAACAATCAGCGGCTGTCCGCTAATCCAGACATTGCCAGTTACCCCTTCATTTTTGGAGGTGAGTGTTCCGATATATTTGGAGAGAACGCCATGCCCTACATCCTGCCGAAGCGCGGACCCGTCTGGCAGCACCAGATCGATCAAGCCATGTTGGGTATTGAGCAGATCGCAGGCTTTTGTCAGAATGGATTCAAGCAATGGCTGAAGTTCAAGACGATTCAACAACCCGAGAGATATCTCATTCATGGCGGCGAGATAATCAGCCTGCCGCTGCAATTTTTCCTCGGCACGCAAACGTTCCTGTAATTCAATGCGGGCAGATTGCAAAGTGCGTGACCAATTTGAAATCAACAGGTAGATCAGTATGCCTACAAGAATAATAACGACTGAGAGATCACGCGCATAACTGAGAGGCTCATCCACGTGTAAAATGCGCGTTCCCTGTTTCTCCATCAGGGCTAGCCACCATATTACAGCTACACTTAATCCACCCACAACGGATGCAAGACGCCATCCTAGCAAAAGACTGGAAAATATGATCACGACAATATATGCAAAAATCGCCGCATCGCGAATGCCATCCGCCTGCCAGGCTTGATAGGTCATGGCGAACCACAAGGCGCCAACAAGGAACATGCTTGCGCTGCGGACATGCCCGCGGCGGATCATGATCTGTCCTCCCGTCAATGCGATCACAATTGCCAGTAAAACCAATAATGGCACATATCCATTTTCCTCCCAAAAAATTACGCGGAAAAATATGAACACCAAAAGAATGCCTGTTGTGCTCCATACAAAACTATTAAGAATCTTCGCAACACGCGTTTTTTCTTCGTCCGCAAAAATAGGTGAAGCAAACAAACGGCGAAAAGGATTGGGCATGATGTTTCATTATATATCAGTCTTATTACAATGACACATGCTCCTTAAACAAAAAGCGGGACTGCCTTTATTTGGCAATCCCGCTTTTGTAAATTATTTTTTATTTAGCGCGCCAGCAAGTCTTCCAACACCTTCTTCGAAGATGCCTCAACCACCGCATGTTGACTTCCGCCGTGCGCATCCATGGTGACGACGACGGGGAACTCTTTTACTTCAATGACCCAGATCGCCTCAGGCACGCCAAAGTCTAACTTGAACACGCCGTGTACTTTGGTCACAGTCTGCGCGATGTAGGAAGCCGCGCCGCCAATGGCGTGGAAGTAGACAGCCGGTGTTTCTTCACAGCCTTTCAGGGTCTTCGCGCCCATGCCGCCTTTGCCGATCACACCTTTGATGTTGAAGTGTTTCATCACATCGGCTTGATACGGTTCTTCGCGGATGGACGTGGTCGGTCCAGCCGCCACAAACTTATAGTCTTTCGTATCAAGCCCCGAGACGACAGGTCCGCAGTGATAGATGACTGAGCCGTTCAATATTTTTTTCAACTCTTCATACACTTGCAAATCATCGCCCTGCGGTGCGCGAGTCTTTTTGATAAACGTATCGATCATCCATTTGTGGACGGCGTCGCGTCCGGTCACCATCATGCCAGAGAGCGCAACCGCATCGCCAACTTTCAGGTCGCGGATCACGTCGTCAGTAATTGGAGTGGTTATCTGTTTCATCATATTCTCCTAATCGTAAGTGACTTCCCCGTCCTTCACCGTCAGCTTACGGCGGCGATATGCCCAGCACATATATGAAACGGAGACAAAGTACGAGGCGGGCAAACGGCTCAAGCCGATAATTTTTGTATCCAGCACGGTGGTCTTACCACCGAAGCCCATCGGACCAATTCCCATTTCATTGGATTCGCTGGTCAGTCGTTCTTCCAGTTCGGCGAGTTTGGGGTCAGTATTGCGTGTGCCCATTTCGCTGAACAACACTTCCTTGGATTTGATGTAGGATGAGCCGCGGTCACCGCCAATGGCAACGCCCAAAATACCGGGCGCGCATCCCTGACCTTGCGCCTTTTGCACCGCATCCAAAACGACTTTGCGTACACCAGCAATATCACGCCCCGCGCCGAGCGAATTATCAGGCAGGGAATATTGCCGCCCCACGTTCTCACATCCGCCGCCCTTGAGCATCAACTCGATGGTGAGGTCGTCGCCTTCGACTTCTTCAAAATGGACATAGGGGAAATCGTCGCCGCCGAGGTTGTTGCCCGTGTTTTTATCATAGACGGCGTCCACGGCATTCGGTCGCATATATGACCGTTTGGTTGCTTCTGCCAACGCAGAGCGGATCTGCGCCTTGAGTTTGATCGTGGACAACCCCACCGGGTAATGCACATAAAAGATCGGCGTGCCGGTGTCCTGACAAATCGGTGTGGATTTTTCACGCGACAGGTCAATATTTTTGAGAATGGTTTCCAACGCCCCGCGCGCAGGGGAACCTAGTTCTTCCTTTTCAATGGATTCACGCAGACGCTTTTCCACATCTGGCGGCAAGCTGGATGACGTGCGGCGGATCAGTTCAAGGATTTCGTTCGTTAAATCTCGCATGGGGAACCTCCATAGTTGACATTTATCATAATCCCGAAGGTGGAAAAATACCATTTAAAAATTACCGACTCGTTATTGGGCATCTATATAAAAAATTAACACCTTGCGATTTCTTAAAGAAAATCGTTACTGCTCAGGCATTGAAAATGAAGCATTGTCAAAAAGCTAAAAGTCATGCACAATTGAGAACATGGAAACGCGCCATCTACTAACGGACGAGGAAATCGGTGAAGCCTATGATCAA
>Ga0105047_10006444_pt1 | contig 19925 bp, 14 predicted proteins | sample MAT04_FD_78384 | JGI IMG/M metagenome (GOLD analysis project Ga0105047, IMG submission 78384) | Freshwater microbial communities from Lake Fryxell liftoff mats and glacier meltwater in Antarctica - MAT-04 (megahit assembly) | ecosystem: Environmental > Aquatic > Freshwater > Ice > Liftoff...
CACGCTTTGACCAGCTGCCTGGGCCATCCCCGCCGTCCCCAAGCCCATCACAAGGATCGCCGACCATGTGTTCAAAGCACCCATAAGCATCATCCTATTGAGCCCGATCGGGCTCTGCTTGGGGGCCCAAGGCCGCCCTCCGACCTCCAAACCGATCCGGCTGTGGAAATAGGTGGAATGACAGTCTATTCCCGAGTGGCTCTCCGCTCGGGCGGGCCGACACGCACGATCCCGACCCCTACGCTTCGTCTTCCGCCCGGCTTGGGTTGCGGCGTCGCCGCCCGTCCGGGATATGTTGGAGACCCCCAGACATGGCTACCCCCGCACCCGCTTCGGCCCAGCCCTCCTCCTCGCGTCCGGTGGCCGTCGCCGCCGAAGCCCTGGCCGTCCGCGGCGGTCAGCCCGTCTCGAAAACGCCCGTCCCCTTCATGTCCACCGGTCTGCAAGAGAATGACATCGAGGCCGTCCTCAAGGTCCTCCGCTCAGGCATGCTCCGCTCCGCCGCCAAGTGCGCCGAGCTCGAGACCCGCTTCGGCGAGCTCTCCCACGCCAAGCACGCCATGACCTGTGCCAACGGCACCTGCGCCCTCCAACTCGCCTACGAGCCCCTCTTCCAGCCCGGCGACGACGTCCTCGTCCCCGCCTGGTCCTACATCGCCACCGCCTCCATGATCGTGGCACGCGGCGGCAACCCGATCTTTGTTGACGCCCTGCCCGACACCGCCCAGATCGACATCAAAGACGCCGCTCGCCGCATCACCAAGAAGACCAAGGCCATCGCCGTCACCCACCTCTACGGCATGCCCGCCGACATCGACGCCGTCGAGTCCTTCGCCAAAGCCCACAGCCTCAAGGTCATCTACGACGCCGCCCAAGCCCACCTCGCCACCTACCAGGGCAAGGGCCTGGGCCAGTTCGGCGACGCCGTCACCTACTCGCTCTATGCCACCAAAAACTTCGCCACCGGCGAGGGCGGCCTGATCACCACCAACAACGACGACCTCGCCCGCCAGATCAAGCTCCTCCGCTCCCACGGCGAGACCGACAAGTACCTCCACGAACAAGTCGGCTTCAACTACCGCCTGAACGACATGGCCGGGGCCCTCGGGTGCTCGCGCCTCGATCGCCTGCCCAAGGAAACGGCCCAGCGCCAGGCCAACGCGGCCCGCTACGACGCCATGTTCGCCGGGGTCGAGGGCGTCGAGCCGCTCGCCACCACCCCCGGAGCGACCTCGGCGTATCACCTCTACGTCGTCCGCATCGACCCGGCCCGCTTCTCCGTCAGCCGCGACGAGTTCGCCAAGGCCATCAACGCCGAGGGCGTACCGACCGCCGTTCACTACCCGCGCTGCCTCACCAACCAGCCGGCGTTCAAGAGCTTCGTCAAGGACCACCCGCCCGTCTCGGGCCGCATGGCACAGACGATCCTCTGCCTGCCGATGCACCACGCCCTGACGAACGAGCACTTCAAAATCGTCGAGGACGCGTTCGGCAAAGTCACCAGCGCCCTAAGTCGCTAAACCGAGCGGCCACCGACCATCAAACGACCGCGCCCAGCAGCCGCGCTCCGCGCGCGCTGTGCAACGCCGCGCCCGAAGAGATCGCCGCCGGGATCACGACCGTCGTACCCAACGCCAGCGCCGTCTCCGGCCCGCCCGCGACGGCCAACACCGCCGACCCTTCGAGCACCGTCAGCACCACGCACCGCCCATCGCCCCGCACCGTCTCCGAACCACCCGGCGTCAGCGCCAGCTCATCGACGATGAAAAACTCGGTCGTCACCAGCCGCGCCCGGGCCTCGCCCTCGCCACGGCGCCTCACCGTTGACGCCGCACGGATCAGCCCACCCGCCGGCTCTTCCCAGTTGGCCCTGGCCGACGCCAGCCCTTGCTCGAAGTGCATCTCGCGTCCCGTGCGGCCCCAGTCGTAAAGCCGATACGTCGTGTCGCTGGGCGTCTGCACCTCCGCCACCAAAACGCCCGCGCCCAGCGCGTGTACCGTGCCGCTGGGCAGGTTGTGGCACTCACCAACCACGGCCGGGTGCGCGATCATCACCTCCGCCACCGTCCCCGCGCGAACATGCCGCGAGAACTCCTCGAAACCCACGCCCGCCTTCACGCCCTTGTACACCACCGCGCCCGGCTCCGCGTCCATGATGTACCAGCACTCGGTCTTCAAAAACGCACCGGCGGTCAGCGTCGCGTACTCCGGCGACGGGTGCACCTGCAAAGACAGATTCTCCTTCGCGTCCAGAAACTTCACCAGCAGCGGGAACGCGCCACCCGCCGCTGTCGGCGTCGCGCCCAGTAGCCCCGCCCCCCACTGCCGCACCGCCTCGTGCAGGGTCAAGCCCGTGAGCGATCCGTTGCGGATCACCGACCGAGCCGCCCCACCCCCCGCCCCCGCCGCACTCGTCGCGGCCATGTCGGCCAGTTCCCACGACTCGCCGATCTTGGCCCCGGGGCTCACCGGCTTGCCGAACGCGGCCAGGCGATCGCCGCCCCAGACCTTGGCATACAGAATCGGCTCCAGCACGCACGGATAAACGCTCATGACCCAACCGTATCGGCGTTCACCGCTCGGCGGATCAGACGTTGAACAAGAAGTGGCACACGTCCGCGTCCTGCATCACATACTCCTTGCCCTCGACCCGCATCCGCCCCGCTTCCTTGATCGCCTTCTCGGTTTTGTACTTCTCGAGATCGGGCACGCCGTAGATTTCCGCCCGGATGAACCCGCGCTCGAAATCGCTGTGGATCACGCCCGCTGCCTGCGGTGCCGTCGACCCGACATGCACCGTCCACGCACGCACTTCCTTCTCGCCGGCCGTGTAGAACGATTGCAGCCCCAGCAGCTTGTACGCCGCCCGCGAGAGCGACCACAGCGCCGGCTCGTCCATCCCGTAGCCCCCGAGCATCTCGCGCTTCTCGGCATCCGAAAGCTCCGACAGCTCGCTCTCCACCTTTGCACACACCGGCACCACCTGCATCCCCTCCGCCGCCGCGTGCTCGCGCACCTTCATCGCCAGCGGGCTCTTTCCATGAACATCCGCCTCGTCGACATTGGCCACGTACAGCACGCGCTTGGCCGTGATCATCCCCAGGCTCTTGAGCACTTTCCGCTCTTCGTGGTCGTGGAAATCGCCCGCGACCATCCGCGCGGGCTTGCCGCTGTTGAGGATCGGTTGGAGCTTCTTGAGCACGTTGAAGCGGGCCACATCCTCAGGCTTGCCGCTCTTGGCCGATCGCTCGGCCTTGCTGTACGAGCTGTCGATCGTCTGGAGGTCCGCCAGGATCAGCTCCGTCTCGATCGTCGAGATATCGCGGAGCGGGTCGACAGAGCCCTCGACGTGGGTGATCTCTTCGCCGCCGGGGGCCTTGTCGAAGCACCGCACCACGTGCAGGATCGCGTCGACCTCGCGGATGTGCGAGAGGAACTTGTTGCCCAGCCCTTCGCCCGTGCTGGCGCCCTTGACGATCCCCGCGATGTCGACCAGACGCAGAGCCGTCGGGACCAGCTTCTGCGGCGGGATGTACCGCGCGATCGTCGCCAGCCGTTCGTCGGGAATGGCGATGACGCCGACGTTGGGCTCGATGGTCGCGAACGGGTAGTTGGCCGCCAACGCCCCCGCGTTGGTGAGCGCGTTGAAGAGGGTGGACTTTCCGACGTTGGGCAGACCGACAATTCCAGCTTCCATGGGCGGGCCTTTCGAGCCGACCGTTCCCTGCGGCAGAATCACTCTGCCCGCCAGAGCGCGATCGGGGGTCGATTATTGTCCGCCCGTGGGCGCGCGTCCGACGGGCGACGCCGCCGCCCTGACCCTGCCCTTCTTCAACTCCACCGTCCCCGCCCGTTCGATGCAGTACCCGCAGCCGCGGCACATGCGCCGCTTGGCCGGGCCGCCCCAGAAATCGTTCATGATCACCCTGAGATCCTCGTCGATCTTCTTGAGCACCCACCTGGCCTCGTACACCAGTTCGTCACACTCGGGGCAGTACCACCGCAGCGCGTCCTTCTGAGGCCGGCCCTGCCTGTCCTTCCCACGCGGGAACTCCACGATCAGCCCGATCGTCCCCGCGGGCCGCTGGGGCCGGTGCGGCAGCCACCGCGGCAGCAGAAACAACTCCCCCTCGCGGATCACCACGTCCCGCGGCTTGCCGCCATCCAGCGGCCTCACCCGCACCGCCACGTCGCCCTTGAGCTGATAGAACAGCTCCTCCGTCGGGTTCACATGGAAATCGTTCCGCGTGTTGGGCCCGCCCGAAACAAACAGGATCACGTCCTCGCTCCCCGTGAACAACTGTTTATTCCCGACAGGCGGCTTGAGATGCTTGGCGTTCTGCTTGATCCAGCGCTCAAGATGCACAGGTGGAAGGATGCTCTGGTCCATCCGACCAGCATACCGCCTGCTCGCTTTGGATCTCGCTTGCCCTGCGCAAGAAAAAGCCCCGGGCTGAAGGCCCGGGGCTCGGAAGTGTTCACATCATTTCAGGCAACCCGATCGCATCAACAGAAGCCCGCGGGGTTTAGCCGGGGATGCAGTTGGTGGGGTTCTCGGTTTGGCCGAAGTATTCGGTGATGTAGCCGCCGAGGTCTTCCTGGTTGAAGCTGCAGTCGCGGTTGAAGTCGGCCGCGTAGCCGAGCGTGTCGTAGGGAGCGGGCTCGCCGGGGCACGGAGCCGTGTTGGTACCGGAGGGACCGGCGGGGACCGACTCGTCCAGGAAGGCGGTCAAGAAGCCGCCGAGGTCTTCCTGGTTGAGGAAGCCGTCGGCATTGAAGTCGACTAAGCAGGTGACAGGGACGCCGTCGACGATCTCGAAGCGGTACATGACGCCGCCGCCGGTGCCCTGAACGACCAGGAGCTGCTGCAGACCGGGGACCCAGACGAAGTCGTAGATGCCGGTGCCGTCGGGCAAAGTGAGGGGCTGGTTATTGGCGTCGACGACGTTGACAGTGAGGGAAGGGAGCGAGCCGGGCGTGTTGTAGGGAGGGGGCGTGAGGCGGTTGATCTGGATGGAGCTGAGGAAGCTGAACGTGACGGTATCGAAGCGGTTGTTCCAGATGACCAAATCGCCGGCCGGGGTGTTGTCGAGGATCCGGCAGTTCTGACCCACAACGAACGAACCGATCCCGCCCGGCGAGGAAAGACGAGCGCTAAAGCCAGCGGGGACTTCGTTGTTAGCGTCACGGGAGACGACATCGAGGAAGTTGTCGGCGCGGTCTACGAAGACGCCGTTCTTGTCGGACACGTCCATATCGCGCCACAGCCGCTGGCCCGTGAGCGGAGGGCGGATGCGGGGGCTGTTGGGGAGGCCGAAGTCGATGGCGAAGTTCACGTCGAAGTCGGCGCGGAGGGTTTCCTTGAGCATTCCGCGCCAGCCGAAGTCGCCGAAGACCATGGTGGCGATGACGGGGCTGTTGGCGACCGCTTCGCCCTCGGCCGTGGTGTAGTTGAACCCGCCGCTGGCGATCCCGCCGCGGCCCCAATCCCAAGCCTGACCGCCGCCCGACCAGCGGTCGGCGACATCGAACCCGAGCAACGGACCGGTGCTGCGGACGAGAATCGGATTGAGCTGGAAGTCGACGTCGTACCACTGCGTCTGGCCGTTGACCACGCCGTTGAAGTCACGGGTCACGATCAGGCCGGTCGGGCGGACCGACGCGGGCACGCCGGGCGTGGCCGGGATCAAGCTCGCCCCGGCGGTGTAGTCCACGCCCTGCACACCCAGGCCGCCGGCGATGGTGCCGGTCATCCGCGTGGTGGGGATGGAGCGGAAGGTGCGGGCACCCTGCCCGTCGTACTCGATCTTCGTGACGGCCGCGCGCCAGTTGGCGTTCAGAGGCTGCTCGCCGCCGTTCCAGATGCCGCCGATGAAGACCGCCGAGCCGTCCGGCTTGGCGTCGACGCTGCTGGGGAGATTACCGATGAAGAATGGGTTTTCGACCAAGGCACCGGTCGACGCGCTACGCGCCACCAGCAGGCCGAAGATGTCCTCGGTTTGAACGAGCCGCAGAGTAATGGTCTGGGCCGACGCCGCCGCCGACAAACCCGCGACCGCGAGAACCGCCAGGATGGCCTTGTTCATGGGCTGATCTCCCTTTCACTTTCTAGGAAACAATGGAACGACGCTCAATTCGGGCGGTGAAACGACACCGCCAGCGCGAATGACCCCTTTATTCTATAACGTATTCTGAAAACCACCACCCCCCAGAAAAAGTTTCGTGGTGGTTCTGGCATGCCGCTGTATACGAGACCCCTTAAACAAGGGATTAAGTTGGGCGGCCTGTGCCGGCTATCCGAGCCACCCCACAGGCCGCATGGAAGTCGGAACTCCCCGATCTGAGGGTCCACCCCGGCCGGGCCACGCTGGTCAGGTCCCGCGCCACGGCCACTCGGATCGCTGGAAGCGAGCCGGCCAGCCGCATTCCGATGCCTCCCAAAAGGGCCATGTGCGCGGGTCGGTAGATCGCGTGGGCGATGCGCAACAACTGCACTAAGGCCAATCCAGGGGCTTGGCGGGGGTCGAGTTCCGTCAGGGCCGCCACGAGCTGCGTGCCGAAGCGGGCCTTGAGGGCGGCGATGCCTAGGTAGGCCTCGGCGGAGCCGGCCCCGCCGTCGGGGCCGATCGGTCGCTCTGTGTGAAGGTCTAGGCCGAGGTCGATTTGGCCGAGGTGGCCTGAAGACGTGCCCGAGACTTGGAGGGGGCGGCCGTCGTCAAGCACGCAGGCCCCGACGCCGGTGCCCAGCGAGATGGCGAGGAGTCGCTCGCCGGGGGCAATGGGCGGGTCGGCCGTGTGCCAAAAGTCATGGGCGGCCGCGTGGGCGTCGGAGATGATCACCAAGTGCTCTCTGGCCACTTCTCGCCCGAGGGCCGCCGCGAGGAGCTCGTTGAGCGGGACGCCGACGAGGCCGGGGTGGTTTGCGGAGAGTGTGATCGCCAGGGTGGAGGGGTCGATGAGGCCCGGCGCGCACAAGCCGATGGCTTCCGCCTCGGCGGCTCTGGGGAACGAGCGCAGTGCGTCGGCCAGCACGCTCTCGAACGTGGCGCGGTCGGGCCGCTGATAGATTCGGCCGCGGGCGGTGGCCAGAGTGCGATCGCCCTCCATCAGTGCGAGCTTGATGGAGGTTCCGCCGATGTCGACGCCGAGGGTAATGGCCACAGAGTGATCTTACTGCTGGCCGACCCGCATGATATCGAGCTCGAGCCCGCGCAGGCCCAGTTCCAGTCGAGCCAGGTCGGCGGCGTTGACCGAGCCGTCGCGGTTGACGTCCGTCGGCGTGCGGTTCCAGGCGCGGTAGTCCTCGTAGTTGATCAAACCGTCGTTGTTGACGTCGAGGTTCGGGGGGAACGAGGTCGTGAGGGCCGTATTGAGGATGACCTCATCGGCTACGTCTACCGCCCCGTCTCCGTTGAGATCCCAGAGGTTCAGGATGGCCGGGTTGGGCGCGGGTCCCGGTGTAAACGCGGCTCGCAGGGTGGCCACATCGCGGCCGTCGATGACGCCGTCCTCGCCGCAGCGATAACGGAAGAAGGCCCGGTGCAGCATGAGCAGGTCGGTCGCATCGATGATGTTGTTGCGGTTGAGGTCGCAGCGGTCGTTGGTGGCCGTGCGGGTGACGGGCGAACCGGTGTAGACAGTGTTGAACCACGCGAGGTCGCGGGCGTCGATGCGGCTGTCGCGGCCGTTGCTGGTGCCGGTCGCGGTCACGTCGCCCTGGAGCGGCTGGGCGCGGTTGGCGATCCAGTTCTGGAGCTCGGTTCGGAAGCCCGCGTTGCTGTTGAAGGTCGGGGCGTCGAACCAGACGAACTCTTCGAGCCCGCGGCCCTTGACGGTGTCGAGCTGCACCGTGATGCTGGCGCGGGTCTGGTTGGTCAGATTGGCCAAGCCCACCACGACGCGCTTGTTGGGCACGGCGGTGATCATGCGGCTGATGTCGGTGTCGATCGCGAGGTTGCGCGGTGGGTTGGATCCGGGCACCGTCGTGAGGCCTGTGAAGTAGGCCATGTGGATGTAGAGTTCGCTGGCGTTGGTCGTGCCCCAGCCGGGCAGGTCGATCATCTTGCTGGTGTGGAAGCCGCTGCTCCAGTCGGCAAAAGCGACGGCGGATAACAGCGGGCTGGAGGAGACACCGTCGACGGCGCTGCGCAACTGGACGAGGGCCTCGGTGATGTTGCCGCGGTTGAAGGTCAGCCAGCGTGTGGGGAAGCTGGTGGCGGCGAGGTTGACCTCGTTGATGGGATCAATGCCAAACTGGGCCTGATATGCCGCTCGCCCCCATGAATCGAACGACCACGGGGCGGCTGACGAACCAGCGAGCGGATAGAAGTGATAGTCGGCCTGAATTCCTTCAAGCCCGGGATAGTTGGTGGTCAAGGCGCTGAAGTAGCTGTTGAGGGCGGTGCGGACGCCGGGGTTACCGAGGTTGACGAAGCGCTGGTTGGCGATATCGCCGGTGGTGGTGTTGGCGGGGTCGCGGTGATCGACGACATAGCTGGGGTTGGCGGCCAGGAAGGGCGAGGGTGAGTTGCCGAAGTCGAGGTAGCCGGTTTCGCACCAGGCGTGGACGCGCATGCCGTAGCGGGCGGAGATGGCGATGGCTTGGGCGAGATAGTCCACGGGCAGGCCGTTGGAGGTGAAGCGGGCGGGGAACTCGGGGACGTTGTTAACCCCGGTGTCGCGGCCCCAATAGAGCGTTTCGAGGAACAGATCCTGGATCCCGGCGCCGGCGATGGGGGCGATGGCCGTCTCGAACGCGGCGATGGTGCTGGGCGGGCGGAGCCAGGCCCCGCGGATGGGCCGAACGACGCGGTCTGTGATGGCCGCGGGCGGATTGAGCTTGATGCCGAGGTGGTTGGCGACGGCCCGTGGTGAACCGTCGCTGGGCCTGTTGCTGATGACGACATTGGCGTCGTTGAGCCAGACGAAGGAGCTGGAGCCGCCGCCGTCGAGGTTGATGGCGCGCCAGACGCCGCGTTCGAGGAGCAGGTCGGCGAGTTCAGGGAGCGTGACGCCAACGCTCCAGGTCGATTGGCGCCCGTCGATGACGATCATGTAGAGCCGCGTGCCGGTGGCGTTGACGCCGACGGCGGTGCGGGGCTCGCGGGTGGCGGGGGTGACGCGGGCGGTGGCGCCGGTGTTGGTGCCGTCGGTGATGAGGAACGTGCCGGGGTCGGAGTCGGTGTTGCTGGGGCCGACGCCAGCGACGGCGTCCCAGACGTTGGAGAGATCGGCGGGCCCGAAGTTGCCGATCGACGCGAGGCGTTGCTGAGTGAAGGCGAGCGCCGGGTCGGGCAGAGCCCCGAACTGACGCACCGGCGAGACGAGCACGCCGTTGGTCATCGAGAGCCCGATGATGTCGGCCTTGCCGGCGGGGACGCCGCTGGTCGAGAAGAAGTTGGCGTTGATGGCCAGCCGCGAGCCGGTGGCGGATCGGAAGCTGGTGGTGGTGGCGAGGTCGGCCTCAGCCCCGCCGGTGCCAAAGCCGGTGACGACGATTTCGACCTGCGGGTCGGTCAGGTCGACGGTGGCGATGAAGCCGCGGATCCGCCCGCCGGGGGTCTCGCGGACGATGTCCTCGACCACGATCGGTTGGCCGATTGCGGCGGAGAGGGCCGCCAGCGCGGCCAGGATGAACGAAAAGGCGGCGATCGGGCGTTGGGGCATGGGGTGTCCTAGGGAGAACCGGTGCACAGAGACATCGGCCGCGCGGGGTCTCCGCTGAAGGTTATAGAACTATGCCACAGGTTCGGGCCGGGGCAAGGTGGAAGGGGCGGGTTCTCGGATCGTGGGGCGGAGGGGGGGATCCGACGGCCTCAGCGCCGCGGGGGGTGGGGTGGGAAGGTTTTCATGTCCTCCCGGCGGTCGATCAGCAGCTCGACCTCGTCGGCATCAGCCGCACTGGTAAAGGTCTGGGCCTCCGGCGGGCTGGCGCTGGCGATCTGGATCGGGGCCGAGTGGTAACGCCAGGGTTGGCCCATACCACGGACGATCACCTGATAGGTCTTACCTGGGGAAGCGCCGGCGAGGCTCCACGTTTTGCCCTGGGCGTCCTGACTCTTGAGCTTGAGGGGGATGGAGCCGGGGCGCCAGTCGGAGCCGAAGCGGGGGTGGGCGGCGGGGCCTTTGTGTGCCACGTCGTAGTACTGGGTGAGCTGCGTAGGGAAGACGTCGAGGACGCCGCGGCTGAACCAGTGGATGTGGCCGCCGCCGCCGGTCTTGCGGACGAGGTCCATGGAGTCGCGGAGGTCTTCCCATGTGGAGTCGGCCCCTTCGCCCACGAGCCGGATGCCCGCGTACATGTCCTTGACGCGGCCGGCGCCCATTTCGTTGATGTACTTGACCTGCTCGAGCCAGGTCTGCTCGAAGGCCTTGTAGTTGAAGCGATAGACCTGGGGCAGGAACTCGTCCCACCACATGTTGTCGCTGTTGCCGGGGGCCCAGGCCGACCACTTGGGCCATTCGAGGCAGTAGTTCTCGTAGCACCAGGGATAAACGGCCGGCGAGAGCGAGACGATCAGGCCCGGACGCTTGGCGCGGAGTTCCTTGACGAACTGCATGGCGTATTCGTTGATCTTGTCCGCGCGCCAGCGGCGCCAGCCTTCGTCCTTGGCGTCGGCGGGGGGTTCTTTGCCGTCGTGCTCCTGGGCGTAGATCTTTTTGGTGTAGTCGTCGTAGCCCATGGTGATGTAGGGCCAGACGATGCGGTCGTCTAGTTGGACGCCGTCGAGGTCGTACTTGTCGACGGCTTCGAGAATGAGGTCAAGGAGGAAGCGGCGGGTCTCGGGGTGGAGCGGGTTCATCCAGACGAAGCCGTTGGGCGCGACGGTGTTGCCCTTGATGTCCTTGGAGAGCCACTCGGGCTTCATGCGGCGGAGGTGGTTGTCGGTGTCCTTGTGGGCGGCCATGAAGCCGTATTCGAACCAGCCGATGTAGACGAGGCCTTGGCGGTGGGCCTCGATCAGGGTCTCGGCCAGCAAATCGCGGCCTTGGCTCTTGAGCTTGGCAGGGTCGTCGGAGGGGTCCTGCTTCACGAGGGCCGGTCGGCGATCGACGCCGATGACGCGATTGAGGACGGCGGACGGGTACTGGGTGTAACCGTTTTTCCAGGTTTCGACGTAGACGGCGTTAAGGCCGATCTCCTTGAGCCGCTGCATGGTGCGGGCGGAGTCTTCGGGGGTGGCGATGGCGGTGTTGCCGGTGGTGGTGACCCAGGTGCCACGGACTTCGACGGCGGGAGCGGGCACCCCCCCTACCCCCCCTACCCCTGTTCCGGTGGATGAATTGGGGGTGGTGGCCGGGTTGGGAACCTGCGCAAAGATGGGCAGAGCGGCGGTGATCGCTGCGACGAAGGCCAGAAATGGTTTGTGCATAGGTCTACTCTGTTCGCCCGTCCAGGCCCGCGGAGACATGCCGCGGTGGCATACCAGAAGGATTATCGATCATGGCGCATGACGTGTTTAGGTTAGCGATCATCGGGGCGGGCGGCATCGCCAATGCGCACAGCGCGGCGGTCAAGGCGTCGGGCGGCCGGCTGAGCATCGTGGCGGTCGCGGACGTGGACGCGGCCAATCGCCAGAAGCTGGCCGAGTCGGCCGGGGCGCAGGCGTTCCCCGGGGTGAAGGAGTTGCTAAAAGCGATCAAGGCCGGGTTCGGTGTGGATGGCGCGGTGGTGTGTACGCCGCCGTTCGCGCGGGTGGACATCGTGACGGCGTTGCTCAAGGCGGGCATTCCGGTGCTGAGCGAGAAGCCGATCGCGCACACCGCGGCGGACGCGAAGAAGCTCGCTTCGCTGGCCAAGAAGCACAAAAAGGTGTTCACGGCGGTCGGGTATTGCCACCGCTTCGCGCCGGCCGTGAACCGCATGAAGGCCCTGGTTTCCGGCGGTAAAATCGGCAGCCTGGTGCGTTTCGAGAACGTCTTCGCCTGCGACCTTCCCGGGCACGGGCAGAAGTGGTTCAGCGACCCCAAGAAGGCCGGCGGCGGTGCGTACATCGACATGGGCTCGCACTCGGTCGACCTGTTGCACTACGTGGTCGGCCCGGCCAAGACCGTCGGTGCGATCTTCCATCACAAGTGGAAGGGTCGGTCCGAATCCGAAGCGACCGTGCTGCTCAAGAGCCTCAAGCCCGGGCCCACGGCCAACATCCCCGCGGGCGTGGGCGCGCTGATCGAGAGCGGCTGGGCCGAGACGTCGCGCTTCACCGTGACCCTCGTCGGGGATCAGGGCATGCTGTTTTACGATTACGAGAAGCCGGCCGAGCTGATCTTTAAGGATCTGGTCGGCAAGGTCGAGGTGATGCCCGTGGAAGAGCACGGCGTGCGCTTCCAGCGGCAGCTCGAGGCGTTCGCGGATGCGGTGCAGAAGAAGGCCAAAACCAACCTGGCCAGCTTCGCCGACGGCTTGGCGGCCAACCTGGCGGTGGCGGCGGCCCAGAAGCTCGCGGCCAAGAAGTGATCGCTCGCGGTGGGTCCGGGCTTGGCGCGAAGGGCTGAAGGTTATATAATCTTGGGGTTGGAAGACCGTTCGGTCGTCTGGGCCGGTAGCCTGACGCGATCGAACGCCGAGGACATGCCATGGCCAAAGCCCGACTGGACGCTCCATCTTCGACCCGCACGGCGTACCCGGTGATGCCGCATCCGCTGGCCAAGGCCGCTGAGAAGATTCCGGTGACGGTCTTCTCGTCATCGAGCGGGGCGAGCAAGGCGGTGGCGGCGGAGATCGCCGAGTTGATCCGTACGCGGGCGGTGCAGGGTCGCAAGGCGGTGCTGGGGCTGGCGACGGGTTCGACGCCGCAGGGTGTGTACGAGGAACTGGTCCGGCTTCACCGCGAGGAAGGGCTGAGCTTCAAGAACGTGGTGACGTTCAACCTCGACGAGTACTGGCCCATGGGTCCGGAGGAGTTGCAGTCGTACCGGCGGTTCATGCGCGAATATCTGTTCGACCACATCGATATCGACCCCAAGAACGCCAATGTGCCCGACGGCACACTGCCTATGGACGACGTGGCGGGGTTCTGCGAGGCGTACGAGAAAGCGATCGCGGACGCGGGCGGGATCGACCTGCAGATCCTGGGCGTGGGGCGGACGGGGCACATCGGCTTCAACGAGCCGGGCTCGCCGCGGGATTCCAAGACGCGGCTGATCACGCTGGACCGAGTGACACGCCTGGACGCGGCCAGCGACTTCTTCGGCGAATGGAACGTGCCCAAGAAGGCGATCACGATGGGCGTGGGGACGATCCTGGGGGCGCGGCGGGTGGTGCTGCTGGCGTTCGGCGAGCACAAGGCGCACGTGATCAAGCGGGCCGTCGAGGGCGAGATCTCCAACGTGATCGCGGCGTCGTTCCTGCAGAACCACCAGAACGCCAAGTTTTATCTCGATCCGGCGTCCTCGGCGGAGCTGACGCGCTTCAAGACGCCGTGGCTCCTGGGGCAGGTCGAGCAGTTCGGGCAGGCGTGGGACAAGCTTTTGACCAAGAAGGCCGTGATGTGGCTGGCCCGCGAGCTGAAGAAGCCGATCCTCAAGCTCACCGAAGAGGACTACAACGAGCACGGCCTGCAGGACCTGCTGGCGACGCGCAAGGGCGGGGCGTACGACATCAACATCGACGTATTTCGGGCGATGCAGAGCACCATCACCGGCTGGCCCGGCGGCAAGAAGGGCCGGTCCAAAGCCGACGGCTCGGCCGACCCGTTCCCCAAGCGCGTGGTGATCTTCTCGCCGCACCCCGATGACGACGTGATCTCGATGGGCGGGACGTTCATCCGCCTGTGCGAGCAGGGGCACGAGGTCCACGTGGCGTATCAGACGTCGGGCAACATCGCGGTGTTCGATGACAATGCCATTCGGCACGCCGACTTTGTGACCCAGTTCTGTCAGGCGTTCAAGCTGTTCGGCGAGAAGGACGCCCAGCGGATCGAGCAGCGGATCCTGTCGTTCACCAAGACCAAGGACCCCGGCGAGATCGATTCGCCCCAGTTGCAGACGATCAAGGGGTTGATCCGCCGCAGCGAGGCGCGGGCCGGGGCCCGCTATAGCGGGGTGAAGACGCAGAACATCCACTTCCTGGACCTGCCGTTCTATGAAACGGGCCGGGTGAAGAAGAAGCCGCTGGGCGAGGACGACATCCGCATCACGATGGAGCTTTTGGAGCGGGTGAAGCCGCACCAGATCTACGCGGCGGGCGACCTCTCCGACCCGCACGGGACGCACCGCGTCTGTCTGGCGGCAGTGGTCACGGCGGTGCACCGGCTGGCGAACAGGCCGTGGATGAAGCAGTGCGAGGTGTGGCTGTATCGCGGGGCGTGGCAGGAGTGGAGCCCGCACGAGATCGAGGTGGCGGTGCCGCTGTCGCCGGATGAAGTCGCGCGGAAGCGGATGGCGATCTTCAAGCACGAGAGCCAGAAGGACCGGGCGCTCTTCCCGGGACCCGACCAGCGCGAGTTCTGGCAGCGTGCCGAGGACCGCAACAGCCACACGGCCCAGATCTACGACTTGCTGGGACTGCCGGAGTATCAGGCCATCGAGGGCTTCGTGCGCTGGCAAGCTAGCGAGCTGGATCAGGCGCTGGTGGAGGTGAAGGCGCGCAAACCTGCGAAGACGGCCGATGGTGCTCACAAGCTGAATGGACAAGCCTCCAAGCCCGGCAAGCCCAGATCACGCGGTTCGTCGCAGCGATAAATCGCGCTATGTTGATGAACGTTCGACCCCTTCCTTGTTCGAGCCCGTTATGCCCCAGCGAATCGGCGTCTGTTCCTGGTCCCTTCAGCCCGCCTCCGCGGCCGACCTGGTTGCCAAGGTGCGTCGCGCCGGATGTCGGGGCGTGCAACTCGCGCTCGATCCGATCCGGCTAGACCATTGGGGCGAGATCGAAACCGTCAATCATCTCAACGCCGCCGGAATCGAGATCATCAGCGGGATGATGGGCATGGAGGGCGAGGATTACTCGACGCTGCAATCGATCGCCCGCACCGGCGGCGTGCGGCCCGACGCGACGTGGCCCGTGAATCTGGCGGCGGCCAAGGCCAACGCGGCCCTCGCTCACCGTCTGGGCCTCAAGCTGGTGACGTTTCACGCCGGGTTCATCCCCCACGACCGCGACGATCGCGAGCGGGCCATCATGCTCGGTCGGCTGCGCGAGTTGGTGGACGTGTTCGACGCACGCGGCGTCCGCGTGGCCTTTGAGACGGGGCAGGAGAACGCCGACACGCTGCTGGAGGCGCTCGCAGACCTCGACCGCCCGCACGCGGGCGTGAACTTCGACCCGGCCAACATGATCCTCTATGGAATGGTGGGGGGGGGCGGCCCGATCGCCGCGCTCAAGAAGCTTGGGCGGCGCGTGGCCCAGGTTCACATCAAGGACGCGACGCCCGCGGCGACCGCTGACGCATGGGGAGAAGAAGCCCCTGCGGGCACGGGCGAGGTCGATTGGCCGGCGTTCTTCGCGGCGCTGCGGGAGATCCCGATCGCCGGCGACCTGCTGATCGAGCGCGAAGCGGGTGGCAGCCGGGAGGCGGATATTGTTCGAGCCCGCGAGCTGGTCGAGCGGCACATGGGAGGCGGGGCCCCTAGACCGGCTGGCGCTATTGAGCGGAACGACGATTGAGCGGGGGGGGAGTTGGTTTGAGTGGTCTTGACGCGGAGCTCCGCGATTTGAACAGGCACACGCGGGAGGCACGCTGATGACGAACAACGCGGCCAAATCGATCGGTGTGGGCGTCGTGGGGCTCGGCTTCATGGGCCGGACGCACCTGGCGGCGTATGCGGCGGCAACGCGCGACGGCCTCCCGTGCGAGATCGTGGCGCTGGCGGACATGGACCGCGGGCGGCTGGCCGGTGCGTCGAACGCCTCGGGCGGGGGCAACCTCGAAACCGGCGCCGCCAACGTCCGGCTGTTCGACCCCGCCAAGGTGAAGGCGTTCAACGATCCGTCGTCGCTGTTCCGCGATCCCGATGTCGATCTGGTGAGCATCTGCACGCACACCGACACGCACGTGGACCTGGCCCTGGCGGCGCTGCGGGCGGGGAAGCATGTGCTGGTCGAGAAGCCGGTCGCACTCAAGTCGGAAGAAGTGCGGCGTCTGGTCGAGGCGGCCAAGGCTTCGGGAAAGCTGTGCATGCCGGCGATGTGCATGCGGTTCTGGCCGGGATGGACGTGGCTCAAGGACCGTGTGCGCGACGGCTCGCTCGGGGCCATCCGCAGCGCCGCGTTCCAGCGGCTGGGGGCACCGCCCGATTGGGGCCAGAGCTTCTATCGCGATCCGACCCGCTCGGGCGGGTCGCTGTTCGATCTGCACATTCACGATGTGGACATCATCTATTGGCTCATGGGCATGCCGACGACGGTGACGTCGACGGGGACGGCCGCGCACGTCACCACGCTGTACCGCTTCGAGAATGGCCCCGAGCATGTGGCCGCCGAGGGCGGGCAGGATCACGCGCCTGGCTTCGGCTTCCGCATGCGCTTCACGGTGGTGTTCGAGCGGGCCACGGCGGAGTTTGACCTAAGCCGCGTCGAGAACCCGCTGCTGGTTTACCGCGAGGGGCGCACTGAGACGGTGGCGGTGCCGGCGCTGGGCGGCTACGACGCCGAGGTGCGGCATCTGATGGAGGCGATCGCTGCGAACAAACCGTCTAAGGAATTGGCGGCGACGCTGGAGGACGCTTTGGCCGTGACGACCATACTGGAGGCCGAGCGGCAGAGCCTCGAGACCGGAGCCCCCGTTCGTCTTGAATAGTGTCATTTTCTGATCGTTGAAAGCCTTCGCGACGTGCCCTTCGGCCCGTCTAAGTTTACAAGGAACCCTCATGCGACTCGGCATTATCGGCATCGACTCGTCTCACACCCAGGTTTTCTCCAACCGCATCAACACCCTCAACCGCGAGGGCAAGACCCCCTGCAAAGTCACGGCCTTCTGGGATCCGGGCCGGCATGAATGGGCCCACCCCGACGGGCCAGAGCAGTCCAAGAAGGACGTCGCCAAGTGGCGCGAGGACACGATCAAGGAAGGGGCTTCGCAGGTCGACACCGTTGAGGATCTCCTCAAACAGGTCGACGGCGTGCTAGTCCTCAACATCAACGGGCATCGGCACCTGGAACTGGCCGTGCCTTCGCTCGCCAAGGGGCTGCCGACGTACATCGATAAGCCGCTGACGTGTTCGACGGCCCAGGCTCAGGCCCTGCTAGGGATCGCCCGGCAATACAAGGCGCGGTGCTACTCGGCGTCGTCCTTGCGCTTCGTAGCCGAGATCCCCAAGCTGGACAAGGAAAAGCTCGGGCCCATCGTCGCGATCGATGCCTATGGCAACGGCGAGACGCAGGACCTGATGCCAGGGCTGTGGCACTATGGCTGCCACCTCATCGAGATGGTCGACGCGATCTTCAAGTGGTCGGGCCAGGGGCCGGGCGTAAAGCGCATCAGCGCCATCGAGTTCGCGGATCGCCACCTGTTCGACCTGGACTATCGCGACGGGCGATATGTCCGCTGCCGGATGGAGCGGAAGGGGGCCTGGTCCTTCGGCGCGACCGTCCACGGCGAAAAGGGCGTGCAACAGTTCGTCGTCGACTTCGCCCCGGTCTACACGCGGCTGGTCGAGGGCATGGTCAAGTTCTTTGAGGGTGGGGGGGGCGGCCCGGCCCCGGTGGACCTGCGCGACATCGTGGAAAACGTCGCGACGATGGAAGCCGGCAACGAATCGATCCGGCGCAATGGCGAGTGGATCGACCTGCCCGTGATCGAATAAGCCGGGCGAAGGCCTCAAAGTGAAACTGGGTAGTTTGGCGATCTCGATCCGGCAAGGACCGAGATCGCTTTCATTTGGCTCGGAGACCCCCCCTAATTCGGTCAATACGCGCGGAATTGGCGGCTTGAGGACCGGATAGCGGCCAATTTCAGGCGCGGGACTTGACGCCGGGGCAAACTTGAGCGAAGTTATAGAAGTTGGTTCCGGCTGAGAGGCTGCGTCGCTTGCCGCGACGGTCGAATGGATCGAGGAGATCGGTACTTTGGATCGCCCTGTATTCAACCTGAGCGTGTTGCGCGCAGCCGTGTGGCTGGGGTGCATGGCGCTGTCGGCGTCGGCGTCGCCCGCATCTTGGGCCGATCCGGTCGTGGTTGAGCCGGTGGCGCTAGAGATCAGCGGGATGCCGGTGCGGGGGTACTCGGCCAAGATCGACCTGAGCGACAGGAGCGTCGAGGTGGTCGTGACGGCTGCACTGGCCAAGGCGACTGAGAAGGACGGCAAGGCAGTTGAGGCGATCCTCACGCCAACGGATCAGTGGGCCAAGGAACAAGGTATGGTCCTGGCGATCAACGGGAACTACTTCGGGAAGCTCGGCAAGCTCGACAAGGCCCCGCAAACCGAGGCCGAGGAGGCCCGGGGCTTCTATCGCAGCGGCGAGGCGAGCGACATTGTCGGGTTGTCGATCAGCAACGGCGTGGTGGTCTCGCCGGTGCGGGAGCACGGCGGGCGGGGCGACCCGGCTCTGGTGATCCGCAAGGACCATTCGGCGGTGGTCGGCTACCTAACGAAAGCAGACTTGGCGCAGGCCGAGGAGGGGTTGGCGGGCGTGGGCGGGGGCGAGGGGGACGCGCTGCCTGGGACGCTGCTGGTGCAGGACGGATCGAACCTCGGTTCGACCGCCCGTGTGGAGCCGACGGTGCGGCATCCGCGGACCGCGATCGGGGTGAGCGCGGACGGCAAGACGCTGATCATCGTGGTGATCGACGGTCGGCAGCCGGGCTATAGCGCCGGGATGACGCTGCCGGAGCTGGGCGACTTGATGATCAAGCTGGGGGCTCGCGACGCGATCAATCTGGACGGGGGCGGGTCTTCGTCATTGGTTTACGCGCCGGTCGGCGGCGAGCAGCTCATGAACAAGCCCAGCGACGGGAAGTTTCGGGCCGTGGCGAACCACCTGGGCGTGCGGATCAAGAACGGGGCGGCGGCGCCCGCGAAGTAAACGATGGATCGATCCCCCGAGCGACGTGTGGTCGCCGGGGTCAACTGTGTGAGAAGAGAGAGTGTTTCGAAAACCGGTTAGAAGGAGAGAGACAATGCGTCATCTTTGTTTGAGCGTCGTAGCTGTGGCGGGTCTTGCAGGTGCGGCGAACGCCCAGATCGTCTTGGAGCGTTTGGCCACAATCGACCTGACCAACATCACGGCCAACCCCATCAGCGCCAAGTTCATCGGCACCAGTGGCTCGGCGGTGGCTTGGGACGGCCGCAGCCTGTGGGTTGCCGGTTACAACAACAGCGGCACCGGGGGCCGCCCTGTCGGGATCTCCAAGATCGGCGATGTCTACGGCTCGCCCTCGTTCGGCGATTCCTTCGGCGTGCAGTCGATCCCGAGCGGCCGTGGTTACCGCTCGCTGGCCGTGCAGAACGGTCGCGTTCTCTCTGGCCTCGAGGGTGGCATGGCGATCAACGACAGCCTGGCCTCTTGGGACGCTGCGGTGACGACCCCGGCCGCGCCGGTCTGGGGCATCAACGCCCGCGTCGGATGGAGCGATTTTGACCCCGGCTTCAACGCCTCCGGTGCCGCTAGCGGCGCGGGTGCTGGTTGGGGCACGTTCAACACCAATCCCAGCAACCGCGCTCTTCGGGATGCGGCGACCGGGACCGAAACCCATTCGACGGCTACGGGCGGCAGCCTCGGCACGGCACCGTTCCCTGGCACCGGCCCGGTGGCCAACCCCGCGCTCCCCCGCGGTCTCGACTTCGATCCGGCCACGGGCGACGCCTGGGGTCGGGTGAACAACACCGTGGCTCGGGCCGCGCGTACGGGCGAGAACTCCTTCAGCGCCTTCGCGCTGGTGGCCAGCCCCAACCTCCCCGCCCAGTTCCCCAACCAGGAAGGCCAGAACATCGAGATCGCTCGTGGCAGCACGTTCGGCGACCTGGCGTTCTTCAACAACCGCGGC
>Ga0105047_10006445_pt1 | contig 19923 bp, 24 predicted proteins | sample MAT04_FD_78384 | JGI IMG/M metagenome (GOLD analysis project Ga0105047, IMG submission 78384) | Freshwater microbial communities from Lake Fryxell liftoff mats and glacier meltwater in Antarctica - MAT-04 (megahit assembly) | ecosystem: Environmental > Aquatic > Freshwater > Ice > Liftoff...
CGCCGCCCGTCGCAACAGGGCGTGGATGGAGGCGAGGCGGTCGGGCGTCGCGTCCGCCGGCCACGCCTTGAGCGCTAGGACGGGCCGCCCGCTCGCGTCGTCGCCGCGCCAGACGCTCGCCCCACTAAACCCCCCCCCGCTCCCCAGCGCGACCCAGCGCACCCCTTCGACCGCGACCCCGTAGCGGGCCAGGACCGCGAGCCGGGCGGGTTCGGGCGGGGCGGACATGAATTTTCGTCCCCCCTGGGACCGCGGGCGTCTCGGCCGGTCTTCGAGGCCGACGGAGAAGTCGCGGGAAGAAGCAGGCGGGCCGCCCGCAGTCCCGGGGCAGCCCGCCCGTTCCCGTCGGCCTCGAAGAGCGGCCGAGACGCCCGCGGTCCCGGGGGGGAAAGTCAGAAGAAGAACGCGGCAACGACGTTGAAGTAGATGACGATCCCGAGCACGTCCGACAGGGTGGCAATGAACGGGCTGGACATCAGGGCCGGGTCGCCGCCGATCCAGTGGATCAGGAGCGGTAGCAGGGCACCGACGAGCGCCCCGGTCATGCAGATGCCCATGATCGACGTGGTGACCACCCAGATGAGATCCCAGAACCGGCCGTCCGGCAGCTTGTCCAGCACCTCGGACGGGGTCCACAGGTACGTCCGCACGACGGACAGGACGCCGAGGGTGGCGGCGAGGGCGGCCGCCATCAGCAGCTCGCGCCGGAACACCCGCACCCAGTCGGCCACCTTGATCTGCTCCAGGGCGAGCGCCCGGGTGACCAGGGTGGACGCCTGCGAGCCGGCGTTCCCCCCGACCGACAGGCAGAGGGGGATGAACACGATCATGAACGCCAGCCCGGCCCCGCCCCCCGCCCCGCCGCCCAGCTTGCCCTCGTAGTGGGCCATCACGTTGATGGTGAACATCTGCAGGACGAACAGGACGGTCAGCCACTTCACCCGGCTGTACCAGACGCGCCAGAACCCGGCGTCGAGGTAGTTCCCCTCGATCGGCCCCACGCCGCCCTGGCGCTGCAAGTCTTCCGTCGCCTCGGCCTGGACCAGGTCGAGCACGTCGTCGTGGGTGACGATGCCGAGTAATCCGAAGCGGTCGTCCACGACCGGGACGGCGATCAGGTCGTACCGCGAGAACACCCGCGCGACCGCCCCGCGGTCCTCGTCGAAGCGGAGCGACACGACCTCGCTCTCCATCAGCTCGCGGACGAGGGCGTGCCGCGGGGCGAGGATCAGGTCGCGGAGCGAGACGACCCCGAGCAGCCGCCGCGGGGCGAGGCTCCCGTCGGGGCGGCGGGCCGCGTCGTCGAGGACGTAGATGTAGTAGATCGTCTCGCGGTCCGGGGCCTGCTGGCGGAGTTGGTCGATCGCCTCCGCGGCCGTGAGGGTGCCGGGGAGCCAGGCGTAGTCGGTCGTCATCAGCGCGCCGACGGTGTTCTCGCCGTACAGGACCAGGGTGGCGATGTCCTTGCGGTCGGCCTCGTCCACCAGTCGCATGAGCGACTCGGCGACCCGCGACGGTAGGCGGCGGATCAGGTCGCCGCGGTCGTCGTGCGACATCTTCCCGATCAGCTGCCCGACCTGGGGGCGGGCCTTCTCGATCATCTCGACCTGCCGGGCCGGGGGCAGGTACTCGAAGATCGACGCCTGGACGCGCAGGTTGGCGGGGCTGATGACCTCCCACACCTGGTCGGGCGAGAAGGCGTCGTCGAGCGCCTCGGCCACCGTCGCCGGGTGGAGGGACTCGCAGAACTCGCGCATCGCGTCGGCGTTCTGCTCGCCGAGCATGATCCGCAGTTCGGGGGTGAACAGGGGGTGGGGCATGGGCGGAGGGGTGAGGGGCGAGGGGTGAGGGATGAACGCGATCCGGTCCGGCCGACCGTTCGCCCCTCACCCTTCATCCTTCATCCCATTCCTAAAAGGAGGTTGTCGATCAGTCGCGCCGTCCCGAGGAACACCGCGACGGCGGCCACGGCGGGGCGGTCGAGGAGGGTTAGGGGGCGGAGGGCGTCGGCGTCGAGGACGCGGGCGTAGTCTACCCGCGCGCCGGGGATCGCCGCCACGTCCGCGTGCAGCGCCGCTTCCAGCGCGGCCACGTCGCGCGCGCCGGTTCGCGCTCGCGTCCGGGTCGCCTGGAGTGCCCGGTAGATGCCCGGGGCCGCCGCCCGCTGGTCGGGCGTGAGGTAGCGGTTCCGCGAACTCAGCGCCAGCCCGTCGGGTTCGCGCACCGTCGGCTCGACCCGCACCGCGACCGGGACGTTCAGGTCGCGGACCATGCGGCGGACGATCGTCGCCTGCTGGTAGTCCTTCGCGCCAAAGAAGGCGAGGTCGGGCGAGACGATGTGGAATAGTTTCAGCACGACCGTGCAGACGCCGCGGAAGTGCCCCGGCCGCGCCGGCCCGCACAGCACGCCGTCGAGTTCCGCCACCTCGACGGTGGTGAGCGACCCCGCCGGGTACATCTCGGCGGCGGTCGGGGCGAAGATCAGGTCCGCGCCGGCCTCGTCGCACAAGGCTCGGTCGGCTTCCAACGTCCGCGGGTACGCGGCGAAGTCCTCGGCCGGGCCGAACTGGGTCGGGTTGACGAAGACCGAGACGACGACGAACCCGGCCCCGGCGCGGGCGGCCCGGACGAGGGCCGCGTGCCCGGCGTGCAGCGCCCCCATCGTCGGGACGAACCCGACGGTCCGCCCCACCCGCCGGGCGGCGGCGACCGCGGCGCGGACCTCGGCGATGGTGGTAAGGACGGGCGTGGGCATCGACTCACCGCTTCGAGTGGGGTGACGGCCGCGAAGGGGCACAAGAGGCACAAAAACTCCGTTTCAATTTTGCGCCTCTTGTGCCCCTTCGCGGCCGTGTTCCTCTTCCGCTTTCAATAACAGTCCCAGGTACGACCGGCGTTCCAGGTCCGTCAGCCCCAGCTCGGCGGCGAGACCGAGGACGGCCGCTTCCGCCGCCGCGAAGTCCGATTCGTCGGCGACGACTTCGACCTCCGCGAACGTCCCGACCCGGTCCACGTCGTCGGCGCAGACCTCGACCGCGAACCCGCCGCGGGAGAGGTGGTACAGCGCCCGCCGCTTCCGCACGACCGCGACCGGGCGGTAGCCGAGGCTCAGTAGCATCCGGTCGGTGTCGGCGGCGGTCGCGTCTCCGTCGGCGAGCCGGACCTCGATCTCGGTCCGGGTCTTGGTCGCGGCGGCGCGCTTCGGTCCCTTGTAGGTGAGCCGGTTCTCGGCCCCGGTGCGGCGGAGGCGGAAGGCCTCGTCGGTCCGCTTCAAGTCCCGGTCCGGGGCGTCGAAGTAGTGGTCCTCGTCGGCCCGCTCGCCGCCGGCGACGGCCCCGCACGCGAGCAGTTTCGCCGCCAGCGCGGGCGGGTCGGCGACCCGGTACTTCACCTCGACCTCGAGCATCGCCGCCCCCCGCGCGTGTCGCCGCCAGTTGGTACAATAGCCCGGCCCTGAGCGGACGGACATCCGGGCGGCGTTGCGGAGGGGTAAGCGTGGGCCAGCGCGTGACGGTGGGCAAGGCGGCGGACATCCCCGAAGGCGGGAACGTGGTGGTCGTGGTCGAGCAGAAGGACGTGGCCGTCTTCCGGGTGAAGGGCGAGCTGTTCGCCATCGACGACCGCTGCCCGCACATGGGGGCGTCGCTGTCCGGCGGGTTCGTCGAGGACGGCGTCGTCACCTGCCCCTGGCACTACTGGCGGTTCCGGCTGTGCGACGGCGCGTGGGCCGACAACCCGAAGGTCAAGACCGGGTGCTACGCGGTCCACGTCGAGGGCGACGCGGTCCAAATCGAAGTGCCGTAGCGCGTTCTTCCCGAGGCGGGCGCTTGACGCCGGGCGGGCGCGCGTCTAATTTGACCGCGCATTCTTCGCAAGAACCGGCCGCGGCGGCCGAATCTCCCGGCAGACGCCCGCGGCCACCCGGCCCGGACCGTCCCCGACACCCCGAGCGAGCGCGACCGTCATGTCCAACGGCCCCCTTCACCCCCCCGCCGGGGCGACCACGATGTCGCCGGCCGTCCCGCTCGTCGCCCGCGGGCCGCGGGAGATCAAGCTCGTCAGCCACTCGCCGATCTTTTACTGGTGGCCGATCTGGCTGCTCGGGTACGTGATGGCCCTGCTCACGCTGATGGAGAACCACCGCCTCGCCATCCTCCCGCCGAACACGAAGGTGGAAGTAACGAAGTGGGCCGACGACGCCCGCCGCGTCCCGACCGAATACAAGCTGGAGGTACCCGGGACATCCCGGCAGCTGGAGCGGGCACTGACGAACGCCGAGACCGGGGAGCCGACGTTCAAGGCCCGGGTCTCGGAGCGGGCGTGGATGGGGCCGCTGTACTGCGTCGTCCTCATCCTGACGATTCTCATCACGAACGTCCCACTCCGCGGGCTGTGGTCGTTCCTGGTCATCCTCTTGATGGTGATGCTGGCCCTGGTCATCAGCCTGGTGCCCGGCGGGTGGGAAGACCTGCTCGGCGCGTTCGGGAACCTGCACATCTACATCAACATGGCGGGCTACCTGTTCATCGCCACGACGGTGCTGATCCTCTGGGTCGTGTCCGTGTTCATCTTCGACCAGCGGACGTACATGGTGGTGACGCCCGGCCAGATCCGCGTGTGCGAACACATCGGGGCGTCGATCCGCAACTTCGACACGACCGGGCTGTCGTTCGAGAAGCAGCGCGACGACATGTTCCGCCACTGGATTCTCGGCTTCTTCTCGGGCGACCTGATCGTCCGCACGTCCGGGGCGGAGAAGGAGGAGATCCGCTTCCCGAACGTGCTGTGGATCGGCTGGCGGCTCGAGCAGGTGCAGGAGATTCTGCGCGAGCGGGCGACGGTGGTGAACCCGTAATCCGACACGCCGCGGTGGAAACAGAACCGCCCCCGATCACACGGGGGCGGTCGTCGTTTCGGGCGGTATGCGGGCCGTTATTCGAGCGGTTCTTTGACGAGATTCATGTAGAAGGTCGCCTTGCCTTCCTTCTCCTGAATCTTGCGGGCGAGCAGGGCCTCGGCGTCGGCCTTCTGGTTGTAGGGGAACTTGTCCACCTGCTTGCTGCCGTTGTCGAACACGACCCACACGGCCTTCTGGCGGACTTCCTTCTGGGTCCGCACCCGCTTGACCGCCGGCTTCTTGACCTTCGGGGCGGCCTTCTTCTTGGCCACCGGCTTCTTCTTTTTCTTCGGCGCGTCGTCGTCCCCGTCGCCCTCGTCGTCGGCCTCGACATCGACCGCCTCGACCTCGGCGTCCGGTTCCGCCGCCTCGTCCTCGGCCGCGTCGTCTTCGACCTCGACGACCTCGTCCTTCTCCCGGGCTTCCACGGCCTCGGCCTCCCGCCGCCGGTCCATCCGGGTGGGTCCGGCCTTCTTCCGCGCCATGGTGAAGTCCTCCGTCGGTCGGGCGTGTGCGAATACCAGGACTATTAACCTAACTCTCGGGCCGGAATGCGACAAGGGTGGGCGGCGCTTGCACCCGCGCCCGCGGGTGTGGTAGACTCGGCGCTCCCGCCGGGAGTCCCACCGTGCTGACCCTCCTCGCCCCGCCCACGACCCCCCTGTGCGACGGCGTTACCCGCCGCGGGTTCCTCCGCGCCGGTGCGCTCGGCCTCGCGGGGTTGTCGCTGCCGGACCTGTTGCGGGCACGCGCCGCGCAGCCGGCCGACGCCCGCAAGAACACGGCCGTCATCCTCTACTGGCTGGCCGGCGGGCCGAGCCACATCGACACCTACGACCCGAAGCCGGACGCCCCGGCGGAAGTCCGTGGGCCGTTCCGGGCCGCCCCGACCGCCGTGCCCGGGATGCGCTTCTGCGACCTCCTGCCGCTCCAGGCGAAGCTCGCCGACAAACTCGCCGTGCTGCGGTCGGTCACGCACGCCGAGCCGAATCACTCCGACGCCGCCCACCTCGCACAGACCGGGTACGCCGAAAAGAACGTCCAGTTCCGCGGGCAGTTCTACCCGGCGCAGGGGTCGGTGGTGGCGAAACTGCGGGGCACCAACCGGCCGGGCATGCCGCCCTACGTCTGCCTGCCGGGGGCGTACACGCCGCGGCTCGGGTTCTTCCAGAAGGCCGCCTACCTCGGCCGCGACTTCGACCCGCTCGACGGTGGCGGCGAGCCGGGCTACCGCGGGGTGGTGAAAGGCCCGGACTTCACGACCCCTGCCGACCTCACGCTCGCCCGCGTCGAAGACCGGCGGGAATTGCGCCGCCGGCTAGACGCCGCCGCGGGGCGCGCCGAGGCCGCGGCCGGCGGAATGGACGCGGCCTACCGCAAGGCGTTCGACCTGGTGACGAGCCGGGCGGCGAAGGACGCCTTCGACGTGGCGCGGGAGCCGGCCCGCGTCCGCGACAAGTACGGCGACAGCGCGTGGGGCAAGCAGGCGCTGCTCGCCCGGCGGCTCGTCGAGGCGGGGGTCACGTTCGTGACCGTCAACCACTACCACGCCGACGTGGACTGGTGGGACGACCACACGGTAATCGAGGCCGGCTTGAAGAAGCGCCTCCCGCCGTTCGACCGGGCGATCGCGGCGCTGGTCGAAGACCTCCACGACCGCGGCCTCGCTGAGCGGGTGCTGGTGGTGGTGATGGGCGAGTTCGGCCGCAGCCCGCGGATCGATGCCGGGGGCGGCCGCGGGCACTGGTCGAAGGCGATGAGTGTGGTACTCAGCGGCGGCGGGGTGAAGGGCGGGCGGGTGGTCGGGGCGACGACCGCCAACGGCGGCGAGCCGGCGACGTTCGCCCACGGCCCCGGCGACGTACTCGCGACGATCTACTCCGTCCTCGGCATCGACCCGACCGCGATGCTCCCCGACCAGCTGGGCCGCCCGGTGCGCCTGGTCGAACACGGCGAGGCGATCCGCGAACTGTTCTGAACCCCGCTCAATTCCGTGGAACCTGGTCGGGGTCAATGCCCGCGGCCCGGAGCATGGCCCGGAGGCGGTCGGACTCGCGTCTCGCAACGGCGACTTGCGTTTCCGCCCGTGCCGCCCTCTCGCGCTCGGCGTCGGCCCTCTCGCGCTCGGCGTCGGCCCGCTTCTGCTCAGCGTTCCGGGCGTCGGTGATCTCCTGGAACGTCATGAACTTTTCGCCGTCCGGGCGGTAGATGACGAGTTCCCGCCCCGACAGATCGAATCGAATTCCGAGTCGCGGGCTGACGAAGCCGTCTACGTCCGCGACCACGTCGAGTTGGCCCGCGGATCGCGTATAGATTTCAAGCCGGTTTCGTTTGGGGTCGAAGTCGTAATACTCTTCGGCCCCGTGCTGGTCGTAGAAGAGGAGCTTTCGGGCCATCTCGCTCGCGCTGTTACTCGGCGACCGGACCTCGAAAACCACCTGCGGGAAGATTCCCCCTTCCTCTACGACGATGTAGCTCCCGCGGTCGCCCTTCGGCCGGCCGAACGCGACGTAGACATCCGGAGCCGTGCAGATTTCCGGGTGCCCTTCGACCGGGTAGACCAGATTGTCGGCGGCGACGAAAACGGCCGGGTCGGCGCGGAAGATGGCGTCGATGTTCCCGTGAAGCGTGACGATCCAGCGGTATTGCAGGCTGTTCTCGGCCATCGGTTTGCCGTCGCTCGACGGGTAGAGCGGGTTCACCCCCCGCATCGGCCGGCGGGTGCCGGGCGTCACGATCGTACTCATGCGGTTTTCTCCGTTCACCCGATCGTCACGCGGTCGCCCGGCTGCGGGACGGCCACGTCCGCGAACCCGAGGCCGCGGAGCGTGTCGGCCAGTGCCTCCGCCTGCTCCCGCTCGCCGTGGATCAGCCGCACCTTGCCGACCTTCCCCGCCACCGGCCCCAGGTACGCCCGGAAGTCGTCCCGGTCGGCGTGCCCGCTGAACCCGTCGAGGTGGTGGACCTCGATCCACTTGTTCCAGTCGCGGCCTTGGAACCGGACCGTCGGCTTCGGTTCGAGCAGCCGCCGCCCGGTCGTCCCGGGGGCCTGGAAGCTGACCAGCACGATGCTGCACCGCGGGTCGTCCACGAGCGACTTGAGGTGCTGCTGGATGCGGCCGGCGTCGCACATCCCGCTCGACGCGATGATGACCGCCGGCCCGGGGCGGCCGGCGAGCGTCGTGCTGTGCTCGAAGTCGCGGACGTAGCTGACGCCGTCGCCGCCGAGCAACCCGTGCCCCTCCTTGAGCGCCACGGCGATGTCCGCCGACAGGCTGTTCGGGTGCGCCCGGTAGACCTCGGCCACCTCGGACGCGAGCGGGCTGTCCACGTAGACCGGGACGTGGGGGATTTTGCCGTCGCGCAGGCCGAGTTGCAGGACGTGGATGATGAGCTGCGTCCGCCCGAGGCTGAACGCCGGGATCAGCACCTTGCCCTCGCGGGCGACCGTGGCGCGGATGACCGCGTACATCTTCTCGACCGTCTCCTCGAACGAGCGGTGGATGCGGTTCCCGTAGGTACTCTCGCACACCAGCAGGTCGGCGGGGGGGATGGTCGCGGTCGGCTTGAGGATCGGCATCCCGCGGCGGCCCATGTCGCCACTGAACGCCAGGGTGCGCTCGCGGTCCGGGCCGGCGACGGTCGCCAGGACCATCGCCGACCCGAGGACGTGCCCGGCCTCGACGAACTTGATCCGGCACGTCTTCGTCACGTCGAACTCGCGGCCGTAGGGCACCTGCACCACCTGCCGGAACGTCTTCTCCACGTCCGGGTGGGTGTACAGCGGCTGGACCCACGGCTCGGCGTAGTTCCGGGCGATGTTCAGGTGGGCCGCGTCCTCTTCCTGAATCTTGGCCGAGTCGCCGAGCATGACCCGGAGCAGGTCGCGGGTCGGCGGGGTGCAGTAGATCGGCCCGGAGAAGCCGTGCCGCACGAGCGTCGGCAGGTTCCCGCAGTGGTCGATGTGGGCGTGGCTGAGGAGCACCGCGTCGATCTGGTCGGGGTGGAACGGGAAGTGGGCGTTCCGCTGCCGGGCCTCCTCGCGGCGGCCTTGGTGGAGGCCGCAGTCGAGGAGGATCTTGTGGTTGCCGACTTCGATCAGGTGCATCGACCCGGACACGCCGCCGGCGGCCCCCCAGAACGTGAGGGTGGGTTCGGCCGGTGGGGAGGTCGCGGGGTGGGCGCTGGGAGGTATCATTGGGGCATTTTACCCACCGGGGCCGTCATGTGGTATGGCGGCCCGGGGCGGGTTACTTCGCGGCCCCGGCGACGAACGCCCGGACCGCCCGGTTGAGCGGGTCGTCCGCCTCGATCACGCCCGTAATGACCGTATAGTGGTTGCGGTCGCGGAGCTTCAACAGCGTGGTCGGCGAGTCGGCCTTTTCCAGCGCCGCGTCCATTTCCGCGGCCATCGCGTCGAGGTGGTTGAAGTCCCTGTCGCCGTAGGCGAGGAGGAACGGCGGGTGCTTGCCCGCGGCGTGGGCGAGCGGCGACGCCCGCCGGCAGACCGCCGGGTCCGCCCCGAAGCACGGGTGGAAGAGGGCGACTTCGGGGAGAATCTTGTACACCCCACTCACCGACACCACCCCACGCACGTCGGCCGGGGTCAACTTCTCGGCCTTCAAGTACGCCGGGTCGGTGGCGAGGAGCGAGACGAGGTGCCCCCCCGCCGAGTGGCCGAACAGGAACAGGCGGCCGGCGTCGCCGCCGTACTTCGCGGCGTTCGCGTGCGTCCAGGCGAACGCCTTCGCCACGTCCTCGACGTGGGCCGGGTGCTTGACCTGCGGCGACAACCGGTAGTTGACGACGACCGTGCCGATGCCGAGCTTGGCGAACGCCTTCCCGAGGGCGACGTACATGCCCTTGTTCCCCGACCGCCACGTCCCGCCGTGGACGAACACCAGGACCGGGAAGTCTTTTACCTCCTTCGGCGCGTACAGGTCGAGCTTGTGCCGCTCGGGGTCGGCGGCGGCGTCGGTCCGGTAGGCGAGGTCGGCGTGGGTGACGACCTCGAACGTCGGCGGGGCCGCGGCCGGCACCACGTCTCGCGCGGGGGCGAGGCCGACGAGTAGGCCGACCGCGGCGAGGACCGCCGCGGGTGCGATGCGACCCGGGGACATTCGGGAACCCTCGATCGGTGGTGGAGAGACGCGGGGAGAAACAGGTAACTCTAAACCACCGGCCGGGCGCGTGGGAGAGAAAAAATCACGCCGGTCCGAGTACCCGGCGGTAGGCGTCCTCGCTGAACCCGACCACGAGCGTGCGGCCGACGCGGGCGGTGGGGGCGCGAAGGTTCCCGGTCGGGCCGATCAGGTGGGCGAGTAGCGTCGCGTCGTCCGGCCGGTCATGTGTCAGGTCGAACTCGGTCAGCTTCTTCCCCCGGGCGGCGACCACGGTGTCGATGCCGGCGAGGAGGGCGAGGGCGTCGGCGCCGCCGTAGCGCACCTTCACCGCGTTCACGGTCTCCGCCACGGCCGTGTCGCCGAGGTACGCCTTCGCCCGCTGGCACGTCACGCACGACTTCCGGAAGTACATCCAGTCTACGGGCCGGCTCATGGGCACGCCCCCCTTCACGATGGATGATACCCCGCCGGGTCGTCCGAAGGCACATCGTAGGCGACTCGCTCCGCGAGTCGTCGTTTCGGGACGGACGCAACCCGCAACACCGGCCGAAACGTCCGCTCGCGGAGCGAGCGGACCACATTGAAAGCCTCAGCCGTGCGGTTCCCACAGGTCCAGCTCGAAGCGCTCGAAATCGACGAAGCGCCCAACCGCGGGGTCGTACATCCGCCGCAGCGCGGACAGCTTCGACCCGTCGATCTCGTACTCGTGGTAGCCCCAGATTGTCTCCTGGGCCGAACTGCCGACGCACACGGAATGGAACGGCTGGCGGTCGCCCGCCGGCAGGACGTACCAGGCGTGCTTGTGGCCGTGCAGCCACAGGCTCACCCCGCACGCGGCCGCCGCGTCGCGGGCCTGCTCCCAGTCCTTCAGCCGGTGCCAACGGGCCTCGGGCTGGCGCAGGCGCGTCAACAGCGGGTAGTGGCTGACCACCACCCGCGGCCCCGGCCCGAGCGTGGCGCATAGCTCGCGGAACCGCACGAGTTGGGCCGTACCGACCTTCCCGGTCGCGTCCCACGGCAGGAGGTTCGGCGTCGCCGAGTTCAGTGCGATGAGCCAGACGTGGCCGACCTTCTGGGCGAACGGGTAGGTGTGGGCGGCGTCGATCCGCTCGCCCCGCTGCCACGCCGAGAACGCGAACTCGAACACCCGCTTCCGCCCCGCCCCGTAGGTGTACAGGTCGTGGTTGCCGGGGACGGCGAGGCCCGGCGGCAGGGTGGCGTCCCACAACCCGAGGCGGCGGGCGGCCTCGGTCATCTCGCTCTCGAACGCCATCGTCGTGGCGTCGCCGGAAAAGACGAGGTGGTCGAACGGCCGCTCGTGGAACTCGCGCAGCAGCGCCTCGACCACCACGTTGGCGTAGCGGAAGCGGTGGCCGCGGCCGAGGAGTTGGACGTTCACCCACCCGGACGACCGCTTCCCGATGAGGTCGCGCGCCCGCCACCCAAGCTGGGCGGCGGTCAGGTGAACGTCGCTGAAGTGGGCCAAGCGGATCATTGTGGATTTCGCACGGCGGGGTGTGGTACTACAATCGGGACAGCGCCCGCGGGAGTTCCCAGGCGTGGTTGTATTCCGCAATCCGCAATCCGCATTCCGCATTCGCCTATGATTCGCTACGACTTTACAGGCAAGGTTGTACTCGTGACCGGCAGTTCGCGCGGCATCGGGGCCGCGGTGCTGTCGCAGTTCGTCGCGGCCGGGGCGAACGGGGTGCTGCACTACTGGGACGACCCCGGCGGAGCGAACCGCACCGACGCCGACGCCCTCGCCACAGAACTGCAAGCGCTACAGGGGGCGGGAACGGTCGTCGCCCTCGCCGCCGACGTGCGCGACGCCGCCCAAGTCGAAAGCGTGATGCGGCAGGTGAAGGAGCGCTTCGGCGGGCTGGACATTCTCGTCAACAACGCCGGCATCATCTGCGACCGGACGCTCAAGAAGATGACCCTCGACGAGTGGCACGCCGTCATCCAGACGAACCTCGACGGCGTGTTTTACTCCTGCAAGTATGGCAGCGAGATCCTCCGCGACGGCGGGCGGGTCGTGAACATCGCGTCGGTCGCCGGGCTAGTCGGGTTCCACGGGCAGTCGAACTACGCGGCGGCGAAGGCGGGGGTGATCGGCCTCACCCGCGTGCTGGCGAAGGAACTCGCCCGCCGCGGCATCACGGCGAACGCCGTCGCCCCCGGGGTGATCCAGACGGCGATGCTCGGCGAGGTCAAGGACGAGGTGAAGGCCGAGTACCTCAAGCAAATCCCCGCCGGCCGCCTCGGCGACCCGGGCGACGTGGCGAACGCCGTCCTCTTCCTCGCGAGCGAGGAGAGCAGCTACATCACCGGGCAGGTGCTGCCCGTGACGGGCGGGTGGGTTTGACCCGTGCAAAGTGGGCCGGACCGGGGTACAGTGTCGAAACCGCGACCCGGACGCCGCACCCAGGGGCCACTCTTTTGAACCCGCTATTTGGCACGCCGTCCTCTCCCCTGTTCGCCGCCGAACCGTGGACTGCCGTGTCGTTCGAGATGTCGGTCATGGCGGCCGCCGCCTTCGGGCTGGTCGGGATCGCCCTCCTGATCGCCGGGTTCAAGCTGTTCGAGTGGCTGACCCCGAAGCTGAACATCGAGGAGGAACTCGGCAAGGGGAACGTGGCCGTCGGGATCATGGTGGCGGCGGTCCTGCTCGGGATCAGCCTGATCGTGGTCCGGGCGATCGGCGGGTGAGGCGATTATGGCGAACCCTAGCCGCAGACGCCGGCCCGCCCCCGAACACCCGGCCCCGCGGGCGCGGATGACCCGGGCGATCTCCCTGACCCTCCTCGGGGCCGCGACCCTGACCGCCTGCCTGTGCCTCGCCCCGGGGTGCAACCGCCGCGCCCCGCCGGACCACACCTGGTACGACGTCGGCGGGAAGGCGATCCCGGAGGCGTGGACGACTGACGCCGCCGGCAAGCGCGTCCCCAGCCCGCACCCCCACGACCGACGCGGCCGGCCGTGGGTGTACGACGCGAACGGTACTCTCGTCCCGCTGGCGGACGACTCGACCACCGGCACGCACTCGGCCTACTCGTCCCACCGGTCGTCCGGGGCGGGCTGGTTGTGGGGCGGGTCCGGGTTCCGGTCGTGGGGCGGGTCGTCGGCGGGGTCGCCCGGTGCCCGGTCGGGTGCCTCGTCGGTGAGCCACGGCGGGTTCGGCTCGTCGGGCCTCTCCGGCGGGTAACGGGGAGGTCGCGCGTGCGCCAACTGACGATCGTGGTGAAGCCGTTCCGGGCCGAGGCCGTGCTGCGGGTGGTCGTCGAGATGGGCGTGACCGCGTGCAGCGTCCGCGAGGCCAAGGGGCACGGCCGGCAGAAGGGCTACCTCGACCGCTACCGCGGGTCGGAATACAGCACCGCCTACCTGCCGAAGGTCGAAATCACCGTCTGGGTCGCCGACGAGCAGGCCGACGAGCTTGCCACGACCGTCGCCCGCGCCGCCCGCACCGGCCGCATCGGCGACGGGAAGATTTTCGTCGTCCCCGCCGCGTGGCCCGAGCCGATCGAGTTCTGAACGACGCCCCGGAACCGTCGCGCAAAAGTACTTGAAAACCAGGAAGGCGATCAGGTAGATCAGGTGGATCACCTACGGGATTTGATCGCCTTCAACGGGTAGAAAAGGGTAGTTCGTCCTGCCACGCCCGCGCGACAACGGCCAATTTCTCACGCACATCCCGCTATCAAAACTATCTGTCGAGCCGGAAAAATTGAGCGCCGACCCGAATTGTCTCTTGACATTGCTTTGCGGTGCAAAGTAATTTATGCGGTAACTGCTCCGGGGGTGCCGATGAGAGTGTCCGAGGCGATCGAGCAGCTCGACGCGATCCACGAACACCTGACGAAGGCCGAGGTCTACCGCGGATTCCGCGTGCCCGGGGTGGCGCTCGTCGGGCTGGTCGGGTTGACCGCTGCGGCGGTGCAAGCGCGGGTGCCGGGGGCCGACGCGCCGGACGGGTTCGTTGCCTACTGGCTGGTCGTCGCCGGGGCGTGCGCCGCCATCGGGGGCGGGGCGGCGGGCCACGCCTACGCCGTCCGCGAGGACGAATTCGCCCGCCGCCGGACGCGCCGGGTGCTCGCGCAGTTCCTGCCGTGCGTGGTGGCCGGGGCGGTCGTCACGGCCGCATTCGCCCGCGGCGGGCCGGCGCTCGTCGTGTACCTGCCGGGGGTGTGGGCGGTACTGTTCGGCCTCGGCGTCGTCGCCGCCCGGCCGTATCTGCCCAGGGGAATCGGCTTCGTCGGGCTGGGCTACCTCGTCGTCGGCGCGGGGTTGCTCGGCCAGGTCGCGAGCGATCCCGAACTTTCGCCGTGGCACGTCGGCGGGGTGTTCGGGGTGGGGCACCTCGTCACCGCGGTCGTCCTCTGGTGCGACCGCGGGAGGGACGCCGATGGCTGACGCGATTCCGCCCGATGCCGGCCGGTACGCCTACGTCGGCCTCGACCGCGTCCTGCACGAGAAGGCCCGGCTCGGGGTGCTGACCGCCCTCGTCGCCCGCCCGGACGGAGTCGCGTTCACCGAACTCGTGCGCCTCTGTGCCCTGACCGACGGCAACCTGAGCCGCCACCTCGACGTACTGGCCGAGGCCGGGCTGGTCGAGGTCCGCAAGGGCTACGACCGCCGCCGCCCGCTCACGACCTGCACCCTCACTGCCGCCGGCCGCACGCGCTTCCGCGCGTACCTGACGCAACTGGAACAGGTGTTGCGCGACGCCGTTATTGAGGAAAGTGCCGCGGCCCAGACGGGGAAGACGCGGCCGGGTTTGGCGGGAGCGTGACGTAGGGGTTCGCGGACGGAACCTGACCCCCAACCCCCTTCCTTAAGAGGCAAGGGGGAGCCGGCGAGGTTTGGTAGGTCGTGGCCGAGTCTTCGAGGCCCGACGGTGCGGGCGAAGATGTCGGGCCTCGAAGACTCGGCCACGACCTACGAGAACGAGGCGTGCGGCCTGTAGCGCCGGCCCTACGAGCGAGGCACCGCCTCGCTCTTTTCTCGCCCACTAACTTTGCAATGCAAAGTATTCTTCCGACGTAAGTGAGGGCCGTATCATGTCGCAAGTCGTCGAGCGGAACGCGGTCCGCAGTTCCGCGGAATGGGTGGCGTACTTGCAGGCAAACGCGGCCCGACGGCTCGACGTTCCCTGGGAAGCCGGCCCGGAGTTGGCGGCCGACGAACGGGCGATGATCGCGGCGTCGCTCGCATCGTGGCAACTCGGCGAGACATCCGACGGGTCACATCTTCTGGCCGCGGCGAGGCGCTACGCGGATCAGACCGGAGATCCCGAGTTCATTGACGCCGTGCGCCTGTTCATCGGCGAGGAGCAGCGGCACGGGGCGGAACTCGGCCGGTTCCTCGACCTGGAAGGCATCCCGCGAAAGCGGTGGGATTGGGGCGATGCGGCGTTCCGCGCCCTTCGCTACCTGATCCCGCACATCGAGATGTGGGCGACGCCGGTGGTGCTGGTCGAAACCCACGCCATGATCTACTACGCCGCGGTGCGGCGGGCGACGCGGTCGGAGGTGCTGCGGCGGGTGTGCGAACAGATTCTGACGGACGAGGTGCCGCACATCCGGTTCCAGTGCGAACGGTTGGCCGTTCTCCACCACCGTCGGTCGCGGCTACTCTACATCGTCACGATGGCGGGACACCGGCTCTTCTTCACCGGCATCACGCTTGCGGTGTGGGTCGGGCACCGGCGGGCGTTGCGGGCGGGCGGGTTCACGTTCGGGCGGTTCTGGCGGGCGGCGTGGGCGCGGGCGGGCAGCGCGTGGCGGAAGATGGACCCGCGGGCCTACCGCTGGGCGGCCACGGATGGAACGGCCAGCAACGCGCCCACGCCGACGGTGAGTAGCAGGAACGCGACGGTGTAGGAGCCGTACACCATCGCGAGGTCGGCGGCGTGCGGGGCGAGCACGCCGGGGATGTTGGTCAGCAGCCCGACCGCGACCAGGATGCCGACGAGCAACCGCTTCACCCGCACACTCAGATCGAGCGCGAAGACGGCGTAAGCGATCACCGTAAAGGGGAGCAACAGCGTGACCGCGTGGTGCTTCCACGTCCGCTCGCTGAACAGCAGCATGCCGAGGACGATCAGCGAACACTCGGCCGCGACGCGCCACCCCTGGCGCTCGCCGCGCGGCCCGCGACACAGGCCGACGATCAGGAGGCCGAACGCGGCGAGGCAGCCCTTGACCACCCAGCGGGCGTTCGCGGGGCCGATGTCGGCGAGGTTGTGGAAGGCGGCGGCGGTCGGGACGTTGTCCGGGTAGACGACGAACGACGGGCTGGCCGTGAGCAGCCGGAAGACGACGCCGGGGATCGACTGGTTCGGGTGTTCGCTCGTCACCCGGTTCTCGACGAGCGCCGGCCGCACCATCAGGTCGTACCAGCTTTGCAGCAGTTCTGCGTTCCGGTCCCAGCCGTACACCGCTCCCGGCACGACCGCCAGCCACACACCCAGCCCGACGGTACACGCGGCGAGGACGGCCCACGCCCGCTTCCACGCGAAGTACGCCACGAACATGAGCGGCGTGACCTTGCACGCGATGGCCAGGGCGAGGACCAGCCCCGCCGTCGCGTCCCACTTCCGCCGGTACGCTTCGAGGCACCCCGCGACGAGGAACAGGATGAAGATGTTGACGTTGTTGTGCGACAGGTCGCCGAGCAGCGGCGGCAGGGCGAGGACGACGGCGAAGGCTTTGGCGGCTTCGGGGACGGGGGGTGAGGGGGTGAAGGTGTGAAGGGGTGAAGGGGTGAGAACGTCGTCGTCCCTTCTCTTCTCCCCTCCCACTAGCCGGAACACCCATATCGCCGCCAGCGCCGCCATCAGCACCTTCGCGTAGAACCACGCCAGCGCCCCGACCAGCGGCGGGAGGTCGGCGAACGGCTTGAGTATGACCGCCATGACCGGAGGGTTGGGGTACTCGTTCGCCCCGACATAGACGTTCGCGCCGGCGAACACGTCGTGGATCATCGCCCGCCAGCGCAGGAACGCCGACCGCGTCAGCCGCCCGTCGTCGCCCGGCTTGCTCACCTTCGCCGCGTACTTCGCGCTCATCCCGACCACGACCAACGCGAGGGCGACGACGAACGCGGCCCGCAATCGCGCGGGGTTGGCGGCGTGGGCGGTGGCGAGGCGGGCGAATCGGGCGCGGAGCGAAAACGACGAAGGCATGGCGACGCTTCCGTGCGGCCGGGGGCGGACGAGGTGGAACTGTAAACGGGGCCACGTGAGGCGGTCAACCCGAGGGGGCGATGCTCTCGAAGTAGGCGACTCGCTCCGCGAGTCGTCGTTTCCGAAAGATGTGAGCCTCGCCCGTCCGGAAACGACGACTCGCGGAGCGAGTCGCCTACTTTGTGCCCGCCGTCACGCCGCCGGCCCGACCGACACGGCGAGTGGCTGTGCCCCCTTCGCCTTGGCCGCGGGGTCGGGGCCGCACGAACGGATTTGGTCGGCCTTCAACTCGGCGACCTCCATCGCCCCGACCCACGCCACGCTGCGGCCCTTCTCGTGGGCCTCCACCATCAGCTCGACGCACTTCGGCACCGTGAAGCCGAACACCTTGCGGAGGACCATCACGACGAAGTCCATGCCGTTCACGTCGTCGTTGTGCAGGATCACGGCGTAGGGCGGCTGGCGGCGCGTGCGCGTGTCGGCGGCCTCGTCCGGGACGACTTCGGGGAGTGGGGTCGCGGTCGCCATGCGTCGCCTCCGGGTGCGCGGGCGCGGCTCAGGGGCCGTTGACGAGGGCGTGCAATTCGCGGTGGAGGAGGCCGTTCGACGCCAGGCTGTCGGGGCGGAACGGGTCGAACGGCGACCCGTCGGACGCGGTCAGTGTCCCGCCGGCCTCGGCGATCAGGACGGCCCCGGCGGTCACGTCCCACGGCCAGTTGTCGAACGCCCAGTAGCCGTCGAACCGCCCGGCCGCGACGTAGGCGAGGGCCAGCGCCGTCGAGCCATTGCGCCGCAGCGACTGGGCCTCGGCCGTCACCTTCCGCCAGATGTCGAGGTTGCGCAGCTGCCGCTCGTAGTTCGACGGGAACCCGGTAGCGATCATCGCGTCGCGGACGGTCGGGATCGCACTCACCCGCATCGGCTTGCCGTTGAGGAACGCCCCGTGGCCGGTCGCGGCGGTGAACATTTCGTTGAGGCGCGGGTCGTAGATCACCCCGACGACGGGCGTGTCGCCGGCCCAGAGGCCGATGGAGACGCAGTAGGCGGGTACGTCGTGGGCGTAGTTGGCAGTGCCGTCGAGGGGATCGACCACCCACGTCGGCGGGCCGCCGGGGGCCGGGCGGGTGGCCTCGATCGCCTTCCCGAACGACTCCTCTTCGCCGAGGAATTGGTGGTCCGGGAACGCGCCGAGGAGGTGGGCCTTGACGACCTCCTGCGACGCGACATCGGCCTCGGTGACGAGGTCGGCCCGGCCCTTCTCCGTGATGACGAAGCGGCCGCGCCACGATTCGAGGACGGCGGCCCCGCGGCGGGCGGCGTCGGAGGCGGCGGCGAGGTATTCGGGCAGGCGGGCGGGGTCGAAGGTCATGGGGACAGTGTATCGGGCGGAGCCACCCCGTTGCAACGGGGTGGCTCGTCGGGCGGCACGACTCAGCGGTGGTACTTCACGTCCACCGTGCCGTTGTGCCGGAAGATGATCTCGACATCGGTACGGCCGAAGTCGAACTCGATCTCGTTGCGCGTGACCTCGAAGTGCCGCAGCTTCCCTTCCGGTAGCGTGAAGCAGACGGCCACCGGCTGCCCGGTCTTCGGGTGGACGAGCAAGACTTCGTGCCGGCCGGGGACCGGGGTGAAGACGCGCGAGAACTGGTCGAGCGTCAGCACCGGCACCGGGTAGCCCGGCGGTTGGGCGGGGGCGGTCAGGGCGAGGGCGAGAACGAGCGGCGGCATGACGGTTCCTCACGGCGGTGCGGGCGGTCGCCCGGGAACGCGCCACGGCGGCCGACTTGCGCGGGGCGGGTCAATCGGCCGCCATTTCTTCGGTGAGGTTGGCGTCGGTGTAGACGTTCTGCACGTCGTCGTGGTCGTCGATGGCTTCGATCACCCGGATGACCTTCCGGCCCGTCTCCACGTCCACGTCCTTGAGCGCCTTCGGCAGGTACTTGACCTCGGCCTCGGTCGTCTCGACGTTCGCGGCCTTGAGGGCTTCGAGGACGGCCGAGAAGTGCGGCGGGTCGCAGGTGATCTCGAACACGTCGCCCTCGCGGCGGAGGTCTTCGGCCCCGGCGTCGAGGGCGACGGCCATGAGCGCGTCCTCGTCCGGGTGCGCGGCCGCGTCGATGGCGAAGAACCCCTTGCGGTCGAACATGTAGGCCACGCACCCGGGGACGCCGATGGTCGCGTTCGCCCGCTCGAACACCTTGCGGATCTCGCCGTTGAAGCGGTTCCGGTTGTCGGTCACCACTTCGACCAGGATCGCGACCCCGCCGGGGCCGTACCCCTCGTACAAGATCTCGTCGAAGCTGATGCCCTCGATGTCGCCGGTCCCGCGCTTGATCGCCTTCTCGATGTTCTCCTTCGGCATCGACACCGACCGGGCCTTGTCGATGGCGTACCGGAGCGGGAGGTTCATCGCCGGGTCGCCGCCGGCGTTGCGGGCGGCGATGATGATGTACCGGCTGAGCTTGCTGAACACCTTGCCCCGCTTGGCGTCGACCACGGCCTTGTGCCGGGCCATGTTCTTCCAGTGACTGTGCCCTGCCATGTCGCGCGAACCTCGGTCGGGAGAACGGTTCCGGTCAGTATAGGAAGCCATCCCTTTTCACGCATCACGGATGAACACTATTGGAGGGGCAGAATCCCCTGGTTTCCGAGGGAGTGGACTCTCGCCCACAGGATTGACTTTCCAAGAAGCCGAATCGCCCGGAACACCC
>Ga0105047_10006447_pt1 | contig 19922 bp, 17 predicted proteins | sample MAT04_FD_78384 | JGI IMG/M metagenome (GOLD analysis project Ga0105047, IMG submission 78384) | Freshwater microbial communities from Lake Fryxell liftoff mats and glacier meltwater in Antarctica - MAT-04 (megahit assembly) | ecosystem: Environmental > Aquatic > Freshwater > Ice > Liftoff...
ACCGGCATCCGGACCGGCATCCGGACCGGCATCCGCACCGGCGTCGTGCGCGCTGACCCCGCCCGGGTGGTGGTCCAGTCCCCACAGCTGCTCGATGCCGTCACCGCGAGGGGACTCGGCCGCCAGGGCCGCGCTGATCCGGGCGACCAGGTCCTCGGGCATGGGCCCGGGGTCGGGAAGGCTCGCCAGCAACGCCCGCATCCCCGTCGGGTCGTGCTCGACGGGTGCGGTGTCGTCATGGGGGTGGCTCACGAGGTCCTCCGGGACGTGCCCTCGGGGGGTGCTGGCGGGGTGGAACGGCACCGGACGCAGGTTCCGGGCCGCGGATCGGACGTCATGGGGCCCCCTGTGGTTCCGTCGGCCGGGACACCGGTGTCGGGTCGGTGCTGCGCGTGCCGGGGCCACCGTCGCGGCGACTCTCGCGGCCACCGAGCAGCTCGGCGAGGGCCTCCCGACCGCGGAAGCACCGCGACTTCACGGTGCCCTCGGCCACGCCGAGCACCTCGGCGGCCTCGGCGACGGGCAGGCCGTGCATGTCGACCAGCACCAGCGCCATCCGCTGGCCCTCGGGGAGCCGGGCGAGCGCCTCGCGCACGTCGAGGCGGGTCTCGACGGACGCGTGGTGGTCGTGCAGGTCGGGAAGGTCGAGCTCGCCCAGGTCGCCGGCCCGCCGCACCGACACCTTCTCGCGCCGCAGCCGATCCAGGCACGCGTTGACGACGATGCGGTGCAGCCAGGTCGTCACGGCGGCCTCACCGCGGAAGGCGTCGGCCCGGCGGAAGGCCGAGATGAAGGCGTCCTGCACGGCATCCGCGGCCAGCTCGCGGTTCGAGGTGGTGCGCAGCGCCACGGCGTACATCCGGTCGCGGTGCCGGCGGAACAGCTCACCGAACGCGGCGCCGCCGTCACCGTCGACGTGCCGCTGCAGCAGCTCCCGGTCGGTGAGGGGGGTCAGGTCGTCGAGCATCCGCGGCGCTCCGGCGTCAGCCGGTGACGACGACCTCGTCGAGCCAGGCCCGCCGCTTGTCCTCGTCGTCCGGCGTGAGCCCGGTGAACCACACCACGATGTACTGCCCGCTGACGTCGGCGGGGACGTCGAACTTCACCGTGCCGTCGGCGTCGGCCTTCTCGCCGATCTTGGTGGCGCCCTCGAGCCGGTTGTCGGGGCCGACGTAGACCTCGATGTCGCTCGGGTGGGGGATGTCGAGCTCGACGGTCTGCGGCTTCTTGTTCGGGCCCAGGTCGACGATGACGCCGAGCCCCTCCTTCAGGCCGCCGAAGCTGTCGGAACGGTAGTTCTCCGAGAACCACCCGGTGCCGGTGTCGCCGTCGTAGATCTTGGGGGTGGCGTTGTTGTTCTCCTCACCGTCGCCCTCGGGGTCGTAGGCCTCGACCTTGAGGATGGCGAGCGGTTCGGCGGTGCCGGTGGCGGCGGTGCCGGTGGCGGTCGGGGCGCTCGCCGAGGGGGCTGCCGAGGACGGCGCCACCGTCGTGGTGCGGGTGGCGGGCGCCGCGGCTCCACCGAGCGGCGAGTCGGTGTTGGCGCCGATCCGCGAGACCCCGTAGATGCCGATGCCCAGGGCGAGCACGAGGAAGCCGGCGACGATGCCCAGCGCCAGCTTGGACTCGTCCTTGGTGAGTGGCTCGGCGGGCACGAGCGGCGCGGGTGACTCGAGGTCGCCCTGGTCGGCCCGCGGAGCGGTGTCCGGGCTGAGCTCGGCGACCTTGTCGACGGCGCGACGGGCGAAGCTGCCGACCCGCTCGCCTACGTTGCCGATGGCACCCGCGACCGCGGCGCCGGTGCCCGCGGCGGCCGCGCGGTGGACGTCCACGCTCCGCTCCGCCTCGTCGGCGTCGGCGTCGGCGTCGGCGGGGATCGCGTCGTGCTGGGCGGGGTCGGCCGGGTCGGTGGCCGGCGGCTCGTCGGGGGCCGCGCTCACCCAGTCGGGCGGCTGCTCCTCGAGCGGGATGACGCGGGTCGCCCCGTACTCCTGCGGGTCGAACGTGGCGGGAGGCCCGAAGATGTCGCCCGCTGAGCCGCTGACCGAGGTCGGGCCGCCGCCGGATGCCGTGCCGGCGGCCGCACCCCCGCCCGCCCCCAGGGCTGCGGCCCCCTTGCGTCCGCGCGGGCGCTTGCCCCGCTTGGCCGACGTGGTGTCGTCCGGCGCGGCGGCGCCGTCCAGGGCCACCTCGCCGACCGACCCGTCGCCGGGAGGAGGAGGCAGGACGGGCTGTTCGAGCGTGTCGGAGGCGTCGGCCTCCGCGGGGTCCGCCGGACCGCTCGCCGGGGCCGAGCCGAGGGCGGGGCGGAGGGCGGGGCGGCCGACGACCTGGCGCGCGGGCCACGGCGCCACCTGGCGGGCGAAGTCGCCGGGGCTGGTCGGGCCCTGGTCGTCGTTGAGGGTGAGGCGGCAGATGGCGTCGAGGTCGCGCGGGACGCCGGCAGCGATCTCGGAGGGCGCCGCCACGCCGCCGGGGACCCGCGGTGCGGCTCCGAGGCCCGACCCACCCGCGCCGAGCGGCCACAGCCCGGTCAGCCCGGCGTAGGCGAGCGCCACGACACCGACGGCGTCGCGCCGGGCGGCGTCATCGGCCTCGGCGCCGTCCTCGCCGGCGCGCACGGCAGCGATCTCGAGGCCACGCAATCGCACGTCACCGTCGGGGGTGCGCAGCACGTCGTCGGGTTTGAGGTCGAGGTGGTGCATGCCCCGCTGGCCGGCGGACTCAAGGGCCGCGGCCACCTCACCGGTGATGCGGCGCACCTCGTCACCGGGTACCCCGCCGTCGGAGACGAGCTCGGCGAGCGTGCGGGCCTCGCCGAGGTCCTCCTCGACGACGTACGCCACGCCCTCGTCGCCGCCGACGTCGAGGATACGGACGAACACCGCATGGGTGACCGACGCGGCACGCCGGGCGGCGTCGAGCAGGGCGGGTGTGCGGTGGTCGTCATCGGCGATGCACAGCATCGAGACGGTGCGACCGAGCGTCGTGTCGTCGGCGGACCACCGTTCGGTGTCGTGCAGCTGCTCGAGCCGACGGCGAACGGTGTAACGGCCACCGAGGCCGGTGCCGGGACCCACACCCCTCACCGGTGCTCCTCTCCCTGGTCGGTCGTGACGCGCGCAGGGCCGCCACCACCCGTCGCCGACGGGTGTGCGCCCATAGTAGGCACTGGGGGCTCAGCCCCGTCGGAGCCGGCGCGTGACGGGCTCGAGCGCCGTGCCGATCTCACGGACCCCGAGGGCGTGGGCGACCCCCCAGGTGACGCCGAGCTGGATGACGCCGGCGACGCCCAGCACGACGGCGCCGGTGACGAACCCGCGCACGCCGCGGGTCTCGCCGAGGTCGGGCAGAAGAGTGGAGATCGCCCACGAGAGGGCGAGGGCGGTGACCAGTGCCGGCACCGCGAGCTTGAGGTAGACCGCCCCAGCGCCGCGCAACCCCAGGTGGCCGTGCCGACGGCGCAGTACGTAGAAACCGACCGACGCGGTGACCGCGTACGCAAGCACCTGCCCGACACTCAGGGTGAACGCCGTCAGGCGCGGCACCATCGTCGCGGCGACGAGGGCACCGACCGTCGACAGGCTGGTCGAGACACACTGGAGGCGGAACGTCATCCAGGTCATCTGGTGGGCGTAGAAGATGCGGTCGTTGAGGTAGGTCCAGGCCATCGGGATGACCAGCCAGATCAGGCCGGCCAGCACCACGGCGACGGCCCGGGTGTCCTCGAGGGAGTTCTTGAAGAACAAGGTGGCGGCGACGTAGGGCGCGAGCACCCCGACGAACACGACCCCGGGCACGAGGATGACCGACGGCATCCGCAGGCCCTGGTGGTGGTAGCGCATCACCTGGGCGGAGTCGCCGCGGCTGGCCGCCTCGGACAGCCGGGTGTAGAGCGCGGTGATGAGCGAGACCGTGACCAGCCCGTGCAGCAGCATGGCGATGAGCAGGGCGGGGGTGAAGGCAGCGAGCCCTGCCACCGGGTCGCCGGCGGCCTTACCGAGATCGGTCGCGCGGGTCAGTACCCGCGAGGTGACGACGAGTCCGAGCGAGCTGACCACGATGGAGCCGAAGGTCCACTTCGCGACGGTGCTGACCTCGCCCAGTCCGTGTCCACGGATACCCCACACCGGGCGGTAGCGGAAGCCGATCCGCCGCAGCGGGACGACCAGGGCCAGCGCCTGTACCGCGATCGACAGGGTCGCCGACCCCGCCAGGATGGCGATCATCTCGGGGGTCCAGTCGGCCGGGGCGGCCGACGTGGGGAAGCCGGCCCGCTGGAACCAGACCAGCCCGGCGATGGCGACGATGTTGGCGAGCGCCGGCGCCCACATGTAGCCGGCGAAGCGCCCGTGCGCGTTGAGCACCTGGCCCAGGATCGTGTAGAGACCGTAGAAGAAGATCTGTGGCAGGCAGACGACCGCGAAGACCGTCGCCAGGGCGAGCGCTGCCTCGTTGTCGACGTCGTAGAAGATCCGCACGGCCAGTGGTGCGAGCAGCATCATGACCACCGTCGCCACCGCGAAGATCGCCAGCGAGATCGTGATGATCCGGTTGACGAACTCGTCGCCGTCGGGCCGCAGCCTGGCCCGCACGATCTGCGGCACGAAGATCGCGTTGACGGCGCCGCCGGCGATGAGCAGGTAGAAGGTGTTCGGCAGGGAGTTGGCGGCGGTGAACCCGTCGGCGGCGTAGCCGGTGGTGCCGATGACACCGGTGAGCAGGGCCGCCCGCACCAGCCCGAGCATCCGGCTGACCAGGGTGCCCGAGGCCATGATCGCCCCGGCCCGCCCGATGCTCGGCTGGGGTGCCCCGGGCGTGGAGGCGGGGGGGTCGGTCGTCATCGGGGAGGGGTCTTCCGGGGGAGGGAGGCTCAGGCGTCGCCCGCGAGCCGCTGCCACGCGACCCGTGCGATGCGCCGCTCGTTCGGGAAGGTCAGGTGGCGGTGGGCGTCGCGCAAGGGTAGCCACGCGACGTCGATCGCCTCGTGGTCGGGGTCGTTCTCGATGGTGAGGTGCCCGCCGACCGCCTCGAGCAGGTAGTGGTGCACGTACTTGTGGATGCGGCGCTCACCGGCGGCGAACCAGTAGTCGATGGTGCCCAGCTCGATGAGCACCCGGCCCTCGATGCCGGTCTCCTCGGCCACCTCGCGAGCGGCGGTCTGGGGCAGCGTCTCCTCACCCTCGATGTGCCCCTTGGGCAGGCACCACTCGACGCGTCCGGCACGGTTGCGGCGGGCGATGACGGCGATTCTCGCCTCGCCCTCGAACACGTCGACGACCACCCCACCGGCGCTGCGCTCCTCGACCGCCGGGAGCCGCCGGGGGGTCACCCCGGGCGGGTCTGCGGCGACGTGGCTCATCCGGTCACTGTAACCAGTGTGACGAGGGGTGGTCGGTGACCGCGCGCTTCCGCGCGACCACGGCGGGGTCGCAGGCGGCATACCCTTGGTCCTCGTGTCCACCCGTCAGCCACCCGCCGCCCTGTTGCGCCGGGCGGTCGCCCACCTGGCGTCCGACCTGCCACTGCTCACCGACCTCGGGGAGCGGTTCGCGGCGGTGGGTCACGACCTCGCGCTCGTCGGCGGACCGGTGCGTGACGCCCTGCTCGGCCGCACCTCGACCGACCTCGACTTCACCACCTCGGCCCGCCCGGACGTCACCGAGACCGTGCTCAAGGCCTGGGGCAACGCGACCTGGGACATGGGGCGCGCCTTCGGCACGATCGGTGCCCGCCGGGGCAGCACGACGGTGGAGGTCACGACCTACCGCGCCGATGCCTACGACGGGCAGACCCGCAAGCCGGTCGTGGCCTTCGGCGACTCCCTCGACGACGACCTGCTGAGGCGCGACTTCACCGTCAACGCGATGGCGCTGCGGCTGCCCGACCTCACCTTCGTCGACCCCCACGGCGGGCTGGTCGACCTCGACGCCGGCCTGTTGCGCACGCCGTCGGCGCCCGAGGTGTCGTTCGGCGACGACCCGCTGAGGATGATGCGCGCCGCCCGGTTCGTCGCGCAGCTGGGATTCGTGCCCGCACCCGAGGTCTACGCCGCGATGCGCGAGATGGCGGCGACCATCGAGATCGTGTCGGCGGAACGGGTGCGCGACGAGCTGGTCAAGCTGCTGCTGGCGCCCCACCCCCGGGCCGGGCTGGGGCTGCTGTGCGCCAGCGGGCTCGCGACGCACGTCATCCCCGAACTGCCGGCCCTGCAGCTCGAGGTCGACGAGCACCACCGGCACAAGGACGTCTATCAGCACTCGATGACGGTGCTCGAGCAGGCCATCGACCTCGAGGGCCCGCGCGGCGGCCCGGCGGAGTCGGTGCCCGGCCCCGACCTCGTGCTGCGCCTGGCGGCGCTCCTGCACGACGTCGGCAAGCCCGCGACCCGGCGGTTCGAGGGTGGCGGAGCCGTCTCATTCCACCACCACGAGGTCGTCGGCGCCAAGCTCGTCTCCCGGCGGCTGAAGGCCCTGCGCTTCGACAAGGAGACGACCAGGGCGGTGGCGCGGCTGGTCGAGCTGCACCTGCGCTTCCACGGCTACGGCGAGGGCCAGTGGACCGACTCCGCCGTGCGCCGTTACGTCACTGATGCCGGCCCCCTCCTCCCGCGGCTGCACCGCCTCACCCGTGCCGACTGCACGACCCGCAACGTGCGCAAGGCCCGCCGGCTGGCGGCCACCTACGACGACCTCGAGACCCGGATCGAGGCCCTGCTCGAGCTCGAGGAGCTCAAGGCGGTGCGCCCCGAGCTGGACGGTCACGAGATCGCGACCGTGCTCGGCATCGCGCCCGGGCCGGTGCTGGGTCGCGCCTACCAGCACCTGCTCGCGGTGCGGATGGACGAGGGACCGATCGGCAAGGATTCCGCCCGTGAGCGCCTGCTCAGCTGGTGGGCCGAGCAGCCGGAGTCAGCCGGCTGACACGCCGAACGACGCAGGTGCCGCCGCGCCGACATCGGGGCGCGGTAGCCTCGGCGCCGGTGGGCCCAGCGCCGTGACCGTTTGTCACCCATGCCCGTCAGCGCTACTGTCGCCGAGGCGCCGTCTTTTCTGGATCGCGCCCCCGCCTGCGGTTATGCCTAGTCCTGTCACCGCTGCGGGTCCCATCGCACCACCGCACGGCAGGAGCGGGGGACCCACTTGTGGGGCCGTCCTTGGCACGCTGGAGGACGGTTCCTTGGGGTGAAGCCGAACCGCGACGTCTCCGTCGTGTGCCGGCCGGGCGACCTCAGCCCGAACCCGACAGCTCACCTCGTAGGCGCGAGAGGGACAACCATGACTGTTTCGTCGACTCCCGGCCGGCGCCGATCCACCGAGCCGCTGCGAATCCTCTCCGAACTCGCCTCAGTTCTCGGACACGCCAGCGCCTCGGGCGCCCGGGTTGCCGCGACGGTCGGGGTGGCTGGTGGCCTGATGGTCACCGGTTCGGCGCTCTCGGCCCAGGCTGCGCCGGTGACCGCGACAGCCGCCGTTGCTCGGGTCGCAGCCGCCCCGGCAACGGCCACCGCAGCGGTCACCGCGTTGCCGTCGGCAGCCGCGCCGGCGTACCTCACGGTCACCCTGCGCCAGGGAAACCCGTACGTCAGCCAGAACAAGATCCTCCAAGCGCGCTTGAACGTCCTGGGCGCCTCACTCGCGGTGGACGGTTCCTTCGGCCCCAAGACCCTGGCGGCGGTCAAGAAGTTCCAGAGCTCCAAGCGACTGGAGGTCGATGGGGTCGTCGGGCCCATCACGCGAGGGGCCCTCGGCCTCAGTGCCCCGGCAGCCTCGAAGCCCACCAGCACCACCATCAACCTGGCACGAGCCGAGATGTGGGACCGGATCGCCGAGTGCGAGTCCGGTGGCCGGTGGAACATCAACACCGGCAACGGCTACTACGGCGGTCTGCAGTTCGACTACAACACGTGGTTGAGCGTCGACGGCGATGACTTCGCCCCGCGGGCCGACCAGGCGACGCGCGAGGAGCAGATCACCATCGCGAACCGCCTCTACGCCCTGCGTGGCCTGCAGCCGTGGGCCTGCCGCGGCGTGGCGTAGCCCCGCTCGGCCTCTCCTGCGAGAGCCGGGAACGCAGAAGATCGGTCGGCACGCACTGATGTGCGCGTGCCGACCGATCTTCTGCGTCGGGGCCCGGTCGAGCTCAGCCGACGTGGGTCAGCGCTCCTCCTCACCCCGGATGAAGGCCTCGAGCTTGGCGCGACCGAGGTCGTCGGGGCGCTGCTCCGGCGGGGACTTCATCAGGTAGGACGACGCCGACAGCAGGGCGCCGCCGATGCCGCGGTCCTTGGCGATCTTCGCCGCACGGATGGCGTCGATGATGATGCCGGCCGAGTTCGGCGAGTCCCAGACCTCGAGCTTGTACTCCAGGTTGAGCGGCACGTCACCGAAGGCGCGACCCTCGAGGCGCACGTAGGCCCACTTGCGGTCGTCGAGCCACGCGACGTAGTCGGACGGGCCGATGTGCACGTTGCGGTCGTCGGTCTTGCCGGCCAGCGCCCCGGTGAGGTTCGAGGTGACCGACTGGGTCTTGGAGATCTTCTTGGACTCCAGGCGCTCGCGCTCGAGCATGTTCTTGAAGTCCATGTTGCCGCCGACGTTGAGCTGGTAGGTGCGGTCGAGCTGCACGCCGCGGTCCTCGAACAGCTTGGCCATGACGCGGTGCGTGATGGTGGCACCGACCTGGCTCTTGATGTCGTCACCGATGACCGGCACGCCGGCAGCCTCGAACTTCGCCGCCCACTGCGGGTCTGAGGCGATGAACACCGGCAGGGCGTTGACGAACGCGACGCCCGCGTCGATGGCGCACTGGGCGTAGAACTTGTCGGCCTTCTCGGAGCCCACCGGAAGGTAGGAGACGAGCACGTCGACCCGGGCGTCCTTCAGGGCCGCCACGATGTCGACCGGCTCGGCGCCGGACTCGTCGATGGTCTGGCGGTAGTACTTGCCCAGGCCGTCGAGGGTGTGGCCGCGCTGCACGGTGATGCCCGTGGTCGGGACGTCGGCGATCGTGATCGTGTTGTTCTCGGAGGCGTTGATCGCCTCGGCGAGGTCCTTGCCGACCTTCTTGTCGTCGACGTCGAACGCCGCGACGAACTCGACGTCGCTGACGTGGTAGTCGCCGAACATGACGTGCATCAGGCCGGGGACGGTCTGGGACGGGTCGGCGTCCCGGTAGTAGTGCACGCCCTGGACGAGCGACGACGCACAGTTGCCGACGCCGACGACGGCGACGCGAATGGAACCCATGTGCTTCTCCTGGTGGTTCGGTGGTGCTGGGTGGACGGGTGGAACTGCGGTGCCGGGCGCGCCGGGGAGCGCGACCGGCACCTACGGCTGCGGGCCGGGGTCGGTGGGGTGGCGCCGCTCGGCGTCGATGAGCTCGCTGAGCCAGCGCACCTCGCGCTCGGTGGTCTCCTCGCCGTGGCGCTGGAGGGCGAAGGTGTAGGCGTCGATCCGTTCGCGATTGCGGGTGGCGGCGTCGCGGACCCGCTCGAGGTCCTCCTCCACCCGTGACCGGCGGCCCTCGAGGATGCGGATGCGCACCTCGCGCTCGGTGCGGGCGAAGAAGGCGAAGCGCACGTCGAAGCCGTCGTCGTCCCACGCCGAGGCGTCGGTGCGTGCGACCAGGTCGGCGAAGTGCTCCTTGCCGGCGGCGGTGAGCTCGTAGACGACGCGCGGGCGCCTGCCGGAGGGGCCGGCCGGGTCGGTCGTCTGCGCGATCAGCCCCGAGTCGAGCAGGCCCTTCAGCGCCGGGTAGAGCGTGCCGTAGGACAGCGCGCGGAACGGCCCGAGGGCGGAGTTGAGCCGGCGGCGCAGGTCGTAGCCGTGGGTCGGCCCCTCGTGGAGCAGGCCCAGCACCGCGAACTCGAGCAGTCGGGCACGGCGGGTGACCACGGCGACCTCCTGCGAGCGGGAACGGACCTGACATACGGGGCGTTTGGCAGGATGCGACGCTAACACAGATATATCGACCCGATACATCGAGGATGCCGTCGCCGGCCCGCCCCGGCGGCCTCGGATTCAGGTTTCTCGAAGGAAGAGCGCCATACTGGCCGTTGGGTTCGTGCTCCCGAGCCACCGCCCGCACTCCCTGTGACACCCCCCGATCCCGTTCCCGGAAGCAGCATGACGCCACGCAGACCAGCCGCCACACCCGAGTCCCGGCAGGCTCCGGCCACCCGTTCCCCCTCGGTCCGCTCCGGCGGCTCCGGAGGGTCGAGCGACGGCCGTTCTCCGGCATCCGCCGGCCGCTCGCGCGGCAGGAAGTGGCTCCTGCGTGTCCTGTGGGCCGTGCTCGCGCTCTTCCTGCTCGCGGTCGTCGCGGTCGGCATCGCGTACGCGCGCATCCAGCCCCCGGCCCCGAACGAGCTGGCGACGGCGCAGGCCTCGATCGTCTACTACTCCGACGGCAAGACCGAGATGGCTCGGCTCTCCGACGCCCAGGGCAACCGTGAGTCGGTGCCGCTGAGCAAGGTGCCCGACCACATGCAGAAGGCCATGCTCGCGGCGGAGGACCAGAACTTCTACCAGAACAACGGCATCTCGCCGACCGGCATCGCGCGGGCGGTCTGGGTGGCGGTCAAGGGCGGCCAGGCGACCCAGGGCGGGTCGACCATCACCCAGCAGTACGTCAAGAACTACTTCCTCACGGCCGACCGCACGCTGTCGCGCAAGGCCCGCGAGATCCTCATCGCGGTCAAGATCGACCAGCAGCAGACCAAGGCCCAGATCCTCGAGAACTACCTCAACACCATCTACTACGGCCGCGGCGCATACGGCATCCAGACCGCGTCGAAGGCGTACTTCAACAAGGACGTCTCGAAGCTGACCGTGGCCGAGAGCGCGTTCCTGGCGTCCGTCATCCGCGGTCCGTCGCTGTACGACCCGGCCCTGGGCGACAAGCAGGAGGCCAACGCCAGGGAGCGCTCGGGCTACGTCCTCGACGCCATGGTGAAGGAGGGCTGGCTCAGCCAGCAGGAGCGCGACGCCGCCACCTTCCCCAAGTTCCACCCGTTCAAGCCCCGCACCCAGAGCGGCCCCACCGGCTACCTCACCCAGATGGTCAAGGACGAGGTCGTCGACAAGTACAAGATCGCGCAGGAGGACATCGACCGCGGTGGGCTGCGCATCGTCTCCACCATCGACAAGGCCAAGCAGGCCGACATGGTCAAGGCGGTCAGGGACGAACGGCCGCAGAAGACCCCCTCGGTGCACGTCGGAATGGCCTCGATCGCGCCGGGCAACGGCGCCATCGTCGCGCTCTACGGCGGCGAGAACTACATGAAGCGGCAGCAGAACGCCGCGACCCAGGACAAGATGCAGGCCGGGTCGACGTTCAAGATCTTCACGCTGATCGCCGCCCTGCAGTCCGGTGACTACAGCCTGAGGTCGCGCCTGTCCGGCGCCAGCCCGCAGTACTTCGACGAGTTCGCCGACCCCGGTGCCGCGACCGCCAACGGCCGTCGCGGCCGGGTGAAGAACTTCGGCAACGAGTCCTTCGGCACCATCGACCTACGCAAGGCGACCGGCAGCTCGGTCAACACCGTCTACGCGGCGCTGAACATCGATGCCACGCCGCAGATGTCGATGAAGGCGGCCGAGGATGCCGGGGTGCGCAGCCCACTCGAGCCGAACATGGCCAACGTGCTCGGCACCGACTACGTCACCGTGCTCGACATGGCCAGCGCCTACGCCACCGTCGCCGCCCAGGGCGTGCGAGCCGACCCGTACGTCGTCAGGGAGATCCGCTTCCAGGACAAGAGCGTGCCGACGATCAAGGCCAAGGTGGTCAAGGCGCGAGTCTTCGACAAGGACCTGATGTCCGACGTCATCGACGCGATGACCTACCCGGTCGACGGCGGCACCGCCCGGTATGTCGGCCGCAACCTCGACCGCCCCGCGGCCGGCAAGACCGGCACCTCCGAGAGCTTCCGCTCGGCGTGGTTCAACGGCTACGTCCCGCAGCTCGAGACGGCGGTCGGTCTCTACCGCGCCGGCAAGGACGGCGAGGAGCTCGCGATGGAGGACCTCCCCAACGCCGGCAACATCACCGGTGGCACCTACCCGGCGCGCATCTGGACCGCCTACATGAAGGCCGCCCTGGAGGGCACCAAGGTGGTTCAGTTCCCGGAGCCGGCCGGCGTCAACAAGGATGCCGACCCGCCGCCGCCCACGACCACCAGGGACAGGCCCACGAGGACGAGCGTGCCGCCGACGACGTCCGCGCCGCCGACGACGTCCGCGCCGTCCGCGCCGCCGCCGACGGCCGAGCCCTCGTTGCCCGAGCCGACCAAGACCCCCACGAAGGGCCCGCCCAGCCCGCCGGCGTCGTCCGCGCCGCCCGGCAACGGGTGACCGGCGGCTCTCGGAGCTAGGGTGCGTCGCGTGGACGTCGTGCGCGATCCGGTGCTGCCCCCGGACCTGCGCACGGCGATCGGCGGCCCGCCCGGACGCCGGCTGAGGTCGCCCTCGCGCGGCCCGCTGGCCCGGCTCGCCCCCGTGGTGCTGCTGCTGGCGCTTCCGCTCTCGGCCGCGGCGCTGCGCCAGGCCGGCTGCCTCGCGGACGGCTGGCGTGGCAGCGTGCCGGTGTGGCGCCAGTGCTCCGCACCCGTGGTGGAGGCGCTGCCGACGGGGGACCTCGGGAGCGGGCTCGCGGCCCACCTCGGCTCCGGCCTGCGGGTCGCCGAGCCGCTGCTGTCAGCAACGGTCTCCTCCCTGCTCGGCAGCATCGCGCCCGGCGTCGCGACGGGTCAGCAGCGCTGGTTCCTCGCGCTGTGGGTGGTGCTCACCGCGGCCGTGCTCGCCGGGTTGGTCGTGGCCGTGGGCACCGTGCGCCGTCACCCGGATGCCGACCCGGTGGCCCTCGCGCTGTCGCCGGTGCTCGCCCTGACGGTCTACCGCTCGACCGACCTGCTGCCCCTCGCGCTCGCGGTGGTGGCGGTCTGGGCCCGCAGTCGCGACCGCGAACGGCTGGCCGGCGCGCTCGCCGGGCTCGCCCTGCTCGCGGGCCCGCTGGCGGCGGTCGTGCTGCTCGCGCTGGCGCTCGTGCCGAGCCGCGGCGGCCCGGACGCCCGTCGTCGCCTGCTCGTCACCGCGGGAGTGACCGTCGCGGCGGTCGCCGTGCCGGTGGCGCTGGTGGACGCCGACCTCCTGACCGCACCGTTTCGCGCGTGGCGGCTGGCCGGAGCAGGGCCCGGGTCGCCGTGGTACCTGTTCACCCTGGCCGGGTACCCCATCGGCGCCGGCGCCGTGACGGCCATCGTCGGCCTCGGCGTGGTGCTCACGGTGGCGCTCGTCGCGCTCCACGCGAGGCGCCGCCCGCGCCCGGTTCTCGCGGCCGTCGCCCTGGTGGGCCTGTGCGCGGCCCTGTCCACGGCCGCGGCGTTCCCGCCGTGGGCCGCGCTGTGGCTGGTTCCGTTCGTGGCGCTGGCCGGCATCCGCTGGCGCGACCACCTGCTGTGGGCGGGTGCCGAGGCCGTGCACGCGGTCGCGATGTTCGGCCACCTCGACGCCCTCGCCGACCCGGCCTCCGGGTTGCCGCCCGGCTGGTACGCCGCGGCCCTGGTCTGGCGCCTGCTCGCGGTGGCGTGGATCGCCCGGCAGGCGTGGGTGGGCGCGAGTTGGGGGGATGCCGTCCCGGCCGGTACCCTGTGGAAGTTGCCCTCAGCACGCCCTGTGGAAAACTCCACGGGCGGTGTCGGCAGCAGTGCATACCCTCCTGTCACGGAGAGACCGTGACCGCCACAGACCAAAGGAGGCGGGTTAACGCATGCGTCAGTACGAACTCATGGTCATCCTCGACCCAGAGCTCGACGACCGGACGGTTCAGCCGTCGCTGGAGCGGTTCCTCAAGGTCGTGACCACCGATGGTGGGTCCGTCGACACCGTCGACATCTGGGGCCGCCGTCGTCTGGCCTACGAGATCAAGAAGAAGTCCGAGGGCATCTACGCCGTCGTCAACTTCACCTCCGAGCCGGCCACGGCCAAGGAGCTGGACCGCCAGCTCGGCCTCAACGAGTCGGTCATGCGGACCAAGCTCATGCGCCCCGGCGCCTGACTCGAGTCCACACCGCACACCTCGGAACGGGACACAGAAGGAGTCACCTGTACTCATGGCAGGCGAAACCACCATCACCATCGTCGGCAACCTGACTGCCGACCCCGAACTCCGGTTCACCCCCTCGGGGGCCGCCGTCGCGAACTTCACCGTGGCCTCCACGCCGCGCACGTTCGACCGGCAGTCCAACGAGTGGAAGGACGGAGAGACCCTCTTCATGCGCTGCTCGATCTGGCGTGACGCGGCCGAGAACATCGCCGAGTCCCTCCACCGCGGCACGCGGGTGGTCGCGACGGGCCGGCTGAAGTCGCGCTCGTACGACACCAAGGAGGGCGAGAAGCGCACCGTCATCGAGCTCGACGTCGACGAGGTCGGCCCCTCGCTGCGCTATGCGTCCGCGAAGGTCACCAAGGCCGAGCGCGGCGGCGGTTCCGGGGGTGGCTTCGGTGGCCAGGGTGGTGGCCAGCAGGCCGCCGACCCGTGGGCCACCGGCGGCACCGCGCCGGCTTCCCAGCAGGGTGGTCAGGGTGGGTGGGGTGGCCAGCAGGCCGCTCCTCAGCAGCCCGCTCCCCAGCAGCCCGCCGCGCCGCAGGGCGGCCAGCAGGGTGGTGGCTGGGGTCAGGCCCCCAGCTACGACGAGCCCCCCTTCTGATCCGACCGACCTCCGGGGCCGGCACCGCACCGCGGTGACGAACTCCCCCCACCTCGAAACGACACCATCCCTGGGAGACCAGGGCTCATCCGCCGGGACGGTTCCGGCAGAAGGAGAGCACCACGATGGCCAAGCCCGCCATTCGCAAGCCCAAGAAGAAGGCCAACCCGCTCAAGGCGGCGAAGGTCGAGAACATCGACTACAAGGACGCCGCACTGCTGCGCAAGTTCATCTCCGACCGCGGCAAGATCCGTGCGCGTCGGGTGACCGGTGTGTCCGTGCAGGAGCAGCGCCTCATCGCCAATGCCGTCAAGAACGCGCGCGAGATGGCCTTGCTGCCGTACTCGAGCTCGTCCCGCTGACGGTTCGAGAAGGAGCCAGAAACGATGAAGGTCATCCTCACCCACGAGGTCACCGGCCTCGGTACCGCCGGTGACGTCGTCGACGTCAAGGACGGCTACGCCCGCAACTTCCTCTTCCGTCGCGGTATCGCGACGGCGTGGACCAAGGGCGGCCAGAAGCAGGTCGACGCCATCGCCAAGGGCCGCCAGGTCCGCGAGGTGAAGTCCCTCGAGGAGGCTCAGTCCATCAAGGGCAACCTCGAGTCCAAGGCCGTCACGGTCACCGCGCACGCCGGCACGGGTGGGCGCCTCTTCGGCGCCGTCTCCACCGCCGACATCGCCGATGCCGTCAAGGCCGCGGGTGGTCCGTCGCTCGACAAGCGCAAGATCGAGGTACCCACCCCGATCAAGACCACCGGCACCCACTCCGCGCTGGTGCGCCTCCACCCGGAGGTCCAGGCGACCGTCGAGCTCGACGTCGTCGCCGGCTGATCCCAGCCGACCTCCGCCGCGCTGCGCGTGGCACCCGTACGAGGCCCTCGGACCACTCGGTCCGGGGGCCTCGTCGCGTCGGCCCGCCCCTTCCCGAGTCGGGTGCTCAGGTGGCTGCCCCGGCAACCGCTCCAGCACCCAACTGCGGGCTCATCGCGAGTCGAGTGCTCAGGTGGCTGCCCCGGCAACCGCTTCAGCACCCGACGTGAAGGATGCCCGGCCGTCGGTCACCGGTTCTGTCGGTGGCCGGACATAGCGTGCACGTCATGGCCACCGCAGCGAGACGTACCGCCCGCACGAGCGCGACGTTCCGGTGCTCCGAGTGTGGGTGGCAGGCCGTGAAGTGGGTGGGTCGCTGCGGGGAGTGCCAGGCCTGGGGCAGCGTGTCCGAGGTCGGGGCGGTCACGGTGCGCACCACCGCCGCGACCGCGGTCGAGCGGCCCGCCATCCCGATCGGTGAGGTCGACGCCCGCCGGGCCGTGGCGCGCTCCACCGGGGTGGCCGAGTTCGACCGGGTGCTCGGTGGCGGCATCGTGCCCGGCGCCGTGGTGCTGGTGGCCGGCGAGCCCGGCATCGGCAAGTCCACCCTCCTGCTCGACGTCGCGGCGCGTGCTGCCCGTTCCGGTGAGCACGGCGAGCGCCGGGTGCTCTACGTCAGCGGTGAGGAGTCCGCGGCGCAGGTGCGCACCCGCGCCGAGCGCATCGAGGCGATGGCCCGCACGCTCTACCTCGCCAGCGAGACCGACCTCGCCACCGTGCTGGGCCAGATCCAGGCCCTGCAGCCCGAGCTCGTCATCGTCGACTCGGTGCAGACTCTCAGCAGCGCCGAGGTCGAGGGCTCGGCCGGCAACGTCACCCAGGTCCGCGAGGTCGCGGCGTCGCTCATCCAGGTGGCGAAGTCGCGAGGCATCGCCGTGCTGCTCGTCGGGCACGTCACCAAGGACGGCTCGATCGCCGGCCCCCGCGTGCTCGAGCACCTCGTCGACGTCGTCGTGCAGTTCGAAGGCGACCGGCACTCCCGACTGCGGCTCGTGCGCGCGGTCAAGAACCGCTACGGCCCCACCGACGAGGTCGGCTGCTTCGACCTGTCCGACGTCGGCATCGTCGGCCTCGCCGACCCCAGCGGGCTCTTCCTGTCCGGGCGCACCACCGAGGTGGCGGGTACCTGCGTCACCGTCACGCTCGAGGGCCGGCGCCCGCTGGTCACCGAGGTGCAGGCCCTGGTCACCAAGTCCGCCCTGGCCACGCCGCGGCGGGCCACCTCCGGGCTCGACTCCGCCCGGGTGGCGATGATCCTGGCCGTGCTCGACAAGCGGGCCAATGCCCCGATCGGGGGCAGCGACGCCTACCTGTCCACCGTGGGCGGCGTGCGGCTCACCGAGCCGGCAGCCGACCTGGCGGTCAGCCTGGCCCTCGCGGGCGCCATCACCGACCGGCCGCTGCCGCACGGAACGATCGCCTTCGGCGAGGTCGGTCTGGCTGGTGAGATCCGGCCGGTCACCGGGGCCCACCGCCGGCTGGCCGAGGCGCACCGGCTGGGGTTCACCCGGGCCGTCGTGCCGCCGGGCGTCATCGGCGGCGGCCCCGTGCCGGCGGGCATCCGGGTCGTCGAGGCGGCCACGGTGGCCCAGGCCGTGATGCACGGTCTGCTGCAGGCGGGCTGAGCCGACACCCGCTGCGAGAAGTCGCAACCCCGGTCGGGCGGGGCGTGGCGCGACCACACCCCGATAGGATGCGCACACTGGCCGTGGACTCCCCGGCCCGGGGACCCATTCCGACGGAGGCGACGTGCCCACGCAGCAGAACGACGACGAGCTCGTGCGCGCCACGCTCGCCGCCGTCGCCCCGGGCACCGAGCTGCGCGACGGTCTCGAGCGCATCCTGCGTGGACGCACCGGCGCCCTCATCGTGCTCGGCAACGACAAGGTGGTCGAGACGGTCTCCACCGGTGGCTTCCCGCTCGACATCGAGTTCTCCGCGACCCGCCTGCGCGAGCTGGCCAAGATGGACGGCGGCATCGTCTGCGACCGCGAGGTCACCCGCATCCTGCGGGCCGCCACGCAGCTCGTGCCGGACCCGCGCATCGAGACCAGCGAGTCGGGCACCCGGCACCGCACGGCGGAGCGAGTGGCCAAGCAGACCGGCTTCCCGGTCATCTCGGTCAGCCAGTCGATGCGCATCGTCGCCCTCTACATCGCCGGCAAGCGGGTCGTCCTGGAGGACTCCAGTGCCATCCTGTCGCGTGCCAACCAGGCCCTGCAGACCCTCGAGCGCTACAAGTCGCGCCTCGACGAGGTCACCGGAACCCTGTCCGCGCTCGAGATCGAGGACCTCGTCACGGTGCGCGACGTCGCCAACGTGCTCCAGCGCCTGGAGATGGTGCGCCGCATCAAGGATGAGATCGCCGAGTACGTCGTGCAGCTCGGCACCGACGGGCGGCTGCTCAGCCTGCAGCTCGAGGAGCTCACCGGCGGGCTCTCCGACGACCTCGGTCTCGTCATCCGCGACTACCTGCCCGAGGCGAGGTCCGACTACACGATGGAGGATGCCATCGCCAACCTCGCGGCCATCGACTCCACCGAGCTGATCGACCCCGCCGCGGGCGCTCGTGCGATCGGTTTCACGATCGTCGGGGACTCACTGGACTCGTCGGTCAGCCCGCTCGGCCACCGGCTGCTGTCGAAGGTGCCGCGCCTGCCCGGCGCCATCGTCGACCGCCTGGTCTCGCACTTCGGCAGCCTGCAGAAGCTGCTCGCCGCCAACATCGACGAGCTGATGGACGTCGACGGCGTCGGTGAGGGCCGGGCCCGCCTCGTGCGCGAGGGCCTGTCGCGGCTGGCCGAGTCGAGCATCCTCGAGCGCTACGTCTGACCGCCCCCGCCGTGCCCGATCGGCGCCGCGCGCCCGCGGCCTTCAGCCCGGCCCTGCTGCGCGAGCGGGTGCTCGACTGGTATGCCGTCAACGCCCGCGCGCTCCCGTGGCGCGACCCGTCGTGCTCCCCGTGGGGGGTGCTGGTCTCGGAGGTCATGTCGCACCAGACCCCGGTGGCCCGGGTCGAGCCGGTGTGGCACGAGTGGATGCGGCGCTGGCCCACCCCGACCCACCTGGCGGCCGAGTCGCCCGGCGAGGTCGTGCGCGCGTGGGGTCGGCTCGGCTATCCGCGGCGGGCCCTGCGGCTGCGTGAGGCAGCAGCGGTTCTCGTGGAACGGCACGCCGGCGCGGTGCCGGATGACGAGCCCACTCTGCGCGCGCTGCCGGGGGTGGGGGCGTATACGGCGGCCGCGGTGGCGGCGTTCGCCTTCGGGCGCCGCACCACCGTGGTCGACACCAACGTGCGGCGAGTGCTGGCTCGCGCCGTGCGGGGCGACGCCCACGCAGCACCGGCCCTCACGGTCGGTGAGTCGGCGCTGGCCGCCTCACTCGTGCCCGACGACGCGGCCACGTCGGCCACCTGGAACGTCGCCGTGATGGAGCTCGGCGCGCTGGTCTGCCAGGCCCGGGCCCCACGGTGCGACGCGTGCCCCGTGCTCGACGTGTGCGCGTGGGTGGCGGCCGGGCGCCCGGCCCACGAGGGCCCGCCACGCCGGGGACAGGCGTGGCACGGCACCGACCGCCAGGTGCGGGGGGCCGTGCTGCAGCTGCTGCGTGAGCGCCCCGGGGCGGTGGCACGCGACGCCCTGGCCACCTCAGGCCCCGACCCGGTCCAGGTCGACCGCTGCATCGCCTCCCTCGTCGAGGACGGGCTGCTCGAGCCGCACGGAGGCGACCGCTACCGCCTCCCGCGCTGAGGAGTGCTCGCCCGTCGACGTTGCGAGCAGGCGCCGGGTGGGGGTCCTCCCTGCGAGTTTGCGCGCCTTTCGTCGCCAGGTCGGGCGTGCTCGGCCCGTGGAACACCCGTGCGGCCCGGCGCCGGGGACCGCGACACTGGTGGGCAAGGCCAACGCCGCCACGTCATCGGGCACGGCCGGGCAGACCGCCCGGCACCGGACGGCGCGAGAGCTCGAGGCCTTCGTGCCGCAGCTGCTCGCCGTTCCGCGCGACGTCGGCACCCTCGAGCTCGTCGTCCGCCGCCCCGCGCCGGGGGAGCGCGAGGTGCTCGGCGAGGGGAAGCTCGACCTGACCGTGGGACTGGTCGGCGACGGCTGGTCGCAGCGCGTCAACAGCCGCACGCCCGACCTCGGGCCGCACCCGCAGATGCAGGTCACCGTGATGAGTGCCCGGATGGCCGCGTTCCTCGCCGGCGACCCGGCGACCCCGCGACCCGGCGCGGCGGGCCCTGGCCGGCGACCAGCTCTACCTCGACCTGTCACCACGAGAACCTTCCGACGGGCACTCGCCTCACCATCGGCGACCCGGCGCGGCGGGCCCTGGCCGGCGAC
>Ga0105047_10006448_pt1 | contig 19922 bp, 19 predicted proteins | sample MAT04_FD_78384 | JGI IMG/M metagenome (GOLD analysis project Ga0105047, IMG submission 78384) | Freshwater microbial communities from Lake Fryxell liftoff mats and glacier meltwater in Antarctica - MAT-04 (megahit assembly) | ecosystem: Environmental > Aquatic > Freshwater > Ice > Liftoff...
CCTGCTGTCCGCTATATCTTTTGTTCCTCTCGTTCCAAAAAACGAGATCCACAAAAGGATGTCGCTCCCATCAGGGCTAAAAGCATTGCTCTTATCCAACCTCTGTTTAAATCTAAGAACTCTAACATTCTAAAAATTCTAAGTTGTCTAAATTCCAGTTCAAACAATTTTCTGTTAATCAAGACCAATGCGCCATGAAAATTGGCACTGATGGTGTTTTGCTTGGTGCATGGTGTCCGATAGACAATAAACCGTTTTCTGTTTTGGATATTGGCGCCGGAACAGGAATTTTGTCCTTAATGCTCGCGCAAAGAAGTACTGCGGACCAAATTGACGCTATCGAAATTGACGAAAAGGCATATGAACAATGTGTTGAGAATTTCGAAAGTTCGCCTTGGAGCGATAGATTATTCTGTTTTCATGCAGGATTAGATGAATTTATAGAGGAACCCGAAGACGAATACGACCTCATCATTTCCAATCCTCCCTTTTACACCGAAGATTTCAAAACCGAAAATGAACAACGCGATTTAGCTCGGTTTGCCGACGCAATGCCTTTTGAAGATTTAGTTGAAGCTGCCGATTTATTGTTGTCTGAAAACGGTATTTTTGCCGTAATTATTCCCTTTAAAGAGGAAGAACGCTTTATTGATTTATGTGCCGAAGCGGAACTTTTTCCGGTAAAAGTTACGCGCGTAAAAGGTTCCCATAAGACTCCAATTGTTAGAAGTTTGTTGGCTTTTAAACGTTATGAACTTTCAGTTTTGACCGCTGATGAATTGGTTATTGAAATCAATCGTCATGAATATACGGACGAATATATTGCTTTGACCAAAGATTTTTATTTGAAGATGTAATCTAATTAGTTGGAAATACTGATTTCCACATTAACGGAAAAAAGATTATTTTTTTGCCATTTTCCTTCTTTAAAATACCAAGTATCTCTATATCCATTACTGTAATCAACAGCAATACTTGGTTCGTAGAAAAACGCATTGGGATAATAGGGTTTAGCGTAATTTTTATTTTGTTCTAAAAGCAAATGCTGTACGACTACAAATAGTCCTTCTTTAGGAAAATCTAAATCACTAACATCAACTTCTAGAACATGAGTTCCTTTTTTTAATCTAATAATTTTATTTTCTGTATTTAAAATTTTATCAGGTTCTCCATTCTCACCAACAGAATAAAAAATCAAGTTTACAGTTCTATTTTTAGCACTCGATGTAGCGCAAAATTTAACCTTATATATAAACTCTTTATTGGATTGGTTTGGAAAATATTTCGCACACATTCCCGTTTTATCATCAAATTGAACTGCATAAGAACTATTACCTCTTTTTGCTTTTCCTAATTTGACAACGTCCTTATTCATTCTTTTTATAACCCTCACCTCGTTTAATTGAATGGTTTCCGTTTCTAAGTATATTGTTTTATCTGTGTTCTTAATTCTAAAATGGGTGGTCTTATAGCCAATTGCTGAAATTTTGAACTCGGAATCTAAGTATTTCTCATCCACCTTAAAAACACCGAGTGAATCTGAGGTTGCATACATTTTACCTTCCTTCCAGATATTGGCATAGGAAATTGGGATATTCGAACTCCTATCTTTTAAGTAAATAGGTGACTGCGCTTGTGATAGCGAACAAATAAAAAGAAATACAAAAAAAATCTTCTTCATATACTGATTTAAAAAAATTACTACTAAGCTAGCTTTTTAGGTTGACTTATTGCATTAAACATTTAACAAATTCTTCATGATTTAAGTGACCTGATTTGACTACTTTTAATACCTAACTCAACATTATCTAAAAGCACATGTCTAAAATTACTTCCCTTCTATTTTTATTAATTTCCTGCGTGTCCTATTCCCAATCCGAAAAGCTAATTCACGGAAAAGTTTCCTATCAAGGCCGTGATCAAAAAAACGTTGATGTAATCAATTTCGCTACTAAGAAAATTACGTATACCTCCATTTCTGGCGAATTTGATATCAATGCTAAAGTTGGTGATGCACTTATTTTGATGTCCGAAAACTTTAGTGACCAAAAGTACGTGTTAACTTCTGAAGATGTTGCGCAAGGTTCAGTTCTTATAAAATTAATTGAAAAACCAATTGCGCTTGATGAAGTAGAAATAAAACTCGTAAAAGACTTAAAAATTGCAACGGTTTCATACAATGATATTAAAATGACAAAAATCGAGAAAGAACAAGCGCGACCAAAGAACAGTGATGTTTACACCGGCGAAATAGTTAATGGTGTTGATTTTGTCCAAATTGGAAAAATGATTGGAAAATTATTTAAAAATAAAAATCCAAAAGCGAAAAATCCTGAGGAAAAAATGACTTTTAAAGCGTACGCCCAGGCCAATTTTAATCCATCATTTTTTTCTAATACGCTAAAGTTAAAACCAGAAGAAATGTCCCGATTTATTGATTATTGCGAAGCTGACCCCAAATCAAAAGCCGCAATACAAAGCAATGATGAGCTGACAATTTTAGAATTTTTGCTTGCCAAAAAAGCAGAATTTAATAAACTGAAATAGTTCTATTTAATTGATTTCCTCTGGCCAAAATGGGAACAAGATACCTCACCTTTTTTCAAGAATACCATTTTAAAATCTTTTGGTGTTGCTTAATAAGCGTCAGAATTGTTTAAATCATATATTAAAATGAGTGCCACTGCCTACGTGTTAATGTTTTTAATTCCTATAAAATTTGATGTTCACTTGCCATTCGCTTCAAAAAACTCTTATGAATTGCTATCTTTGCGCCAAATTGATAATACCATGACATGACCCCATAAGGCGACTGCATTAAAAACCTGTACAAATAATTTCTTAGTGAGATGAAGAATTTAGTAGAAGAATTAAAATGGCGCGGATTGTACCATGACAGCATGCCAGGAACCGAAGAGCAATTATTGAATGAAGCTACGACGGCGTATATCGGCTTTGACCCAACGGCCGATTCGTTGCATATTGGAAGTATGGTACAGATTATTTTATTGCTGCATTTGAAAAACTTCGGACATAAGCCAATCGCCTTAGTTGGCGGAGCGACGGGCATGATTGGTGATCCTTCTGGCAAATCGGACGAGCGTAATTTGCTTAATGAAGAACAATTAGCTAAGAATGTTGCAGGAATTAAAAGCGTTTTGTCCCGATTTTTAGATTTTAATTCAACGGATACTAATGCGCCAATTATGGTGAACAATTACGATTGGATGAAGTCGTTTTCATTTATTGATTTTGCGCGCGAGGTTGGCAAAAGAATCACCGTTAATTACATGATGGCTAAAGATTCGGTTAAAAAGCGTTTGACTGGTGAAACTGGAGACGGAATGTCGTTTACTGAATTTACGTACCAACTGATTCAAGGTTACGATTTTTATCATTTGCACAAACATTACAACTGCCTTTTGCAGATGGGTGGTTCTGACCAATGGGGAAATATCACTACGGGAACTGAATTGGTCCGCAGAATGAATCCCAATACAGAAGCTAAAGCATTTGCATTAACAACGCCTTTGATTACGAAAGCGGATGGTTCTAAATTCGGAAAATCGGAAGGCGGCAATATTTGGTTGGATGCCGATAAGACTTCGGTTTACAAATTTTACCAGTTTTGGTTGAATACTTCAGATGATGACTCGAAGAAATACATAAAGATTTTCACCTTTTTAGATAAAGATGTTATAGACAATTTGATTGCTGAACACCAAGAAGGGCCACATTTACGAGTATTGCAAAGAAGATTAGCTGAAGAAGTTACTGTTTTGGTTCACGGAAAAGCGGAATTAGATAGAGCAATTCAGGCTTCGACTATTTTGTTCGGAAATGCTACAGCAGTTGATTTGAAAAACCTTGATGAAGCTACTTTTCTAGAAGTTTTTGAGGGCGTTCCGCAAGCTGAAATTGCAAGAAATGACATTTCAAACGGCATAAATATTGTTATAGTGCTAAATGAAAAATCAGGATTTCTGAAATCAAATGGTGAAGCGAGACGTGCTTTGACCGCCAATTCAATTTCGGTAAACAAAGAAAAAGTGACGGAAGAATTTCAGCTAACTTCAGATGATTTAATCAACAATCAATTTGTTTTACTGCAAAGCGGAAAAAAGAATTATTTTGTGATAAGAATTAAATAATCATCAAATTGCATCCTCGAATTTCAGAATTATCAAATCGACCCAATACTTCAAACGAGTTGTTAGGATGCGTTTTGCCTAAATCCTGCGTTGCAATAAATGCACACGAATTAATGTTCGCTAAATCAATCACATTGATTCCACCTGTTTTACCATTATTTACATAGCTCAAAGCATCTTGTGTATCGCGGATTAGTACTTGCATATAAGATGGACATTCAAAGATTCCGTTTCCTAATGAATAGGCTTGAGATAAAAGTTCAGTCATTCCATATTCTGAATGTATGTTTTGCACTCCAAATCCTTCACACAAAATTTCGTGTAATTCTTCCCGTATCATTTCCTTTCGTTTGCCCTTCATCCCGCCAGTTTCCATGATGATTGTATTTTTCAAGTGAAACTTTTGTTTTTCTATTAAGTCTAGCAAAGCATAAGTAACACCAATAAGGATTACGTTTTGACCAGCAGTATCCAATTCGACAAGTTTGGTAATTAAATCATCATAATTGTGCAGATAAAAGCCGCTGTCGTCATTATTGGTAAGTTCGATTAAATCCTTAACCATATAAATTAACGATGAACCTGAACGTTCTAAATAAGATGGAAGTAAAGCCAAAACCGCATAACCCTCAATATTTCCATAAAACTCAGAAAAAGCATTTTGGTAACTTTTTTCATAAAGAGAAACATCTGTAACTAAATGTTTGCTAGTAAGCATTCCGGTAGTTCCGCTGCTGGTAAATATTTCCTGAATTCTATTTGTATTAGAAACGACATCATGGCTTTTAAAAAACTGAATCGGCAGAAATGGAATCTGGCGCACATACTTTACCTGTTGCTTATCAACTTTGAGGTAATCGCAGAATTCCTTGTATACCAAATTATTCTCGTACTGGAAACGAAAAACTTGTAGCGCGATTTTTTCAAATTGCTTGCGCGAAGAAATAGTGAATATGTCTTGTGGGTGTATCACGAAAATTATAAAGTACAAATATAAGTAACCCTGTCAGTGATTCAAACCCAGAAGGTATTTAAAAACAAAAAAGCTCCAACTTTCGTCAGAGCTTTAAAAAATTATGGTGAAAGTAATTATCTGATAACTAATTTTCTTGTTGCTGTTTTTCCTTCTTCACTGATGTTAACAATATAAACACCAGCTTTTAAAGCGCTAACGTTTACAGCGTTGTCAGTTGCAAAAGTACTTAAAACTTGTTTTCCTAAGACGTCATAAACAATAACTTTTTTGTCAGCGTTTGCAGCACTTTCGATAAATAAAGTTCCATTAGAAACAGGGTTTGGATACATTTTTAAACCACTTATAGCGTTTTGATTAATTCCAAGAACGCCACTAGAGAAAGTTACGTTATCAAGTCGCCACGTTCCGTTTGGGCTATAATTTGAAGCTGTTGGAGTGTTTAAATATCCAACAGGTGAATAATCGCCACCGATTGGGTCAAAAATTGAAACTATTCTAAAACCAAAATTAGCATTATTCGCTGCTGTGATAGGGAAAGTTAGTCCTGTCATTGGCGTAGCGGTAAAGGAATTAGTTAATGCACCAACATTGTTGCCTATTACAATCCAGTTTGTTCCATCAATTGTATACTGATACTGTTGAAATCTTGAAGAGGTGTTAGAACCTCTTGGATCGAAAGTCACATTTATTGGGCTAGAAAATCCAACAGTACTAACGGAAAACTGAAAACCAGCAGTTCCCGAAGCAGTTCCTAACGCTGGAAAAGTTTTAATACTGTAGGCTAAGTTTCCCGCTGCCGTAGGATTTCCAGCAGGCATCACTCCAGCTGTAAGATTATCAACGACACCACCAATTAAGGTAAATGATCCGCTACCAGTGGTTGGTAACATGGCTGTTGCAGGATTTGCATTGTCAAAATTCCATTGAGAAATAGTAGTTTGTGCATTTATTGTAACTACAGAAACTAATAATAATAAAGAGTAAATTTTTTTCATTTTTTTAAATTTAATTAACGCACAAATATAAGCACAAATTTCAATTATGGAAGCTAAAGACTGTAAAAAAATGATTAATTAAACGTTAAAAAACTAAAATCAATTATCTGATAATTAGTTTTCTAGTTGCAGTAACATCTGCTTCAGTAATTTTGATGATGTAAACTCCAGGAGGAATAGCTGTAATGTTTAATTCGCGTGACGAAATAGTAGTTTGCAATACTTTTTTTCCCAAAACATCAAATATCAATACTTCTTTGTCTAAGCTAGTTTTTGAAGTAATATAAATTTTTCCATTGCTAACTGGGTTAGGATAGAATCCTAAAGTTTCCCCTTGCTGCTTAGCCTCTTGTGCTGAAACACCAAAAGTAAAAGCAAAGAAAAAGAGAATTATATAAAAGTAGTTTTTAGCCATGACTTCAATTTGGATTAACAAATATACATAAAAAACATTTCAAACAGTATGCCAAAAAAAAATATCCCGAAACTTTCGGGATATTTAAATATTTGTTTTTTATTTTTATTACAAACCCAAAGTCCAACCAGTTGCCCAAGTTGGTGTAGCAACACCATTTCCAGAGCCAGTAGCAGTTGATGTTTCAGCAAAAACAGTAGATACATCTGATGCACCTCCAGCTGTAGTCTTTCCTTTTGATTTATTTGTTACATCTGTAAAAGTAACATTATTTGCCTTTAATGACGTACCAACACCAGTAATTGTTTCGTCATGCTCAACATCAAAAGCATCTGCCCATCCGCTCACTACAACGTTACTAAATACTCCTCTTGTTCCCCTTCTTAATTTCAAACCATCATTTTCAGGATATGTTGCAGAACTTGCAGTACTACCAGGACCAACTAAAGTCAAATTGTTGATTGTTGGGTTTGATAATGGAGTATTTGCAAAACCTAATTCAAAGTTATCTGCCTCAATTCCTCTGTTTCCTTTTCCGAAAGAAATTTTACCATACCAGTTGGTGTTTGTTCCGTTCCAACCTTCTGTCCAGTCAAATTGATCGTCTTCATTTCCGAAAGAAACCAAATTTGAAGTATTTACAGTACCTCCAAAAAATTCAAATCCGTCATCAGCACCATGATAGCACTGTACATATTCGAATACTGTTCCTGAGCCTACACCGAATAAAGAAACGCCATTAAATTCTTTTTCACTGTTAAAAGCTGCGCCACAATATTCAAGTCTTAGATATCTAATTGTGCCCGAATTGTCAGCTGCAGTTGTTCCTCCGTATGTTAGTTCTGCCACTTCTGATTGTGCAGTAGATGCACCACCAGTAACTCTGTTAATAGGAGCTTTTCCACAAATTACTAATCCACCCCAATCTCCAGGAGTTTTAACGGTCAAACCACTTGTCATTATAACTGGATTAGAAACTGTTCCGTTTATGTTAATCTTTCCGCCTTGTGCTACAGCAATAAATGATGCTGTTCCACCAACACCTTCTATTCTTGTTCCTGCAGGTATTGTTAAAATTGCTCCTGTATTAACTTGTAATCTCCCAGTTAATTTATAAACTGTATTTGCATTCAAGATAACTTCTCCGTCGTTAATTTGACCTTTAAAGTCTAATGGATTTATTACAAAAGTTGAACTTGGCTTGTTATCATCACTACTTGAACAGCTTGCTAAGAAACTAGCAGCGATGGTTATAATCCCAAAGAATTTTAAAATTGAATTTTTCATGTCGTTTGAATTTTTCGTGTTGTTTAATTGTTTTTATTATTTATAGGTGCAAATATCTGTGCTAATTCCCGCATTTAAGTTATGTAAACATCATTGTTAGATTACTAAATGTTGTGCCTACTATTAAGCAATTGTTAGCAATGTTACCAAATAAAAAAGCGGTCTTATTATACCGCTTTTATAATAATCTTTATATATTTAAAATTGATAACTAAGGTTTAAACTGAAGGTCATGCCTTTTTTATAAGATAACATTTTGACATCACCATTTGAGTTTTCTTGCGTTCGTTCAATTTTAGGGTCTAATAAATTTCTGCTAATTAATGAAAGCCCTAAGTTTTTGTTTATTTTAACTCTATTAATTAAGTCTAAAGTACCAACGGCTTTGTCAACAAGATTTCCATTTCCATTAGTTCCAATAGCATTTATTCGATCAGAAAAATAAGTAAATGCTACAGTAGAAGTTAGTGAACTAATTTTATTGTTCCATTCTTTAAAAAGAGTCACGTCAGCATTAACTAATAAATCAGAAGCCCCAGTAAATGCACTATTTGTATCGGTAAAAGCAACATTATAATTGGTTTCTCTTTGAATTTTTTCAGCATCAAGATCCTGAGAAGTGTACAGGTAAGAAACATTTAGACCAGAAGATATTCTAGCTCCATTCTCTTTGTCTTGGCTAAAAATATTTTTTCTAATTTCTAATTCAGCACCAGTTGCATAACCAGTATCTCCAGTGTTTACAAATGAAACGTCATTAGTTGAAGAAGCAATTGTAATTTCATTGATAGGATTTTGAATGTATTTGCCAAAAGCAGTAACCGAAATTACTTCGTCTGACTTAGGGAAAAACTCCCATTTTAAATCTACATTATAGTCGTCTGATTCATATAAATCAGGATTTCCAATTTTTACTTGAAGTACTTCTTCATAAAGAAATAAGGCTCTTTCTTTAAATTGTGGCAATGTATAGGTTTTGCTTAATCCCAGTCTAAGATTTTGTTTTTCGGTTAACTCATATTTCATTGTTACACTTGGTAAAAAAGCAATTTTTTCTAATTTGTCTTTACCAACATCGCCTAACTGGGTATTCCAATTTACTTCTTGAATAATTTGTTCTGTTCTAAAACCAATTAAAGTTGTTAGCTTTTTAAATTTATATTCGGAATTGATGTAACCAGCGTTTATTAATAATTGCCCATCATAGGATTGAGGCGTCGTGGCATTAGGAACCTGAATATTACCCCTAAAAGTCGTAATTTCGAAGGCGTTGTTTGCAAAGTTTTGTTGGTTGTAAAACAAATCCAAATTGTTTGGATCTACTACTGTGGTTTCAAAACCTTGATTCGCTCTAAAATTAAATTGATTTGCTAATAAATCTCTGTTTTTTAATCTAAAATTATAACCAAGAGTTATCTTTCCTAAAAAATCACCATCATTGTTTTTTTTGAATTTGTAATCAACACCTACTTTTGCAGCAATTTCATCTTCGTTAATGTTTTGAAAATAACGGTGGTTATCTGGCCTTGAAATGTTAGAAAGAATATATCCACTAGCCTCTTTTCTGAAAATATTCTGAACTCTGTCAGGTTGATCGCTTTCAACGGTGTTATAAGAAACACCCCAATTGGCAATGTATTTTTCACCAAATTTATGTTCGCCTAATAACTGGATGATCATTAACTGATTTCTTTCATAAAAAAATCGACGCAATAAGCCATTACCATCATTAGCAATATCAACAATAAAACCTTCATATTCTTCTTTTGACTGATTAGAGGTGTTGATGAAGATACTATTAAAATTAATTTTATTGTTGGGGTTGATTTTATAAGTAGCATTACCCATTACAGTAGTGTTTGTAGAAAAGCTATTTTGTCTAAAATCTCTAAAATCTTTATTAGCTACACCAAGTCCATTAACACTACCTTTTGCAGAACCATCGGTTATTGCGTTAAACTCACTAGTGTGATTTGCTGTTCCAAAAAGATTTAACTTTCCTTCTTTACCTATAGAAAAGGACGAACCAGCAGCTATACCAAGATTTCCTGCGTAAGGATTTTTGCTGTCTAATTGCAACGTTGCAAAATTATAAGATCCAAGCGGATTGTTTGGTTGAGATGTTGTGCTAAAACCAGTAAAGTTTTGTCCTTTTTGTAAAGAGAACTCATCCAAAGCTATAGCATTAGTGTTTCCCTTTGAACCAATTTCTATTTTCAAAAAACCTTTCCCTTTATAATCTTTAGAAACGACATCTACATTTCCGCCAGCAAAATCACCGTACAATTTGCTACTATATACTTTATCTATTCCTACAGATTCAACAATATCGGTACTAAATATATCTAAATTAATATTCTTTCTTTCAGGATTGTTAGAAGGAATTGGTAATCCGTTCATGGTAGTCGAATTGTATCGGTCGCCCAATCCTCGAACAAATATATTTCCTGTTCCTTCCTGTTTTGTTATTCCAGTAGTTTTGATGACTGCTCCCGCTACATCGCTGACACCTTTTCTTGACATTTCTTGCGCACCAATACTTTGTTTGATTTCAACCGCTTTTTTCTGATCTAATAATAGCACAGATTCTTTTTCCCTATTAATAGTATTTTGGATAACGACATCTTGTAACTGATAGTTTCCAGATCCAAGAGCCTTATTCAAAGTGATTGTCTGTCCTGCTTTTACTTCAACTTTTTCCTCGATATTTTCATAACCTAAAAAACTGAATTGAATAGTATACGTTCCAGCTTCTATAGTGAGGGAATATTTTCCCATTTCATCGGTAGTTACACCAGTGCTTGTTCCTTTGATTACCACATTGGCAAAAGGGAGTGTTTCGTTATTTAAATCTTTATCCGTTAGCGTTCCTGCTATAGTTCCTTTGTTTTGTGCAAAACCAAGAATAGTTAAAAGTAAGAAAGAAATAACTAATTTAATTTTCATTTTTAGGTGTGTTTAAATTTTGGTGCAAAGAAAGTGCGACAATGTAAAGGTCATGTTACTCAAGTATTACCTTTCTGTTGGTTATGCATTACCAAATTGTTAACAGATTAAATTACCGTTAACTCAGTTTTTCATTTATCAAATCATTTTGTATTATCTTTACATTTACATCCACAAAAACATTTGTGTCCACACTATGAAAAAAAAAGACATTAAGATTTTATTGGTAGATGATGAGCAAGATATCCTAGAAATTGTAGGATATAATCTTTCACAAGAAGGATATCAGATTGTTACTGCTACAAACGGTAAAGAGGCTATAATCAAAGCCAAAAAAGAACTGCCGCAGCTCATTATTATGGATGTAATGATGCCAGAAATGGACGGAATGGAAGCATGCGAAAACATTAGAAAAATGCCTGAATTAAGTAACGTTATCATTACGTTTCTAACGGCAAGAAGCGAAGACTATTCACAAGTTGCCGGATTTGATGCTGGTGCCGATGATTACATCACAAAGCCAATTAAGCCAAAATTATTAGTAAGTAAAGTGAAAGCTTTATTGCGTCGTTTAAAAAGTGACGAACATGCCTCTGAAACGCTGAATGTGGGCGGAATCGAAATTAATAGAGAGGAATATAAAATTGTCAAGGAAGGCAAAGAAATTGTGCTTCCGCGAAAAGAATTTGAATTATTTTATCTTTTAGCATCCAAGCCCGGGAAGGTTTTTAAACGAGAGGAAATTCTAGATAAAGTGTGGGGCAACGAAGTAATCGTTGGCGGAAGAACCATTGACGTTCACATCAGAAAGCTGCGCGAAAAAATAGGAGAAGATTTATTTAAAACCGTAAAAGGAGTGGGCTATAAATTAGAAGTTTAAATGAAAATAAAATTCCAGAAAACGTATAGGTTTGCTTTGGTGTCAACGTCGTACATTACTCTTTTTTCTACTGGTTTTCTTGCAATTTTGTTATGGTTTTTCTTCGAATTTTCTTTGATTATCATATTGCTGTTTGCAATCTGCATGGCAACATTTTCTTTTTTTGTTATTCAATATCGTGTCGAACGCTTTATCTATCGAAGGGTTAAAAAAATATACGATGATGTTTCGCTCTTGGAATCTACTTCATTCCGAAATCAGCCGATTACGACCGACATGGAAACCTTAACCAAACAGGTTAAAAAATTCGCTACCGATAAAAAACTCGAAATCGAAACCCTAAAAGTCCGTGAAGAATATCGAAGAGAGTTTCTTGGAAATGTTTCTCACGAATTAAAAACACCATTGTTTACAGTGCAAGGCTATCTTTCCACACTTATTGACGGTGCAATAAACGATAAAAGTGTCCGTAAAAAATACTTAGATAGAGCCGAGAAAGGTGTGGAACGTTTGATTTATATCGTGGAAGATCTAGATATGATTTCAAAACTGGAAATGGGCGATGTAAATTTGGAAATGTCTCGATTTGACGTAGTTGAATTGGTGCAAAGTGTTTTTGATTTGCTCGAAATGACTGCCGATAAAAAAAATATACTTTTGATGTTTGACAGACGTTACAGCAGAGCAGTTAACGTTTTTGCAGATCAACAGAAAATCCAACAAGTACTTTCAAATTTGATAATGAACTCGATAAAATACGGAAAAGAAAACGGTACAACCGAAATCACCGTAGAAGATTTAATAGATGACAAAATCATTGTTAGAGTAAGAGATAACGGCGAAGGAATTGAAAAACACAATATTCCGAGATTGTTCGAACGGTTTTTTAGAGTTGATAAAAGCGGCGCAAGAAGTCAAGGCGGTTCGGGTCTAGGACTTTCAATCGTTAAGCATATAATTGAGGCACACGGCGAAAAAATCTATATAGAAAGCGAATACCAGAAAGGTTCAGAATTCTCATTCACCCTCGAAAAGGATCAATAACTGTTTCCAGTGAACTTCTTTTGTGAGATGAGGTAATCCTTGGTACAACTTAACGTCTTTCAAATTTTCAATGGCAAAATCATCCTGTTTGGCATAAGGAGCAAAACCATTTCTTTTAAATCTTTTTGCCAAATATTCTTGTTCAAACTGTCCAGGTGTAGGAATAAAATAAGCTTTCTTTTGCAGTTTAGCCAAATCCATCACGGTAGTGTAGCCTGAGCGACAAAGCACAAATTCACTTTCATTAAACGCCGTTTCAACTTCAGTAGAAGTCATAAAGTTGTAACAAATCACATTTCCTTCTTTTTCTACTTTTTGCTCAGGCTCAATTATGCCTTTAATAAAAATCACATTCCCTTCAAAAAGTTTGATTTCAGACATTAGTTTTTGTTCCAGATAAGTGCGTTGTGGTTCCGGTCCCGAAAGAATAATCATTAAATCGTATTTGACGGGCAACTCTTTTTTCTCCAATCGGCTTAGCGGACCAATGTATGTTACTTTAAGTTTACTCTTTTTTAGGTGACCCAATTTTCCAGTCAAATTGGGAAGTCTTTCAGTATCTGGAATCCAACATTCTGTAAATTTCTTAATAAAATGCTGATGTAATTTGCTCGAAATCCAAGTAGTTTTTCCAGATAAAACATTGAGCTGGTGTGTAATAAAAACACTAGGGATCTTTTTACTGTAGACGCCCAAACGGTTGTCCGAAATAATTCCGTGCAGATTGTGTTCTGCAATCCATTTCTTGACCAATTTCTTTTCACTGAAAATTGCATCAATTATTTTTGGACTATTCGTAATCAATTTCCATTTGAAATCCGTTCCTTTTTTGGCATACTCAATATCATAAGAAGGTAATTTTAAAGCCAATAAATGAGGAAATTCTTTCTGAAGCATTTGTAACGCAACGCCATCGGAAGCCAAAATCGGAGTAAAACCATTTTTCTCCAGTTCGCGAATAATCGGAATGCAACGCGTAGCATGTCCTAAACCCCAATTTAATGGCGCAACGAGAATATTTCTTCCAGAGTTTTCCATGGTGTGAATTTACGGATTTAACATTGTAAAGTAAAAAAGATTTTGAATAGTTTATATTTCCTTAATTTTACCAAAAAATTAAGTTTGTGGGAAGTAAGAATAAATTAAAGCGCTTTAAAGAAAACGAAACATTTGAAAACGTTTTTCAGCCAACGAGAGAAGAAGTTGTAGGTGGCGATTTTAGGTTAAGAGGAAATTGGAATGCAACATTTTTCAAAAATGACAATCCAATTATAGTCGAACTAGGTTGCGGAAAAGGCGAATATTCTGTTGGTTTAGCCGAACGTTATCCAAACAAGAATTTTGTTGGGATTGATATCAAGGGCGCGCGCTTTTGGCGTGGTGCAAAAACTGCTGTTGATGGCGGAATGTATAATGTGGCTTTTGTTAGGACACAAATTGAATTAATCAATTTTATTTTTGCTGAAAATGAAGTCGATGAAATTTGGATTACTTTTCCAGATCCACAAATAAAATACAAACGTACAAAACATAGAATGACCAACTCAGAATTCTTGCAGTTATACAAGAAAATCCTCAAACTAGACGGCGTTGTAAATCTAAAAACAGATAGCGAATTCATGCACGGTTACACTTTGGGATTATTGCACGGCGAAGGCCACGAGGTTTTGTACGCAAATCACAATGTCTACAAAAATGAAGGTTCCCCAGAAGCTGTTACTGCAATTCAGACATTTTACGAAAATCAATATTTGGAAATCAACAAAGCAATTACGTATATTCGTTTTAAAATCAAATAGATGCTTTATTTTTTGCCACTTGTTCTAGGTTTTTTCATTTCTTTTTTAGCCGTTATGCCTCCAGGATTAATCAATATGACGGCAGCAAGAATAAGTACGCAAGATGGTAAAAACGTAGCATCGAGTTTTGCAGTTGGTGCTGCGGTGATTATATTCTTTCAGACTTTTGTTGCGGTGCTTTTTGCTCGCTTTATCAATAACCATCAGGAAATTGTAGCCACGCTTCAGGAAATTGGTATTTTGGTTTTTTCATTGCTGAGTATCTATTTTTTCTGGATAGCTAAAAAACCAAAAAAAATCAAAACTGGGAGAACCGTTAAAGGCAAATCCAAGCGCTTCTTTATGGGAATGTTATTGTCAACACTGAATTTACTACCAATTCCGTTTTATGTTTTTGCCAGCATGAGTTTATCAGCTTCGGGTTATTTTAGTTTTGATAAAATTCCAGTTACTTGCTTTGTAACCGGCGTTGTATTTGGTTCGTTTACCGTTTTTTACATCTACATCGTTGCATTTAAAAGAATTGAAAAGAAAACCGAATTCTTGATGCGAAATTTTAATACAATTATAGGTTCGGTAACAACATTTATGGCAGTTGTGACACTTTTCAAACTACTCTACAAATAATGGAAGCCAATTTTTTTGAGAGAGTCTATGCCGTTGCGCGGCAAATTCCTGAAGGGAAAGTAACTTCGTATGGCGCTATCGCTAAAGCATTAGGAACTGCGCGTTCTGCTCGAATGGTTGGCTGGGCAATGAATGCATCCCACACTATTGATGATGTTCCGGCGCATAGAGTTGTCAACAGAAAAGGATTGTTATCGGGAAAACATCATTTTGATGGAACTAATCTTATGCAACAGTTGTTAGAAAGCGAAGGAATTAGTGTAGTCAACAATCAAATCGTAGATTTTGAAAAGCATTTTTGGAGTCCAGGCACAGAGTTGTAAAACAGCGCCAAATTATTCTAAAAGTCGTACATAATTACAAGAATCCAACATAAATTGTAACTATGTAATCATCAAAAAGTTTTCTCTTTTCCGTTTTCACTATTAACTATTTTCAAGTTATCTTTGCAATCTAAATTCAGTTTAAATAAATGTAACTGAAAAGATTAATTATAATTCGAAATGAAATTAGACAAAAAAGAAATCCTTTTAGCACTGGAAACAATTACCATTGCTGGTGAGGGAAAAAATATGGTGGAAAGTGGTGCCGTTAAAAACGTATTGACTTTTGGCAATGAAGTAATTGTAGATTTACTAATTGCAACTCCAGCAATGCACATCAAAAAACGCGCAGAAGACGATATTCGAAAGTTAATTCATGAAAAATTTTCTCCAGATGCAGTCGTGAAAGTAAATATTAAAGTAGAAGCTACCGCGAATCCAAACGAAATTAAAGGAAAAGCCATTCCTGGAATTAGTAATATTATTGCTGTTGCTTCAGGAAAAGGCGGCGTTGGAAAATCAACTGTAACGGCAAATCTAGCGGTGACGTTGGCTAAAATGGGTTTTAAAGTCGGAATCCTTGATGCTGATATTTACGGGCCAAGTATGCCTATTATGTTTGATGTTGAAAATGAAAAGCCAATTTCGGTTGAGGTGAATGGTAAATCAAAAATGAAACCTGTAGAAAGTTATGAAATCAAAATTCTTTCTATCGGTTTTTTCACTTCTCCAAGTCAAGCTGTGATTTGGCGTGGACCAATGGCTTCAAAAGCGTTAAACCAAATGATTTTTGATGCCGATTGGGGTCAATTAGATTTCATGCTTATCGACTTACCTCCAGGAACTGGCGATATCCATTTGTCCATCATGCAGTCGTTGCCGATAACAGGCGCAGTTGTCGTAAGTACACCACAAGCCGTAGCTTTGGCTGATGCCAAAAAAGGAGTTTCAATGTTCTTGTCGGATGCAATTAACGTTCCAGTTTTGGGAATTATCGAAAATATGGCGTATTTCACACCAGAAGAATTGCCCAATAGCAAATATTATATCTTCGGACAAGGCGGAGCCAGAAACTTAGCGGCAGATTTGCAAGTACCATTTTTAGGCGAAGTGCCGTTAGTACAAAGTATTCGTGAAGCTGGAGATTACGGTCGTCCAGCAGCTTTACAAACCGCGTCGGTAATCGAAAAAGTTTTTGAAGAAATTACCAGAAATGTGGTTCAGGAAACGGTTGCTAGAAACGAAAGCCTTCCGCCAACAGAAGCAATTAAAATAACAACTATGGCTGGATGTTCCGCCGTTAAAGGAAAATAAAATGAACATAGAAGAATTAACTTTCAACGTAGAAAAAGCATTGAGTGAAATTAGACCTTTTCTGAATTCAGATGGTGGTGATATCAGCCTAGTTTCTATTGAAGATGAAAAACACGTAAAAGTACGTTTGCAAGGTGCATGTACTTCATGCAGTTTGAGCATCAGCACTATGAAAGCAGGTGTTGAAACTACTATTAAAAAGTATGCTCCACAGATCGAAACAGTCGAAAACATTGCTTAAGCTTTTTGATGATAAAAATCATATTATTTTAAGTAGAGTTTCACAAACTTTGAGCCTTGAAACTTTGCTACTATGTCACATAAACAAATGATTGAAACAGATATACTAATAATCGGTGCCGGACCAACAGGCCTATTCGCTGTTTTTGAAGCGGGACTATTAAAATTAAAATGCCATTTGATTGATGCTCTGCCACAAATTGGTGGGCAGTTGTCCGAATTGTATCCAAAAAAACCCATTTACGATATTCCGGGCTATCCCGAAGTTTTGGCAGGTGATTTGGTAAATAATTTGATGGAGCAAATCAAGCAATTCCAACCTGGATTTACCTTAGCAGAAAATGCTGAAACTATCGAAAAACTTGAAGATGGAACTTTCATTGTCATTACAAACAAAGGAACAAAACACCATGCGAAAGCCGTTGCGATTGCCGGTGGTTTAGGAACTTTTGAGCCAAGGAAACCTATTTTAAAAGATTTAGATTTTTACGAGCAACACGATAGAGGTATTGATTATTTTATTAAAGACCCTGAAAAATACAGAGGAAAAAATGTAGTCATTTCAGGCGGTGGAGATTCGGCTTTAGATTGGAGTATCTTCCTTTCAGAGGTTGCTGCATCAGTTACTTTGGTACACCGTAGAAATGAATTTCGTGGCGCATTAGATTCAGTTGAAAAGGTACAGGAATTAAAAGATGCAGGAAAAATAAAATTGATAACACCGGCAGAAGTTATTGGTTTTAAGGGATCAGAACGTATTGAATCCGTTGATATCCAAATTAATGCTGCACGAATGAATATACCCACCGATTATTTTATACCGCTTTTCGGCTTGACACCTAAGTTAGGAGCTATTGCCAATTGGGGATTGGAAATTGAAAAAAACGCGATCAAAGTCAACAATGCTTTGGATTACCAAACTAATATTGACGGCATTTACGCCATTGGAGATGTGAATATTTATCCAGGAAAACTGAAACTGATTTTGTGCGGTTTCCACGAAGCGACTTTAATGTGTCAAAGTGTTTATAATCGTATTAATCCAGGAAAAAAGTATGTGCTAAAATACACAACGGTTTCCGGTGTTGACGGATTTGACGGAACACGAAAAGAGGCTGAAAAAGCGGTAGTAAAATCGATTGATTAAATGCAAAAAGACGTTAGTATAAAAATTACAGATCGCTTGGGCGTGACGCATAAAGTTCAAGCGCCGACTGACATGAATATGAATATTATGGAAGTCATTCGTGCATATGAATTAGCTCCTGAAGGTACCGTTGGCATTTGTGGCGGAATGGCAATGTGTGCTTCATGTCAATGCTATGTTTTAAATGATGTTTTAAGAACTGAGCGCAATCCTGACGAGGAAGCCATGCTTTGTGAAGCCTACCATGTAAAAGAAAATAGCCGATTGGGTTGTCAAATCCCAATTACGGAAGCTATTGATGGACTTGAAATCGAAATTGCACCAGAGCAATAAAAAGCAAATTAAGAATTATTTGTTTTTGATGAATCTACTATTTTAACTCTAGCCTCAGGCACAATTGTTTGAACAAATTTTGAATCCGAAATAGTCGAAAGGTGCAAACCATCGGAAGCAACTAGCTCGGGTTGCGTTATGCCTAATCTTGTTATATCTTTTATACTGATAAAGTGCTATCGTTGTTAGCGCAATAAGTTTGGGCAAAAGAATTATAATTATCAATCTCATTTGAAAATTGTTGTGTTTCCAGTTCCAAAAGGCGTGAAAGCATAATCCGGCCTTGAAACTACAATCACATTATTTTTGTCTCCTTTTGCTTTTTGAATTGCGGATGCCACTAATTCTGGAAAATTCTTGTTCGTATACTGAAAAAGGGCTTTTTTGATACTGATTATTTACCACAATTATATGCATAACAAAACCATAATTATTTAGAAAACTATCATTCGAAATCGCCGTTTTTAAATTAGTTATTGTCCAGCTAGTTTGCAATAATTTTAACCTGAAAAGTATCGTTTGAATTCAACTACTTCCCAATGCTGTCTTTTAACTGAACCGGAAAACGACATACATCACAAACAGTTTGACCACTAGTAAAACTACCGCCAAGTGCCCAATATTTATAGTTTTTTAATGGTACTACTATAGCACTTTCACTACTACAACTTCGTAAAAAAAATACAACCAATAAAAAATAGTCATCAGTTTATGGGTTTCATTTTATTTTTACTTTGTGATAATTAGCTAAAAGCAAGAAGGTTTCAGATTAAATCTATTTACGCTAATTCTAAGGCGCTTTCAATTTTTTCTTCAATCGCGTCCCAAAGACCGATTCGTTTTTCGAGTGCCAAAACAGAAACTTCTTCAACTTCTTTCCATTTGTGTTCGTCATCCTGACAAAGATCCGTAATCATCTGCATTGCCATTGGTCCGTGTTCATTAGCATCTAGTTCGATGTGTCTTTCAAAGTAATAAATCAGTTTAGACAAATCGGTTTCCGGAAAGCTGCGCTCAAAGTTTTTGAGGATTTCAGTAAACATATTCGGAATTAAATCTTCTCTTCCAAAAGTAAAAGCTGCTGCAATTTTATGAGTTTTTCCTTCTTCAATAACTCGGAAGGTGAAGTCTAAAAATGCTTTAATTTTGTAATGCAAATCACTTTGTTTTATTGCAATAAAAATATTTTTAGTATCACTTACGTTTTGCAAAAAGGCTTCTACTGCCGTTGTTTGTGCTCCACAACTTTGCATCGCTTCTAAATACATTTCAAAATGACTCAAGCGTTTTCCGTCTAAAGTTAAATCGCTTTCTTCGGCTAAAACTATTTCGTTAATTAAATAACGTGTTTCCGGATTTTGTGAGGCAAACCAAGGTGTAGTAGTGCAGGTCAATTTGCTTTGCAAGGCTTTTAATAGCGACATAAAATCCCAAACGGCATACAC
>Ga0105047_10006451_pt1 | contig 19919 bp, 16 predicted proteins | sample MAT04_FD_78384 | JGI IMG/M metagenome (GOLD analysis project Ga0105047, IMG submission 78384) | Freshwater microbial communities from Lake Fryxell liftoff mats and glacier meltwater in Antarctica - MAT-04 (megahit assembly) | ecosystem: Environmental > Aquatic > Freshwater > Ice > Liftoff...
GGTTGCCACCATCGGCGAGAACATGAACATTCGCCGCGTTTGCGTGCTGAACGTGAGCCAGGGCGTGGTCGCCACCTATATGCATTCGGCGGTCAAGCCCGGCTTGGGCAAGATCGGCGTGCTCGCAGCCATCGAAGGCCCCGGCGAGTCCGCGACCCTGGAGCTGCTCGGCCGCCAAATCGGCATGCATGTTGCCGCCACCCGGCCGGAGGCGCTGGATACCAGTGCCGTCGACCCGGCAGCACTGGAGCGCGAGCGCGCGGTGTTGTCCGATCAGGCCCGCGCCTCCGGCAAGCCCGAGAACATCATCGAGAAGATGGTCGAAGGCCGCATCCGCAAATACTACGAAGAAGTGGTGCTGCTGGAGCAGGTCTGGGTGCACGATGGCGAGAGCCGCGTGAAGGCGGTGGTCAAAAAGGCCGGCGCCGAACTGAAGGGCTTCGCCCGCTTTCATCTTGGCGAGGGCATCGAGAAGGCCAGCGGCGATTTTGCCGCCGAGGTCAAGGCTGCGGCGGGCGTATGAAGCGAGCAAGGCGAAGGCAAGGCCGGTCGCGCGAAAGCGCGCCCCGGATCAGGTGAGCCGGATCAGGCGGGCGGGACCAGACGGGGTCGAAGGGCCGACCCCGTCGCCTTGCCTGCCCAGCCCCAGCCCACTAGGGTGCGCCCCGCCGAATAGCCCTACCTCAGGACCTCCATGAGCAAGCCCCTCGCCTACAAGCGCGTCCTGCTCAAGGTTTCTGGCGAGGCGCTGATGGGCAAGCGGGAGTTCGGCCTGGACAACGACACGGTCGCCGCCATCGCCGGCGACATCGGCGACGTCGTGGCGCTTGGCGCCGAGGTTTGCCTGGTGATCGGCGGCGGCAACATCTTCCGCGGCATCTCGGGCGCGTCGCAGGGCATGGATGCCGCCCAGGCGCACTATATCGGCATGCTGGCCACCGTGATGAACGCACTGGCGATGCAGGCGGCGCTGGAAAAGATCGGCGTGGCCACCCGGGTGCAATCCGCCATCCCCATGTCGACCGTGTGCGAGCCCTATATCCGTCGCCGGGCCATGCGCCACATGGAAAAGGGCAGGGTGGTGATCTTCGCCGCCGGCACCGGCAACCCCTTCTTCACCACCGACACCGGGGCCGCCCTGCGCGCCGTCGAGATGGGCTGCAACGCCCTGCTCAAGGGCACCCAGGTCGATGGCGTTTACTCCGCCGATCCGCGCAAGGTGGCGGACGCCGAGCGCTTCGACCGCTTGACCTATCACGACGTTCTGGCGCGCGATCTCAAGTTCATGGACGCCGCCGCGATCAGCCTGGCGCGCGAGAACGGGGTGCCGATCATCATCTTCAACATCCGCGCCCCCGGCGCCTTCGCCCAGGTAATGCGCGGCGAGGGCAAATTCACCACCGTAGTAGAGCCGGGCATCGTCGAGCCGGGCAAAGTAGCGCCCGGCTGACCCCCCCACTGGTGCGACATGCGGCAGCGGTGTTACAGCAGCGCACGGGATAGCGGATTGATTTGACGGGCTCCCTTGGCTTTCGGGTGTATTCGGACCGGAAGGCGGCGGTGGATGTTCCGTGAGGAGGATGGTGTGGCAACCGATCTCAACGACCTCAAGCAGGATCTGACGCGGCGCATGGACAGCACACTGGAAACGCTGCGCCGTGAATTCGCCGGCCTGCGCACCGGCCGCGCCAGCCCCGGCCTGCTGGAGCCGATCCGCGTGGAAGCCTATGGCAGCGAAGTGCCGCTACCGCAGGTCGGCACCATTGCAGTGCCCGAGGCGCGCATGCTCACCGTCCAGGTCTGGGACCGCACGCTGGTCAACAATGTGGTCAAGGCAATCCGCGACTCCGGCCTTGGCCTCAACCCGGCCAATGACGGCCAACTGGTGCGCGTGCCGATCCCGATACTGACCGGCGAGCGCCGCGCCGAACTGTCCAAGGCCGCGCACAGATACGCCGAGGGCGGCAAGGTCGCCATCCGCGGCGTTCGTCGCGACGGCATGGAGCAGATCAAGGCGCTGGAAAAAAAGGCCACCATCAGCAAGGACGACGAGAAGCGCTGGTCGGACGACGTGCAGAAGCTGACTGACCAGTACGTCAACCACGTCGATCAGGTACTGGCCGATAAAGATCGCGAGATCAAGCAGGTCTGAGGCGCAACCGATGGCCCTGCACACCCCCCTCCAGGTCGGGCTGGCCGATGCAGGCGACGCCGCCGCCGCCGCGCGAGAGGCGGCGCTGGTGCCCTCGCATGTCGCCATCATCATGGACGGCAACGGCCGCTGGGCCACCCGGCGAAGCCTGCCGCGCGTTGCCGGCCATCGCGCCGGGGTCGAGGCGGTGCGCCGCACCATCCGCGCCACCATGGAAGCGGGCATCGCGTGGCTCACCCTGTATGCCTTCAGCAGCGAGAACTGGCGCCGCCCCGCCGCCGAAGTCACCGACCTTACTGGCCTGCTGCGCCATTTTCTGCGCAACGAGGTGGCCGAGCTTGACGAGCATGGTGTACGCCTGCGCGTGATCGGTGACCGCACCCGCTTCGACCGCGACATCCAGTCCGAGCTGGCCGCGGCCGAGCAGCGCACTGCCGGCAACGCGAAGCTCAATCTGGTGGTTGCGTTGTCGTATGGCGGGCGCGCCGAGATCGTGGCCGCCGCGCGCGCGGTGGCCGAGGCGGCCCGCGCCGGCACGCTGGATCCTGCTAACCTGGACGAGGCCGCCTTCGCTGGCCGGCTATCCACCGCCGGCATCCCCGATCCCGACCTGATCATCCGCACCTCCGGCGAGCAGCGACTATCGAACTTCCTACTCTGGCAATCGGCCTATGCCGAGCTGTTGTTCCTGGATGTGCTGTGGCCGGATTTTGGCCCCGAGCATTTCGGTGAGGCGCTGGCCGAGTTCAACCGGCGCGAACGGCGGTTCGGTGCCCGCCCTGGCTGACATGATCCCACCGGCAACCGGCGCGGCCTCGCGATGGTCCGATCTGCGGCTGCGCGTGGTTTCGGCGGCGGTGCTGCTGCCGGTGGCGCTGGCCTGCCTGTTCGCCGGCGGGTGGCCGTGGATCGGGCTGGTATTGGCGGCCACCGTGGCGCTGCTGTGGGAATGGTGGCGCCTATGGCGGCTGAAGCCCGGCAGCCTGCCGGCGCTGACCCTGCTGGCTGGCTGGCTCTATTTGCTACTCGGCGCGTGGTCGCTGAGCTGGCTGCGCAGCGATCCCGTGGCCGGGCTGATCGACGTGCTGTTCCTGCTGATCGTCGTCTGGTCCAGCGACATCGGCGCCTACCTCTTCGGCAGGCTGCTCGGCGGACCAAAGCTTGCCCCCGCCATCTCCCCTGGCAAAACGTGGTCGGGCGCGCTTGGCGGTCTGGTCTGCGCCATGGCGATCGGCCTGCTGGTCACCCGCCTTGCCGCGCCCGGTCCGCTGTCGCATGCGCTGCTGGTCGCCGCCGCCCTCTCGATCGCCTCGCAACTCGGCGACCTCCTCGAAAGCGCGCTCAAGCGGCATTTTGGCGTGAAGGATTCCAGCCGCCTGATCCCTGGCCACGGCGGCGTGTTCGACCGGCTCGACGGCGTGCTTGCCGCCGCCCCCGTGGCGGTGCTGCTGGCGCTGGCACTCGGTCCCGGTGTGGAGCTATGGCGATGAGCCCCCCCCGAACCGTTACCGTGCTTGGCAGCACCGGCAGCGTCGGCACCCAAACCATTGATCTTCTGGCGGCTTCCCCCGACCGCTATCGTGTCCGCGCCCTGGTCGCCGGCCGCAATGCTGCCCTGCTGGCCGCCCAGGCGCGGCAACTCGGCGCCGAATTCGCCGTCCTCGCCGACCCTGCCGGCCTGTCCGAACTGCGCGCCGCCCTGTCCGGCACCGCCATCCGTGCCGAGGCCGGGCCCGACGCGATCGTCGCTGCCGCGGCATTGGGTGCGGACTGGACCATGGCCGCCATCACCGGTGCGGCCGGCCTGCCGCCCACCCTGGCCGCCATCCGCTGCGGCGGCGTGGTGGCGCTGGCCAACAAGGAGGCGCTGGTCTGCGCCGGCGAGGTCATGCTTGCCGCCGTGCGCGCCCATGGCGCCACCCTTCTACCGGTTGACTCCGAGCACAACGCGATCTTCCAGTCGATGGCCGACGGCAACCGCGGCGGCATCGAGAAAATCGTGCTCACCGCTTCCGGCGGCCCCTTCCGCACCGCCAGCCACGACGAGATGGCGCGCGCCCAGCCCGAGGCGGCACTGCGCCACCCGGTGTGGTCGATGGGCGCCAAGATCAGCATCGACAGCGCCACCATGATGAACAAGGCGCTGGAAATTATTGAAGCTGCGTGTTTGTTCGAACTGCCCAGCGAGCGCATCGAGGTTCTGCTGCACCCGCAATCGGTGATCCACGGCCTGGTCCACTACAGCGACGGCAGCGTTCTGGCCCAGCTCGGCAGCCCTGACATGCGGGTGCCGATCGCCCACGCACTGGCCTGGCCCGGCCGCATCGCCACCCATGCCCCGCGCCTCGACCTTGCCGCCATTGCCCGGCTGGATTTCTCCCTACCCGACCCCGAGCGCTTCCCCGCGCTGCGCCTCGCCCGCGAGGCGTTGGCCGCCGGCGGCGGGGCGTCGGCGATCATGAGTGCGGCCAACGAGGTGGCCGTGGCGGCCTTCCTGGCCCGCCGCATCGGCTTTCTCGACATCGCCGCCGTGGTCGAGCAGGTGATGCAGGAGCTCGGCGCCCCACCTGCCGACACGCTTGCGGCGGTACTGGCGCTCGACGCCGCCGCGCGCCGTGCCGCCATCGCGCGGATCGGCGCCCGCAGCGCGGCGTGAGGTAGAGCGTTGCGAATATTTCAGTAGGCAGCAGCCGGTAGAAGCGCCATGTGGCACCCACCGGCGACAGCCGGACTGCCATGGGAGCTGCCGTGTTCGACCTCGTGCCCTCGCCGTTCGACTCCATCATCGCCTTTGTTGTGGTGCTGGGCGTGCTCGTCTTCATCCACGAACTTGGTCACTACCTCGCGGCGCGCGCGTGCGGCGTGCATGTCGAGACCTTTTCCATCGGCTTCGGCCGCGCCATCGCCAGCTGGACCGATAGCAAGGGCACGGTCTGGAAACTCGCCTGGCTGCCGCTCGGCGGCTACGTGAAGCTGCACGGCCAGGAGCGACCGGAAGACGTGCCCTCTGATGTCCAGGCACTATGGGTCGAAGGCCGCACCTTCCATGAGAAGCAGGTCGCCGCCCGCGCCTTCGTGGTCGCCGCCGGGCCGCTGGCCAATTTCCTGCTCGCCGCCGTCCTGTTCGCCGGGCTGTACGCGGTGATCGGCAAGCCGGTGCTGCCCGAAGCCGGCGACCCACCGGCGCTGATCGGCGAGGTGGTGGCAAATTCCGCGGCAGCCAAGGCCGGGCTGAAGTCCGGCGACCGCATCCTGGCGATCGACGATGCCGTGATCGCCACCTTCAGCGACCTCCAGCGCATCGTCTCGACTGCCCCTGGCCGCACCCTCAGCCTGCGGGTGCAGCGCGACGGCACCCAACTGGCGCTGTCGGCAACGGTCGATACCCGCGGTGCCGGTGCCAGCCAGGTCGGCGTGCTGGGCGTGCGCAGCGCCGCGCCCCCGGTGGTGTTCGAGCCGGTCGGCCCTGGTGCCGCCATCATCGGCGGCGTGGCCAGGACCTGGGACGTGTCGGTGCAGACGTTGGCCGGGCTATGGCAGATGATTACCGCCCAGCGCGGCACCGAGGAACTCGGTGGGCCGCTGCGCATCGCCCAACTCTCCGGCCAGGTGGCCCAACTCGGCTTTGCCAGTCTGGTGTCGTTCATCGCCGTGCTGTCGGTGAACCTGGCGCTGATCAACCTGTTCCCGATTCCCATCCTCGATGGTGGCCACCTGCTTTTCTTCCTGGCCGAGGCGATCCGCGGCCGGCCGCTGCCGCCACGGGCGCAGGAATACGGCATGAAAGCGGGTTTGGCGTTGATTTTGGCGCTGTTCGTCTTTGCCACATGGAACGATCTGGGCCATCTCGGCCTGTTCCGCTGGGTGGCCGGGCTGGTCGGCTGATTCCCGCCGCCCGCCCCGGGTAGCGCGCAACCGGCCGGGCGAGTATACCAGCCGCCGGCCCTGGGTAGGCTGCCCCGACCGGTGGGGTGGCGCCGCATGGGGAGGATTCCTGCCTTGGTTGTCATCCGTGCGGCCCTGATTCTTTCGGCAATTTTCCTGTGCCTGACTGCATCCGTGCCGGCCGACGCGCAGCAGCCCCGGGCGGGGCAGGCTGCCGCACCGGCCCGCGCCACCGCCCCGGCCCGCGCCATTGCTCCGGGCGGAGCCATCGCGGCGATTCGCGTGGTCGGCAACCAACGCATCGAGGAGGGGACGATCCGCTCCTATATGCTGATCCGGCCCGGCGACCCGTTCGACTCCGAGAACCTCGACCGCAGCCTCAAGGCGCTGTTCGCCACCGGCCTGTTCGCCGACGTGAATTTGCGCCGCGACGGCGCCAACATCGTGGTGACGGTGGCGGAAAACCCGATCGTCAACCGCATCGCGCTCGAGGGGAACAAGAAGGTCACCGACGACCAGCTGCGCCCCGAGCTGCAACTGCGCCCGCGGGCCGTGTTCACCCCGGCACTGGCCGCGTCCGACCGCCAGCGCATCCTCGATATCTATGGCCGCCGCGGCCGCTTTGCCGCCCGGGTGGAACCGAAGATCATCCCGCTCGACCAGAACCGCGTCGACGTGGTGTTCGAGATCGCCGAGGGCGAGACCACGCTGATCAGCCGCATCACCTTCGTCGGCAATAAGGCGTTCAGCGAAAGCCGGCTGAAGGAAGTGGTGGGCGCGCGCGAACAGGCCTGGTACCGGTTCCTGTCGAGCAGCGACACCTATGACCCCGACAAGCTGAACTTCGACCGCGAATTGCTGCGCCGCTACTACCTGCGCAACGGCTACGCCGATTTCGAGATTGTCGGCGCCACCGCCGAGCTGGCGCCCGACCGGTCGTCGTTCTTCCTCACCTATACGGTAAACGAGGGGGAGCGTTACAAGATCAGCGATGTCACGGTGAACGCCACGCTGAAGGATGTCGACGGCGACGAACTGCGCCGCAAGCTGCGCCTGTCCGGCGGCGACTGGTACGACGGCGACGCCGTCGAACGCGACACCCAGCAGCTCAGCACCGATGTGCAGAACCGCGGCTACGCCTTTGTCGAGGTGAAGCCCCGCGTGCGCCGCGACACCGAGAAGAAGTCCATCGAGATCGTCTACGACGTGGGCGAGGGGCCGCGCGTCTATGTCGAGCGCATCGACATCGTCGGCAACGTGCGCACCAAGGACAAGGTGGCGCGGCGCGAGTTCCGCCTAGCCGAGGGCGACGCCTTCAACGCCAGCCTGCTGCGCCGCACCCGCCAGCGCATCACCGATCTGGAGTTCTTCAACAACGTCACGGTCAACGCCTCCCCCGGCTCGGCGCCAGACCGCTCGGTGGTCACCGCCAACGTCGAGGAGCGGGCCACCGGAGAGTTGACCCTGGGCGGCGGCTATTCCACCGATATCGGCCCGCTGGTCACCGCCGGCCTGCGCGAGCGCAACCTGGTCGGCACCGGCATCGACGCCGGCATCAACGGCATCCTGGCTTCCAAGCAAAGTCAGGTTACCTTCTCGATGACCGACCCCTATTTTCTCGACCGCAACCTCGTGGCGGGGTTCGACATCTTCCATATCCAGAACAACCTGCAGGAGGTGGCGCAGTACAACGAACGGCGCACCGGCCTTGCGCTGCGCCTGGGCTACGAGTTCAGCGAGCATCTGCGCCAGGTCTGGACCTATTCGCTCACCCAGCGCTCGGTATTCGACGTTGGCGCGCTGGCCAGCATCTATGTGCAGGATGCCAAGGGGTCGAGCCTGCTGTCGCAGATCGGCCAAACGCTCACCATCGACTACCGCGACAGCCGCATTGACCCGCGCGAGGGCTTCGTCACCCGGCTGGGCACCGATTTCGCCGGGCTGGGCGGCAATGCGCGCTTCGCCCGTGCCAAGATCGACGGCTCCTACTACATTCCGCTTGAGCGCCTGACCGGCGACCCCGACTGGACGATCGCCCTGTCCGCCGGTGCCGGCTATCTGTTCACCCTGGGCAAGAACGAGAAGATCATCGATCGCTTCTTCCTCGGCGGCGACAACATGCGTGGCTTCGCCGTCGGCGGCGTCGGCCCGCATGCGCAAATTCCCGGCAGCAACAGCATTGGCGGCCGATTTGTCTGGACCCAGAGCACCGAGTTGCGCTTCCCACTGCCGGTGTCAGCGGATCTCGGCCTGCGCGGTCGCGTCTTCGTCGATGTCGGCTCGCTGTCCGAGGTCAGCCCGCTGAGCAGGAACGGCGTTCGCGTGTCGGTGTTCGACGACGCCTCGCCGCGCGTCGCCGTCGGTGTCGGCGTATCGTGGAAGACGCCGTTCGGCCTGCTCAACATCGACATCGCCCAGCCGGTCATCAAAAAGAAGTTCGACCAATCGCAGTTCTTCCGCTTCGGCTTCGGCACAAGGTTCTGATCGCATGCCCCGTCTGACCACCCTCGTTGTTGCCGTGCTTGCCGCCGCCATCTTCGGCGGTACCGCCTTGGCGCAGCAGCAGGATTTCTTCGTACCCGGCCAGCAGCGACCCGGCGCCCCGGGTGCTGGTGGACAGGGCGCGCGCCCGCCCGCCGGTGCCCCGGCCCGCCCGCCCGCCGCCGCCCAACAGGCGCCGCGCGCCCCCGACCCGCAGCCGGTCGAGCTTGATGAGCCGCCGATCGGACAGATCCCGTTGCCGCCGGTGCCCGAGCTGCCCGCCCTGCCGAAAGGCGCTGCCCCGCCGGCCTCGGTGGTCGGGGTGATCGGCCTGCCCGAGGTGATGCGCGCCTCGCTGGCGGCCCAATCGGCCGACAAGATCATCGGCGAGCGCCGCGAAAAGCTGAACGAGGACGCACAGAAGGAACAACTGGTCTGGCGCGACATGCAGCAGACCCTCGCCCGCGACCGCGCCAAGCTGACCCCCGATCAGATCCGCGCCCGCGAACGCGAGTTGCAGGAACGCATCACCGCCGCGCAGCGCAGCTTCCGCGACCGCAACCGGATCATCCAGGAGGCGGCGCAGTTCGCCATCAACCAGGTGCAATCCTCGCTGATCGGCGTGATCCGCCAGGTCGCCGAAAGCCGCGGCATGAACCTGGTGCTGCACCGCAGCCAGGTGGCGCTGAACGTCAACGAGTTCGACATCAGCGACAAGGTGGCCGAGGAACTGAACAAGCTGTTGCCCGCGGTGGCGGTGCCGGCCGATGGCGTCTCGCCCGCGGTGCCGCCCACGCCGCCCGCCGTCCCGCTGCCGCCGCCGCCGGTCCAACGCTGAGCCCGGTGGCGGGCACATGACCCGTCCTGTCCAACCCGGCGACCCGCGCTTCTTCGCCCGCAGCGGGCCGCACAGCCTGGCCGGCGTGGTTGCGGCGGCCGGCGGCGATGCAGCGGCGGACCAAGCGGGCGCGGATGCGGCGGGTGCGGGCGGCGAAATGCTGCTGCACGGCGTCGCCCCGCTCCAGGCGGCGACGCCCGACACGGTCAGCTTCCTCGACAACCGCCGCTACCTCGACGCGTTGAAGGCAACCAAGGCCGGCGCGGTGCTTGTCCATCCGGCGTTGGCCGTGCATGTACCCGCCGGCACCACGGCTATCCGCACCACCCAGCCCTATCTGGCCTGGGCGCGCGTGGCGGCACTGTTCCACCCCATGCCGCCGGCCCGCCCCGGCATCCATCCCTCCGCCGTGATCGACCCGGCCGCCCACATCGATCCGTCGGCCGAGATCGGGCCGCTGGTTGTGGTTGAGGCCGCGGCCGAAATCGGCCCGCGCTGCCGCATCGGCCCGTTGGCCGTGGTCGGTGCCGGCGTGGTGCTGGGTGCCGATTGCCGTGTCGGCGCGGGCGCCAGCATCAGCCACGCCCTGGTCGGCGCGCGCGTCTATTTCTATCCGGGCTGCAGGATCGGGCAGGAGGGGTTCGGCTTTGCACCAGGCCCCGCCGGGTTCACCACCGTGCCGCAACTCGGCCGCGTGCTGATCGGCGACGACGTGGAGGTGGGCGCCAATTCCACCATCGACCGCGGTTCCAGCAGCGACACGGTGATCGGCGCCGGCACGCGCATCGATAACCAGGTGCAGGTCGGCCACAACGTCCATATGGGGCGCTGTTGCGTCCTCGTCGCCCAGGTCGGCATCTCCGGCTCCGCCGTGCTGGGCGACTTCGTCCAGATCGGCGGCCAGGCCGGCGTCACCGGCCACCTGACGATCGGCAACGGCGCGCGCATCGGTGCGCAGTCGGGCGTGATGGGCGATGTGCCGGCCGGCGCGGAATTCGTCGGCGCGCCGGCGATGCCGGCACGCCAATTCTTCCGCGACTACGCTACCATGCGCAAGATCGTCGCCCGGGAACAGGGCGCGCGCAGCGCCGCGGCGTCGGGCAGCACACAGGAAGCGAACAAGGATCGGAGCTGACAGGCATGGACATCACACGCCACCAGCAGGCAGGGCAGCAAGACGGCGACGTCGGCAGCACCATCGATATCGCAGGGATCATGCAGGCGATTCCGCACCGTTACCCGTTCCTGATGCTCGACCGTATTGTCGACCTGGTGCTCAACCAATCGGCCACCGGGGTGAAGAACGTCACGGTCAACGAGAACTTCTTCCAGGGCCATTTCCCCGGCCACCCGGTGATGCCCGGCGTGCTGATCATCGAAAGCATGGCCCAGACCGCGGCCGTGCTGGTGGTCGAGACGATGGGGCCCGAGGCACGCGGCAAGGTGGTGTATTTCATGTCGATCGAGGGCGCGAAGTTCCGCCGCCCGGTGGTCCCGGGCGACCAGTTGCGCATCCACATCACCAAGCAACGCAGCCGCGGCAATGTCTGGAAGTTCAGAGCGGTTGCCAAGGTCGACGGCACGACGGTGGCCGAGGCGACCTACGCCGCGATGATCATGGACCACTGACGCCGCCCTGGCAGCGGCGGTAGCGCCCGCCACGATTCCGCCATTTTTATCGGCAGAACAACATGTTATAGGGCGTTCTAGAGAAACATGCGGCAACAATGATTGTTTGGCCGCCGCGCGATGCGGGCCCTAGTGTGCGGGTGCACACGCCCCGGCATTGCGAAAGTTTGTTTGATGGATGCGTTTCCAGCCCATATCGTTCCAGCCGGCACCGATGCCCTGTCGGACCGTACAACCGGCGGCGCGCGCGGCGTGCAGATACACAGCCTCGCCGTGGTCGACCCGGCTGCACGATTGGGCATGAATGTCGTGATCGGCCCGTTCTGTACCGTCGGCCCTGATGCCGAGATCGAGGATGGCGCGCGCCTGATCTCCCACGTGGTGATCGACGGCCACACCTGCATCGGCGCCGATGCCGTGCTCTATCCCTTCGTCACCGTCGGAATGGCGCCGCAGGACCTGAAATACCGCGACGAGCCAACCCGCACCGAGATCGGCGCCCGCACCCTGTTGCGCGAGCACGTCACAATCCACCGCGGGACCGCCACCGGCCGCGGCATCACCCGCGTCGGTACTGACTGCCTGCTGATGGCAGTCAGCCACGTGGCGCATGACTGCCAGATCGGCAACGGCGTGATCGTGGCCAACAATGTCGTCATGGGCGGCCATGTCAGCATCGGCGACAACGCGGTGATCGGCGGCGCGGCGGCGATCCACCAGTTCGTGCGGATCGGCCGTGCGGCGATGATCGGCGGCGTCTCGGGCGTCGAGGCCGACGTGATCCCATTCGGCACCGTGCTGGGCAATCGCGCCCGCCTGGCCAGCCTGAACGTCATCGGCCTGCGCCGCCGCAGCTTCAGCCGGGACCAGATCGCCCGGCTGCGCGCCGCCTTCAAGTTGATGTTCCGCGGCCCCGGCGTGTTCGCCCAGCGCGTGGAACAGGCCCGGGCCAGCTTCGGCGACGACGCGCTGGTGGCCGAAGTGCTCGCCTTCATGGACGCCCCTAGCAAGCGCGGCCTGATGCGTGCCGCCGGCGTCGGCACCGACGAAGGCTGATCCCGGCGCGGCTTCGCGGTGGTTACGTGGAGAAATTATTTCAAGCCCGCCAATTGCGCGGGTCCGCCATGCACCCATATGCCCTTCCTACGAGATCACAGGGAACGCACATATGTCGCTGAGCCGTCGGGCCGTCCTCGCATCCGCTGCCATGGGGGCCGCCGCGTTGGCATCGCCCGCCATCGTCCAGGCCCAGGGGTCACGCGTGCTGCGGTTTATTCCGCACGCCGATCCCACCTCGCTCGACCCGGTCTGGACGACGGCCGACATTACCCGCAACCACGGCAACCTCGTCTACGACCAGCTTTTCGGCGTGGACGAGAACTTCAAGCCGCACCCCCAGATGCTGTCCGGCGCCACCACCTCCGCCGACGGCCTTACCTGGGAGCTGACGCTGCGCGACGGGCTGAAGTTCCACGATGGCGAGCCGGTGCTGGCCAAGGATTGCGTGGCCACCATCCGCCGCTGGTGGGTGCGCGACAGCTACGGCACCGTGCTCCAGGCAGTGACTGACGAGATCAGCGCGCCGAACGACAAGATGATCCGTATCCGCCTCAAGCGCCCCTTCGCCCTGCTGCCCGAGGCGCTGGCCCAGCCGGCCTGCGTGATGATGCCCGAGCGCATCGCCAAGACCGACCCCAACACCCAGATCAGCGACCCCACCGGCAGCGGTCCCTTCCGCTTCAAGGCCGACGAGCGCGTTTCCGGCTCGCGCGTGGTCTATGAGCGCAACGCCGCCTACATGCCCCGCCAGGGTGGCGAGACCAGCTTCCTCGCCGGCCCCAAGGTGGTGCATTTCGACCGCGTCGAATGGACCTTCCAGCCCGACCCGGCCACCGCGTCCGCTGCGATGCAGAAGAACGAATACGATTGGTACGAAGGCCCGGCCATCGACCTGGTGCCGCTGCTCAAGCGCGACCGCAATCTGTCGCTCAAGATCATCAACCGCATGGGCGGCATCGGCTGCATCCGCTTCAACTCGCTGCACCCGCCGTTCAACAACGTCGCCATCCGCCGCCTGGTGCAGGCCTGCGTCAACCAGAAGGATTTCGCCGAAGCGGTCGCCGGCGCGGTGCCGGAATTGTTCAAGACCGGCGTCGGCCTGTTCACCCCCGGCATGCCGATGGCCACCGACGCGGGCGTCGAGGCGATTGCCGGCCGCACCGATTTCGACAAGGTGAAACAGGAACTCATCGCCGCCGGCTACAAGGGTGAGAAGGTGGTGCTGCTCGGCCCGTCCACCATCCCCTCGCTGCACGCCCAGTCGCTGATCGCCAACGACCTGCTGCGCAAGATGGGCTTCAACGTCGACTATCTGGCGTTGGAATGGGGCACCGTGGTGCAGCGCCGCGCCAGCAAGGAGCCGGTGGACAAGGGCGGCTGGAGCATCTTCATCACCAACCTGACCAGCCTGAACAACGTCTTCGTGCCGGCGCAGATCGCCATTCGCTCCGGCCCGGCCGCCTGGTTCGGCTGGCCGGACGCGCCCAAGCTGGAGGAACTGCGCGAGCAGTGGCTGATAGCACCGAACGAGGCCGAGCAGAAGCGCATCGTGCGCGAGATGCAGCTCCAGGCTTTCCGCGATGTGCCATACGTGCCGACCGGGCTGTGGACGGGCTACACCTGCTTCAACAACTCACTGACCGGCATTCAGAACGGCTGGCCAGTGTTCTGGAGCGTCCGTCGCGCTTGATCCGCCGTTTCTGATGAGTGCCCGCGCAGGTGATGACCCTTCCATCGCCTGCGCGGGTGACCTTTGAAGGAAGGCAAGGCCAGGGCTTTGCCCTGGACCCACCAAAGGCCGAGGGCCTTTGGAAACCCTTTAATTTCAATGAAATGAGGTCCAGGGGCTCGGCCCCTGGCGGGGTGTGGGGCGGCGCCCCACGCTTGCCTGCGATCGGTCGTCAATTCCGGCGGCTGGTATAGACGGCGCTTGCCATGATGCGTGGCCTTGGGGCGCCTCCCCCCCTGCCACGGCGTCAGAAATGCGGTCCAGGCAGCACCAGCACCTGCGGCGCTGTCGGCAGTGTGGCCCGGCTGATTGTGAAGCTGGTGGTCTCGGCCAGCCGGATTTCCGCCTTGTCGCGCATTCGCGCGAGGAACCGGTTCAGCACCTCCTGCGACCAGTAGTGCATCGGCAGGATGATCCGTGGATTGAGTTGCCCCAGCACCTCCACCATGTCGCCCTGGCTCGATGTCCAGGCGCCGTCGATCGGCACCATCACGATATCCAGTTGCCCCAGCGTCGCCAGGTCGTCGGCGTTCAACATGTGGTGCAGATGGCCCAGGTGGCCGACGCACAACCCACCAGTTTCGAACACGAAGATCGAGTTGCCGTAGCGCCGCGTCCCGCCATCGAAGCTGCGGATATTGGTCGGCAGGTTGCGCACCCGCAGGTCGCCGACCTTGATGTCGTGCTGCGCCGGCCCGCCGTCGCCGCGCCAGCCGCGCAGCACATGGGCAATGCGCGGATCCGGCGTATCCGTGAAGTGCGTGCTGTGGGCGTGGTTCATCGTGATGACGTCGGGCAGCCGCGGCGGCATGTGCCGGCCGGAGAAATCGGTCACCGCCGCGACACCGCCGGGTGATTCGATCAGGAACGTCGCATGGCCCAGAAAGGTGATGGTGGTTGCGCCGCCTTCCGCCGCCGCCAGGCCGGCACGATGCAACAGCGGTGCGCGCTGGGCCGACACCCCGCAGGCAAGGGCGAGGGCCGGTAGCAGGCCCAGGCACAGCGCCAGGGCAGACAGGACGGCGCGGCGCAGCAGCTTCATGGCGGCCTCTTGGTCGGGACGGACACGATCCTGCCGAATCGCACACCGCCCCGTCACGCGAAAACTTCTACGCCAGCACCCGCTCTGCCCCACGGCGCCTCGGGCGCGCTACCAGGCCCTCGAACAGCTGAACGAGTCATTATCTCGTGCCGGAAATCAACTGTTGGCGAAAATGTACATGTAGTCGCTGCTGCTGCCGGGATCGGAGCCGAACAGCACCGAAAGCCGCCCGCCGATCCGATCGGCGTCGGTCAGTCCGGCCAATGTCAGCGACACGTTGAACTTGCCCGGCGCGGTGGCATGCATCGTCAACCCCGTGTAGGTGGCCGCGCCCTGGTCTTCGAACCAGCCGATGGAATAGGCCGACGGCGTCACCCCCCACAGCGTCACCGCGTCGCCCTTGCCCAGCCCCACCACCGTACCCCACAGGGCCGCCGGCGCGTTGCGCCCATCCAGGAAGAACGTGTCCGCCCCACTGCCGCCAGTCAGAAAGTTCGAGCCGGTGCCGCCATCCAGCACGTTCTGCCCCGCCGTCACCACCAGCGCGTCGTTGCCCGACCCGCTGCGCAGGAACACGTTCGCCGCTGCGGCGGAAAGGTTGATGCTGTCGCTGCCAAGATAGACGAATTCGCTGCCGAGATAATCGACCGGCCCGGCATAGGCGGCCAGGGCAGGGGTGCCGCTGATCCCCGTGGTGGTGTTGGTCATCGCCAGCGGTACCGCAGGCGGCGGGAGGTAATGATCGTTGATGGTGACGCTCGCCGTGCCGCGGCCGATGCTGAGGCCGGTAGGATCGGACAGCGTCAGCACGAAACTCTCGCTGCCCTCCTGCTTGTGGGCCTCGTCGTTGATCGCCACGCTGACGGTCTGGGTCAGCGGCCCGCCGGGCTGGAAGGTGAGCAGGCCGCCGCCCTGTCCGGCCGGCAGGTCGTGATCGGCCACCGTCGCCGTGCCGTCCCCCACGTTCCAGCGCAGCGACACCGGCGCGGTGGGCGCGCGGTCGAGGCTGATGTTCATCGATACGCGCTGTGCCGCCTCGTCGATCGTCGCGTCGGCGCCGAGCGCGGCGATCGGCGCGACCGGCGGCAGCGTGACCGCGAAGCGCGCCCAGTCGGTCGTCTGCCGTCCGTCCGAGGCGCGGACATAGAGCGTGTCGCCAGTGGTGCCGGCAACGAAGCGCAGCCTGCCGAGATCGGCGGCGGCAACGCCGATCACCTGGTTGGTCGGCTGCGCCACCCCGTCGATGCCCCAATGCCCGCTGGTCGCATCCGCGGTGGCGTCCCAGACATTGTAGTACAGCGTGTCGCCGTCCGGATCGCTCGCGCTGAACAGGTTGGCGGGCAGGATCGTCAGGCCCGTGCTGGCCGGCAGGTCGGATGCGGTGACCACCGGGGGCCGGTTGACCGTCACCGTGAAGCCTGCCCAGTCGGTGGTGTGCTTTCCGTCGGAAACCCGCACGTCGAGCGTGTCGCCGGTGGTGCCGGCGACGAAGCGCAGCCTGCCGAGATCGGCGGCAGCAACGCCGATCACCTGGTTGGTCGGTTGCGCCACCCCGTCGATTTCCCAGTGGCCGCTGGTGGCATCCGCGGTGGCGTCCCAGACATTGTAGGACAGCGTGTCGCCGTCCGGATCGCCCGCCCCGAACAGGTCGGCGGGGCCGAGCACCTGGCCCGCGATCACCACCGCGCTGTTGGCGCTGACCGACGGGGCGCGATTGGCCTGGCCGAACTGCGCCGCCTCGGCGTTCACCTGCCGGTTCGCCCCGGCCATTGTCACCGTGGTGGCATAGCTGCCGGCCAGGCCGCCACCCGAGTACGTGACCGAGTAGGTGCCGTCCAGCAGTGGCATCTGGTAGCCGCCGGAGGACCACGACGTGGTGGTGAAGCTTCCCTGCGATCCGCTGGCCGTCACCGTCACGCCGCCGCGCCCTTCGCCGGCGTCGTAGAAGGTGTCGCCGTCGGCGTCATCATAGACCACCCCGGTCAGGAACCAGCTGGTCCCCGTGGCGGCAAAGGCCTGGGTGATCATCGAGGCGTTGTAGGTATTGGCCGAGGCGGTGTACGCCCCGGTCACCTGCCCGATCCCCAGTTCGCGAAAATCGCCCTTCAGAATATTTACACGGTGGCCTGGGCTGCGGAACAACCCCTCGTGCTGCTGCTCGACATAGGCGGCGAGGTCGCCGAGCGTCCCGATCGTGCCGGTCCACGAGATGTTCTCGCCCCAGGTCCACGACCCCGTGAAGGAATATCCCGCCACCGTCATCCGGGCGCCGGGCGACGACCCGCCCACGCCAGTGTGGCTGAACTGGTCGAAATCCAGCATCCAACTGCTGTGCGCCCGTGCCGCGTCCACCAGCAGGTCGTTGGACGCCAGCGCCTGCCTGGCGGTGCCGTTCAGCGTCCCTGGCGCCAGCCCCTGGTTCAGGTCGATGCCATAGCGCGCCGCCTCGGCCAACGGGTCGGCCCGCGCCCGGTTGACCAGCTGCAGCATGTAGGTCTCATAGCGGTTCGCCTCTGCCATGCCCAATCCGCCCCGCTTTCCAGCTCCTGCCTAGCTCGCCAGATCGACCAGGGTGCGCAACAGCACCCGTGCGCCGGCCGCCAGCTGCGCGGGCGACGAGTATTCCGCGGGATTGTGACTGATTCCCCTCCGCGACGGCACAAAGATCATCCCGGTCGGGCAGATCGGCACGACAAACTGCGCGTCATGGAACGCGCCCGACGGGATCGGCCGCTGCCGCAGCCCCTCGGCGGCGGCGGCCGCCGCCACCGCGCCGGTCACCAGCGGATCGAACACCACCGGCATGGCATGGAAATTCTCCACCAATGCCACGTCGCAGCCCGCCACCGCGCCGCGGATCGTCGCCTCGATCGCATTGCCTTTGGCGCGCAGCACGGCTTCGTCGGGGTGGCGCAGGTCGATGGTGAAGCTCACCCGGTTGGCCACCGAGTTCGAGGTGTTGGGCGAGACCTCCACGCGCGCCACCGTGAAGCGCAGCGTATCGCTGGGGTCGGCGGTGAGCGTGTTCAGCGCGGTGACGGCGCGGAGGAAATCCTGCACCGCATCGCGCCGGCCGCGCAGCGGCGCGGTGCCGGCATGCGCCGTTTCGCCGGTCAGCGTCACGGTGAACCAGCGGCTGCCCTGGATGCCGCTGACCACGCCGATATCGAACCCCTCCGCCTCCAGGATCGGCCCCTGCTCGATATGCGCTTCCACATACGCATGCGGCCGGCCGCCGAGCGCGCGGCGCGGGATGTCCGCCTCCTGCTGCAACTGCTCGTCCAGCGCATCGCCATAGCGGATGCCGTCGGGGTCGAGGATGTCGCGAAACCTGTCCGGGTGCGTATGCCCCGACCACGACATGCTGCCGGTGCAGCCCGGCCGGAACCGCCCGCCCTCCTCGTTGGTCCAGGCCACCAACTCGATCGCCCTGCGCGTGACCACGCCGGCATCGTGCAGGGCGCTCAGCGCCTCCAGCCCCGCCACCACGCCCCAGATGCCGTCGAACCGCCCGCCCTGCGGCTGGCTGTCCATGTGGCTGCCGGTCAGCACCGGCGCCAGCGATGCGTCGCTGCCCTCCCGGCGCAGGAACAGATTGGCCGCATCATCCACGCTCACCGTGCAGCCGATCGCCAGCGCCCAGCCGATCAGCATGCGCCTGGCATGCCGGTCCAGCACCGAGAGGCACGGCCGGTTCACGCCGCGATCCTCCGTCCGGTCGCCCGGAATGCCGCCGATCTCGGCTAGCTCCATCAGCCGCGCCCATTGCCGATCCTCGCTCACCGACCCGCTCATGCTGCCTCCGCCCGCCTATGACGGGACTGTGGAACACGCGGCCGGATCGCGCTAGCGTCGGGCGGTGAGCACGGGGAGGACGGCGATGATGAGCCGCATGATGTTTCTGCGGGGTATGGGCGGCATGGCGCTGGCCGGGGCGGCAATGCTGCCCTCGGGCCGCGCCGAGGGGGCCAAGCCGCCGGCCGCCTTCGGCTCCGCCAAGCCCGGTGCGACCGACGCCTTCATCGTGATCGACGTGCAGAACTGCTTCATCCCCGGCGGCAGCCTTGCGGTGGCCAAGGGTGACGAGGTGGTGCCGATCGTCAACCGCTTGGCCCGCTCGTTCGCCACCGTGGTGCTGACGCAGGATTGGCATACGCCCGGCCACGCGTCCTTCGCCTCGTCCCATGCCGGCAAGCAACCGTTCGAGATGGTGCGCATGCCCTATGGCGAGCAGGTCCTGTGGCCTGATCACTGCGTGCAGGGCACCCCTGGCGCCGACTTCGCGCCGGGGCTGGCGATCGCCCATGCCGGGCTGGTGCTGCGCAAAGGCTGGCACAAGGATGTCGACAGCTACTCGGCGTTCAACGAAGCCGACGGCAAGCCAACCGGCCTGTCCGCCTACCTCAAGTCCCGCGGCATCAAGCGCGTCTTCCTGGCCGGGCTGGCTACCGATTTCTGCGTCGGCTGGTCGGCGCTGGATGCGCGCAAAGCCGGGTTCAAGGCGGCGGTCATCGAGGATGCCTGCCGCGCGATCGACCTCAACGGCTCGCTCGCCGCGGCCTGGGACAAGATGACGAAGGCAGGGGTGAAACGCCTGCAATCCGCTGAATTGACCGCCTGATACCAACCCCTCTAATGATTGACCGATTGAGAAAGCCAAGGCCAGGGCTTTGCCCTGGACCCACCAGGGGCCAAGCCCCTGGACCTTAAATATATGATAACAAATGGGTTTCCAAAGGCCGTCGGCCTTTGGTGGGTCCAGGGCAAAGCCCTGGCCTTGCTTTCTTCCAGAGGCCAATGAAAAGCCACGCTGGTATAGTCTCCCGGTCAGCCCCGCAGCAGCCCGCCCATCGCGGCGACCCGGTTGTCCGGAAACACCGTGGCCAGCGCCCGCGCGTCCAGCCGCAAATGCTGGGCCAGTACGCCCTTGGTGATCGCGGCAAGGTCGGTGGTGGGCGCGAGGTCGCGGTTCTCGAACAGTTTGCCCTCGCCCAGCCCCGGCCAGTCGCCGCGCACGCGCCCGCCGGCCACGCCGCCTCCGAGCACGAAGGCCACGCTGGCGGTGCCGTGGTCGGTGCCACGCGTGCCGTTCGGGCGCACGGTA
>Ga0105047_10006452_pt1 | contig 19919 bp, 17 predicted proteins | sample MAT04_FD_78384 | JGI IMG/M metagenome (GOLD analysis project Ga0105047, IMG submission 78384) | Freshwater microbial communities from Lake Fryxell liftoff mats and glacier meltwater in Antarctica - MAT-04 (megahit assembly) | ecosystem: Environmental > Aquatic > Freshwater > Ice > Liftoff...
CGGCGTCCCCCGCGGGACATCGGGGAGGCCGAGGATGTGATCGGCGTGGATGTGCGTGAGGAAAACGCCCGCCAGAGGCGATCCTTGCTTCGCGATCCAGTCACCGAGCGGCAGCTTGACCTTCAACGCGTCGACGTTCATCGCGCTCGCCACCAGCCCCGTGAGCAGCACGTTGTCGCGGTCGTCGCGGAAGGCGTTCTGCACGCCGGTGTCGATGATGAACGTGCCGCGCTGCGGGTGCTTCACCACGTGGAAGAAGATCTGGATCGGCTCGTCACCGTCCTCCAGGCCCGCGGCCTCCGCCGCCGGGTGATCGAGGTTGATCATCCCCGCGCGCGAGACGGCCCAGTCGGCCGACGCGATGGTCTCGAAGTCGATCGGCCCCGGCTGATCGATGACCGCGAGCAGATCCGGGAGCGCGCGCGCGACGCCCAGCTTCGAAGGCTCGGTGGGGTGCGTGCTGGTCACGCAGGCGGTCGAGAAGAGCAGCGGCAGCAGCGAAGTGACTTTCATGAGCCAAACGTGCCCTATTCACCCCTGCATGATAACTGGCGAAGATGGCATGGAGCCATGCGCCAGTGCATGGGGGGGGTACTCGATGGATATTCCGTGGGACGACGTGCAGCTCTTCCTGGCGATCGCCGAGACCGGCGGTCTCAGCGCCGGTGCGCGCCGCTTGCGCGTGGGGCAGCCCACCGTCAGCCGCCGCCTGGCCGAGATCGAGCGGCAGCTCGGCTACAAGCTCTTCTTCCGCGAGGCGGGCGGCGCGCGGCTGACCAGCGCGGGTGAGCGGCTGGTCGAGCCGGCGAAGAAGATGGCGGAGTGGGCCGGCGAGGTCTCGCGCACGGCGTCGAAGGCGGAGCGCGCGCCGCAGGGCGTAGTGCGGGTGACGGCGCCGCCGGGGGTCGCGTTCGACTTCGTGGCGCCGTTCGCGGCGTGGCTGCGCGAGAAGCACCCGCTCCTGCGCATCGAGGTCCTGGCCAGCATCCAGTACCTCGATCTGGCGCGCGGCGAGGCCGATCTCGCGCTCCGCATGCGCGCGCCGGAGCAGGCCGATCTCGTCACGGTGGCCAGCATCCACCACGACAACGCGGTGTTCGTCGCGAAGAGCTACAAGCTCCCGAAGAAGTACACGATGGCCGATCTGGGCTGGATCGCGTGGGCGCCGCCGTTCGAGCACCTCCCGCCGAACCCGCAGCTCGCCGCGATGATCCCCGGCTTCGTGCCGAGGTTCACGTCCGACAACTTCCTCATCCAGCTGCGCGCGGCGCAGGCGGGGCTCGGCGCGATGGTGCTCCACAAGGTCCCGCACCGCTTCGCGGGCGATCGCGGGCTCGTGCCGCTCGACCTCGATTTGGGCCCGCATTCGCGGAGCTCTCTGCACCTCACCTGCGCGCGATCGTCGCTCGACATCCCGCGGGTGCGGGTGGTGGCCGATCTGCTCGCTGCGGAGCTGGCCCGGGCCGCTCAGGGCACGCGCACGCGAACCAAGGTGCCGGCGTTGGGGAGCGCGACCCAGACGTCGCGGCCGACCAGACGGGTGCGGCTGACGCGCTCGTCTCCGATCCGCTGACTCGCGACGCCCGGGACGGGGTGCTCCGGCGACTCGAAGTCGAAGATCGTCGCCCACAGCGCGGCCGGCTGCACCAGCGTCGCCTCCGTCTCGCGCACCGCGAACACGCCGAAGACGAGATTGCCGCCGAGCCGGTGGAACGCTTGCGCCGAAGCGATCGGCGTCAGCGCGAAGAGCGACTGGAACGATGGCTGCAAGGAGGGGCGACCGTCGAACACCGCGTAGCCGGGGTACATCCCGGTCTGTCCGACCAGGTGGCGGGTACCGATGCGCAGGACCGGGCCCATCTCGATGCCTCCCAGCGGATCCTGCAGCACGTCGTCATCGTCGACCGGCGCGCCGACCGGGTACGGCACGAAGAGCACGCGGTCGCCCGTGTGGTCGGTGATCACCAGCTCGCGGGCGGCGGGATCCACATCGACGCCGCGTACGCTGGCGTCGAGATCGAGCGTGGCCAGAGGCTGGAGCGTACGAGCGTCGATGCGCACCAGCGACGTGCGAGCGGCGTCGTTGATTGTGTTGGCGCCGTTGACGACGATCGTGAGCTCCGGGCTCGTGCTGGAGGTGGTGGTGTCGATCATCGTGAACACGGTGCGCTCGTCGTAGCCGGGTCGCAGCAGCGGATCGGGCATCGCGATGGTGACGCTCGCCGTTCCCACGCCGCGCGCGTCCATCTTCCAGAGCGTCAGCTCGGTCGCGGTGATGTCGGTGATCGAGGTCGCCCAGAACCCCCCGTCGGGCGCCGCGACCATGCCGAACAGGCAGCCGGGCGCGGGCGTCGCGGTCAGGGTGCCGAGCGCGCGATCGTACAGCACGAGGGTCCGCTGGGTTCCACGGACGCACGCCTTGTTGGCGCCGGTGATCGCCGAGATGCGATCGTCGAACACCACGAAGTCGTTCAGGTAGAGGGTGTCGAAGCCGAGCGCCCGCGCCTTCGCCACGATCGCGATCCGCTCGACCTCCAGGCCCAGCTCGCGGCGCGGATACAGCGTGTAGATCCCGTCGGGCGCACACTGCGCTGCGACGAGCGCGCCGCTCGGGAGAGGAGCGGGCGCGCAGACAGGATCATCGCCGCGCGGGCCGCACACCGTGCCGTCGAGCTGCACGGGCCAGACGCTCGAGGCCTCGCAGTCGGTGCGATCGAGGACCAGCTCGCAGTCCTCGATGCGCACCTCGGAGCGCCGGCACGAGGTGGGGGACTTCGGCGGGGTCAGCGCGAACGCGCTCGTGGGTGTGCTCACGCAGTGCAGCGCCGGGGCTCGCAGCGCGCGGGCCGGAGTCGCCACTGTCCCGCCCTCGTTCATCGCGAACGAGGCGATCGGGGCCGGCAGCCCGTGATCGTCGCAATCGGCCGCTGCGAACAGCGCGGTCCGTCGCGGCAGCGGGTCGTCGCCGATGCGCAAATCGCCGTAAAAATGAGCCTCGATCTCCGTTCCCGCGAGGACGATGTCGTCGTTCAGCGGCCAGGCCGAGAGCCAGCCGAGGATCGGATCCTCGGCCGTGCTGATCGACGTCGGCGTGACGATCGCCACCGCCGTCGCGCCCGGCGGCGCGTCGGGCAGCACCCGGTCGGCGCTCGGCGCGCACGCGCTCAGCAGCGCCAGGATGACGGCGCGGTTCATCGCGGGGACGCGCCGAGCAAGGCCTCGCCGGCGTCGATCACGACGTCCTCGCTCCCCGGCGGCCCGAGGAGCTGGATCGATCGCGGCAGACCGCTCGGAAAGCGCCCGAAAGGGATGGAGAGGCCGGTCGCGCCGGCCATGTTGCCGGGCATCGTGCACGACAGCAGGTTGCGGTTGTAGTTGGCGCGTCCCACGAACGGCGCAGGCCACATGCACACCGGCATCGCGATCAAGTATCCGCGATCCCACAGCGCGTTCATCTGCGCGCGGAAGGCGGCGACCTGCGTCATCACCCGCTCGGTGTCGCGATAGATCGTGTAGTGGCCGATCGCGATCAGCGCGAGCAGCTCGGCGGTCGCAGGGTGAAAGCGTCGATCGCCGAAGCGTCCGCGCAGCACGACGCTCGATGCGATCGCGCCCAGCGCCTCGAACAAGCCGAGCGTATCGGAGTCGAGCAGGTGCTGGAGGTGCGAGGCCCAGATCGAGCCGTAGAGGTTGCGCAGGCGGGTGGTGCCGGGGAGGCCGTGATCCCGCCGCACCTCGCCGGTGAGCGCGCGCAGCGATGGTATCACGTCGGTCGCGTACGTCGGCCACTCGCCGAGCTCGTCGGGCGCCCAGATCTGTACCCCCTTCAGCGCGAACGGCCGCGCGGGCCCGGTGCGCACGAGCGGCGCAGCGGCGGCGAGCACCGCGCGCATCTGCGGCAGCGTGCGGGTCAGCGGTCCCTGGCCGCACATCCACTCGAGCGCGGGCGGGATGCGCGGAAAGAAGCCGGTGATCGGCCAGGTCTGGCTCGCCAGCTTGAGCCCGAAGATCCCGCAGAAGGCGGCGGGCATGCGGATACTGCCGCCGATGTCCGAGCCCCAGTCGAACGCCACCATCCCGTCGGCCACCGCTGCCGCCGCGCCACCCGAGCTGCCGCCCGCGGTGCGCGCGAGATCGTGCGGATTGCGCGTGGCGCCGCCGACCCAGGACGACGCCTCGGGCGCCATGCCCATGTCGCTGAGGTTGCTCTTGCCGAGCAGCACCGCGCCCGCGGCCTCGAACGCGAGATGCACCGTCGAGCTCGCGGACGAGATGCGATCGGCGTAGCGCGCCGATCCGGAGGTGGTGCGGATCCCGAGCGTCTCCCACTCGTCCTTCAGGCTGTACGGCAGCCCGTGCAGCGCCGAGCGCGCCGGCTCGCTGCTGCGCGCCTTTGCGTCGCGGGCGGCCTCGTCGAGGCGCGTGGTGATGAACGCGTTCAGCACCCGGTTGCGCTGGTTGATGCGCGCGATGGCGGCGTCCACGGTCAGATCGAACATCGCCCGCGCAGCATATCTGCGCGTCGCGGTGGCGCGAAGGGCCGACTCCGTCGTATTCAGCGGGCGTGAGCCCTTACTACAACGACGAGCACGCCGCGTTTCGCGCGACGCTGCGCCGATTCGTCGATCAGGAAATCGCCCCTTTTGTCGACGCGTGGGACGAGGCCGAGTCCTTCCCGCGCGAGCTGTACGCCAAGGCGTCGCAGATCGGGCTCATTGGCCTGCATTTTCCCGAGGAGTACGGGGGTACGCCAGCCGACCCGTTCTACACGATCATCGCCGCCGAGGAGCTCGCGCGCGCGGGCTCGGGTGGCGTGAGCGCGGGGCTGATGAGTCACGGCATCGCGCTTCCGCCGATCGCCGCGGTGGGCAGCCCGGAGCTGAAGGCGCGCGTCATCCCGCCCGTGCTGCGCGGCGAGAAGATCGCGGCGCTCGCGATCACCGAGCCGTCCGGCGGATCCGACGTCGCGAACCTCAAGACCACCGCGCGGCGCGAGGGCGACCATTACATCGTGAAGGGCTCGAAGACGTTCATCACGTCCGGGATGCGCGCCGACTACTACACCGTCGCGGTGCGAACCGGCGGGGCCGGGATGGGCGGCATCTCGCTCCTCGTGATCGAGAAGGGCACGCCCGGCCTCTCCGCGACGCCGCTCAAGAAGATGGGCTGGTGGGCCTCGGACACGGCCACGCTCTATTTCGACGACTGTCGCGTGCCCGCCGAGAACCTGGTCGGCGAGGAGAACCAGGGCTTCCTGGCGATGATGCTCAACTTCAACATGGAGCGCCTCGCGCTCGCCGCCACCGCGTACGCGTTCGCGCGCGTCGCGTATGACGAGGCGCTGGCCTATGCGAAGGAGCGCGAGACGTTCGGACGCGCGCTGATCCACCGCCAGGTCATCCGCCACAAGCTGGTCGATCTCGCGACGCGCATCGAGGCGACCAAGGCGTTCGTCGAGGCCATCGCGTACCGGATGGGGCAGGGCGACTCGCCAGTGGCCGAGATCTGCATGCTGAAGAACTTCGCGGTCGATACCATGGAGATGTGCGCCAAGGAGTCGGTGCAGATCCTCGGCGGCGCCGGATTTCTCCGCGGCGCGAAATCGGAGCGGATTTATCGGGAAGTGAAGGTGGTCGCGATCGGCGGCGGCGCGTCCGAGATCCTGAAGGATCTAGCTTCGCGGCAGCTCGACTGGTGATCGCGTCACCGGGATCCCGTGCGTCGGGCGCAGCGTGATCGAGGGATCCAGCTCCAGGCGGAAGCCGGGCTCGAGATCGAGGCGGGTGCGCTGGATGATCATTGGCAAGATGACCTGCAGCTCCATCATCGAGAACCCATTTCCGATGCACGTGCGCGGCCCGCCGCCGAACGGCATATAGGCATACTTGGGGCGCTGCGCAGCGTTCGCCGGCGTGAACCGATCGGGGTCGAAGCCCTCCGGGTTGGGCCACAGATCGGCGCGGCGGTGGATGACGAAGCTGGAGATACCGATCACCGAGCCCTTGGGCACGCGATAGCCACAGATGACGTCGTCCTCGAGCGCCTGTCGCTCGATCATCCAGGCCGGCGGATAGAGCCGCATCGACTCCTCCAGCACCTGCGTGGTGTAACGGAGCTTCGGTAGATCGGCGAGCACGGGCGCGCGATCGCCGAGCACCTCGCGCACTTCGGCCTCGACCTTCTTCCGCACGTCGGGGTGCTTCGACAGCAAGAACAGCGTGAAGGTCAGCGTGTTGGCGGTGGTCTCGTGGCCGGCCAGCACCATCGTCAGCAGCTCGTCGCGCAGCTGCTTGTCGCTCATGCCGCTGCCGCTGTCGCGCGCGGCCATCAGCATGGTCAGCAGATCCGCCGGCGGATTGGGGTCGTCGCGACGCTCGGTGATCACTCGCTCGACGACCCTGTCGATCGACACCATCGCCTTCTTCATCTCGCGGTTCTTGCGCGTCGGCACCGACGGTGGGACGCGGATGAGCGATTCGGCCATGTCGTTGGCCCACTTCAGGCCGACGTTGAGCGCGTTGCCGAAGGCCTTCGCCTCGCCATCGAGCTCGGCGCTGAGCAGCGTGCGCCCCACGATGCGGAAGGTCAGCCGCATCATCTCCTTGTGCACGTCGAACGCGATCCCCACCGGGAGCTCGCGCGCCCAGCGATCGAGCATGTCCTTGGTGCACTCGGCCATCGCCGGCACCAGGGCGGCCAGCTTGTCGTGGTGGAAGGCGGGCTGCGCGAGCTTGCGCTGCCGCCGCCAGGTGTCACCTTCGCTGGTCAGCAACCCCTCGCCGAGGAGATACTTGATCCCGACATAGTTGGTGCTCTTGTGATAGTTCTTGTGGTTCTCGACGAGCACGTGGCGCACCGCCTCGCTGTCGCTCACGAGATAGTATCGCCGGTTGAAGAAGCGGGTCAGGACGATGTCGCCATACTTTCGGCGAATATCGGTGAGCACCCGCAACGGATCGCGAAAGCTCTCCAGGACCTTCTGGATATCGAACAGCGACGGATCGCCCGGCGCCTCCCGCGGGGAGTCCATCACGCCAGGCTCGCCAGCATCGCCTCGGCCGTCGACGCTTCGAACTTGCCCGGCTCCTCGACGAACACCTTCTCCACCACGCCGTCGTTCACCAGCATGGAGAACCGCTTCATGCGGACGCCCATGCCCGCCTTGTTGAGATCGTTGTCGAGGCCGAGCGCGCGCGCGAAGTCGGCGTTGCCGTCGCCGAGGAAGCGCAGCTTGCCGATGCCCTTCACATCGCGGCCCCACGCCGCCATCACGTAGCCGTCGTTCACACTGAGGCACCACACCTCGTCGACGCCCTTCTTCTTGAGCGCGTCGAGGTGCGTGAGGAAGCCGGGCACGTGCTTGGCCGAGCAAGTCGGCGTATAAGCACCAGGCAGGCCGAACATGACGACCTTCTTGCCCTTGGTCGCTTCGGCCACGCTGATCATCGCGGGAGAGACGGGGCAGGCTTCGCCGAACTCGATCGACTCGCCGAGCTTGGCGTCTGGAATGCGGTCACCGACTTGGATCGTCATGCGCCGGTCCTCGGCCCGCGGCGCCCGGGAGTCAACGCGAAGGACGCAACTTCCCACACGTAGGTCCGATAACGACCTTGAGGTACATCTCGATGCCCACCAAGCTCTCGGATAACCAGCTCAACCGCGTCTACTCCGGCCTCGAGAAGCAGCGCCTCACCGATCCTTCGGTGAAGCTCGACGACGCGAACCTGATCAACGTCCTGGCCGCCGTGGCCGACACCTGGCTGAAGTCCGAGACCAAGGTCCGCGCGCAGATCCTCGCCGCGCCGACCCGCGAGGCGAAGCTGGCGATCGTCAAGAACGGGCTCAGCTCGGCCGAGATCAAGGACATCAAGAAGATCCTCGACGAAGGCACCGTGCCCATGAGCGACAGCGCCAAAGCGTTCCTCAGCGAGGCCGTGGGCCGCCCGTTCACGCCGCCCCCGCCGCCGCCGCCACCCACCAACGGCAGCCTCAAGATCACCGGCGATCAGAAGGTCGGGCTCAGCGGCTTCGCGAAGGCGGGCGAGTCGATCGAGGCGATCAACCTCAGCACCTCACCGACCGGCCGCTATCACCTCGACGACACCACCGAGATCGGCAAGGCCGGCGCCGACGGCAGCTTCAGCGGCAAGTTCACCGGGCAGCTCAACCCGACCCGCGAGGGCGACATCCTGCGCGTGCGCACGCGCGACGCGACCGGCAAGACCGGCGACTGGGTCACGATGCGCGCGCACGGCATCTCGGCCGTCGACAGCAGCAACGCGGAGCTCGCGATCTTCCGCGTCGGCGTCAGCGACGCGGGCAATGGCAAGATCGACGTCTCGAACCTCAACGCGAGCCGCCAGATCTCGGAGCCGGGCGCGCTGGTCCGCTTCGTCAACACCCGCACCGGCGACGCGAAGATCGTCGTGCTCACCGACGACGGCAACTTCCCCGACAAGACGCAGCTCGCCGGCCTCCCGGGCGACGCGTTCACGGTCGCGGTCTCGGACGGCACCAACAACAAGAACCTCGCGGCGACGGTCGGCAAGGTCACCGTGGCCATCCCCGGCGACGGCTCCGACGGCGGCGTCGATCTGCCCGATCCGAAGCTCCACAAGGACGAGCTCAACACCGACGGAACGCCCAAGTACAAGGAAGCGCGCTTCCGCGGGCCGCTGTTCGTGAGCAACCCGTCGCCGATGGACGTGAAGCAGGGCCAGATCGGTGACTGCTACTTCCCGTCGGCGCTCGCTGCCCTGGCGCAGGCCGACCCGTCGGTCATCCGCGACATGATCGTGCAGAACGAGGACAAGACGTACACGGTCACGTTCAAGCAGAAGAACTTCAGCACCGGCAAGTACACCGACGTGCGCGTGAACATCGACGGCGATCTCTGGGTGCGCCCCTTCGGTGGCCCGCTCTACGGATCAGCCGGCAACTCGACCGAGCTCGACAAGATGGAGCTGTGGTTCCCGCTGCTCGAGAAGGCCTACGCCTCGTGGAAGGGCTCGTACGACGCGATCGGCAACGGCGGCAGCTCGGGCCGCGTGTTCCAGGACTGCATGGGCATCGACTCGGTGACCAACAGCATCTACGAGAGCAAGCCCAACGAGCTGTACAACATGGCCAAGGCGTCGATCGACGCGAAGATCCCGGCCTCGATGGGCACGTACGGCGAGCACGACTCGGCGCGCTATACCAACAGCGGGGTCTACGGCGATCACAGCTACTCGGTGCTCAACTACAAGACCGAGAACGGGAAGCAGATGCTGCAGCTGCGCAACCCGTGGGGCGAGTCGGAGCCGGGCAACGACGGCGTCAACGACGGCATCTTCTGGATCGAGGCGAGCAAGGCCGCGAAGCTCTTCCAGACGTTCTACACGGTCAAACACTGATGGCTCTCCCTCCCGAGCCGCTGAACGAGCTCCTCCCTCGCTCGAGCCTCATCGTCGTCGCGGTGGTGGTGGCCGTGCTGTCGGTGGGGTCCAAGCCTCCCGCGCCCGAAGGCGCAGAAAAGCTCGAGAAGGGCTCGACCAGCGTCGGCCAGAAGGCCGCCGCGCAGAAGGTCCGCCTGAAGATCGAGCGCACGCTGAAGGGCAAGGCGACGGCCGCCGAGATCGAGGTCGAGAAGCCGGTCGGCGCTTACCTGCTCGACGTCGGCAACAAGGGCCCGTTCTTCATCGACGACAAGGGCGTGATCATCGGCCGCTACGGCCCCGACACGCACCGCGCGGAAGACATTGTCCGGGCCTTGCCTTCGAAATAACTAATACCCTTCGTGGGCGGTGTTGTAGCGGGCCCATGCTGCGTCGGGCGTGCCGTAGCGCGCCTCGATGTAGCGCAGCATCCCGACCGCTTCTTCCTGCGGGTTGCCGATGCCCTGGCGGCCGCTGGGATAGTAGGCGTCGACGTTCGAGAGCAAGAGCTGGCCGAGGCCGGTGGCCGATGACGTCGCGGTCTTCCGGCCGTTGCGGAGCTCCTCGTGGACCGAGGCCCACTGGGTCGGGTCCGTCGAGCGATCCCCGTAGGTATAGTTGGGGACGCCGACGCGGCCGCGTGATTCGGCCTGGAGCAGGTTGATGAGGCCGGGCGACGAGGCCCACGACTCGGGTAGGCCCGCGGCGCGCGCGGCGTCCTGGAAGAGCTGGATCTGCTCGGGCGAGCCCGGCGCGTAGGTCGGGAACTCGGTGCGCGCCGGATCGGGGCGCCGCGCGTTGGGGCCGTTCATCGCGTCGAGCGTCGCCTGGTCGGCGCGGCCGTTGACCGGGAGGCCGTTGCTCGACTGGAAGCTGCGCACTGCGCCCTGCGTGATCGCGCCGAACTTACCGTCGACCGGGCCGGTGCTGTAGCCGAGCTCGGTGAGCCGCGTCTGGAGCGCGGTCACGCCGGCGGGGTCGTTGACGCCGCGCTCGAGCACGCCGCCCGGGGTGACGGGGCCCGCGGGGGTCGTGTTGGTCACGCCGCCCGGGAGGTTCACGGTGTCGCCGGGGTGGATGAGGTTCGGGTTCGAGATCTGCGGGTTGGCGCTGATCACTGCGCCGAGCGTGGTGTTGTTCTGGCGCGCGATGCCGCTGAGCGTGTCGCCCGACTGCACCGTGTACGACGCCGGCGTGGCGGTGGTGCTGGTGGTGGCGTCGACGCCGTCGGCGACGGTGTCACCGCGGGTCACCACCGCCGCTTCGCTGCGCACATTCGTGCTGGAAACCGTGGCCATATCGCGGCTCACGCTGGCGCCGACGTTGCTGCCGCTCGAGATGCCCTCGGTGCTGCGCGAGGTGCCCTCGGTGCGGTTGGTGCTGGAGCTGGAGCCGGAAGTGGCGCTGGAGGTGGTGCTCATTTAGCGGTTGTCCTTTCGAACCTTCGAGGCGGGGGCCTTGGAGGCGCTGGCTTTCGAGTTGATGGCGCGCGCCCGGTCGACGCGCGACGGATCGATGAGAGTGCGCGCGGACAGAGCGCCGGCGGGCATGTGCGTGTTGTTCGACGGCGCGCGCAGCGGCGCGGCGCGGCCTTCGCGGCGAGCGAGGTTGCGCGCCCGGTCGATGCCCACCGGGCGCGCGCCGAAGTGGGTGCGGATGAGGACCCGCGCGCCGCTGGTCATGCGCAGCATGCGGCCGAGCGCGTCGGCGGCCGCGGGCGACGCGCGGTTCTTGCGCAGCACCGACATCAGTCGCAGGAGCTCGTCTACGGCGCGCAGCGCGTTCTCCCCGGCGAGGTCTACGCGCAGCACCTCGGCGATCTGAGTGAGGGCTCCGGTCTTCCAGACGAGACCGCCGGTTGCGTTCTCATCGAGGAGGCGAAGCGCCAGGGCCGCGGTTGCAGTGTGGCTCACGAGTCACGTCTTCGGCTGACCCCCGGGCCAGGTTGCTAGGAACTGCGTGTAAGTTATTTGATTGCATAGGCTTTCAGGTTGTCTTGAAGTCAACCTTCGCGCATAGCGCGTGGATATCACGAGCTGCAGGAGAGCATCGAGCAGCCCGGCTTGTCCTCCGCCCACGACGGGCGCTTCGCTGCATACGCCTCGAGCCCCGGGCGCTCGTCGTAGGGCCGCCGGAGCACGTCGATCAGATCTGCGAGCGCGGTGGTGTCGCCCGCGGCGGTCTTCTCGATCACCTCGTGCAGGAGGTAGTTGCGCGGCACGTAGATCGGGTTGGTCGCGTTCATCCGTCGCGCCCGCTCCGCGTCGTCGACGCGCTCGTGCTGCGCGCGAGCCGCGTACTGCGCGAGCCAGGCCCTCATCGCTTCGGCGTGCGGCGCGCCGATGTCGTCGGGCTGATAGTACGCGGGCAGGAGCGCTTCCAGCGACGGCGACGGCGCGGCGAGCCGACGATAGAACCAGGTCATGTCGATCTCGTGCGCGTCGCCGAGGAGCGCGAGCATCGACTCGAGCAGCGCCTGATCCGATTCGCGCGTGGCGTCGTCGGGGCGCAGTCCGAGCTTGCCCAGCAGCATCGCGTGCTGCCCCGGGCCCAGCACCTCGACGTACGCGTCGAGCGCCTGCTCCATCTCGGCGATGTCCTCGACCAGCGGCGCGACCGCCTGCGCCAGTCGCACCAGGTTCCAGTGCGCGACCGCCGGCTGGTTCGAGAAGCGATAGCGCCGCCCCTCGGCGTCGGTGGTGTTGGGCGTCCAGTCGGGATCGAACGGCTCGATCCAGCCGTAGGGCCCGTAGTCGATGGTGAGCCCGAGGATCGACATGTTGTCGGTGTTCATCACGCCGTGCACGAAGCCGACGCGCATCCAGTCGACGACCATCTTGGCGGTGCGGCGGCAGACCTCGGCGACGAATTGCCCGATCGACATCCCCGGATAGTAGGTGTCGACAGTATGGGTCACGAGCTTCGACAAACTATCTTTGTCGCCGCGGGCCGCGAAGATCTCGTAGTTCCCGAAGCGCAAGAAGGACGGCGCTACCCGGCACACGATCGCCCCTGGCTCGAGCGCGGGGTGGCCGTCGTAGAGGATGTCGCGCATGACGCTCTCGCCGGTCCACACCAGCGACAGCGCGCGGGTGGTCGGCACGCCGAGGTGGAACATCGCCTCGCTGCACACCAGCTCGCGCAGCGACGATCGCAGCACCGCGCGCCCGTCGGCCGTTCGAGAGTAGGGCGTCTTGCCGGCGCCCTTGAGCTGCAGCTCCAAGGTCTCGCCGCGCGTGTTGGTGACCTCGCCGAGCGTGATCGCGCGGCCGTCGCCGAGCTGGCCGGCCCAGTTGCCGAACTGGTGGCCGCCGTAACACGCGGCGTACGGCGCCATGCCGGGGACGATCTTGTTCCCCGCGAGGATCTCCGCCAGATCGGGGCTGGGCTCGAGATCGAGCAGCGCGCAGACCTCGGGCACCAGCGCGAGGATCCGCGGCGCGGCCACCGGCGTCGGCGCGACGCGCGTGTACGCGGCCCCGCGCACCTGCCGCGGTATATTGTCGCTGCGTGGATCGCCGGGCATGCGCTCGACGAAGCGCTTTCGCCAGTCGAGCGCGTCGATTGTCGTCATCTCCTGCAGCGTCGGACGCAGATCGCAGCGCGGGAAGACGTGGGTTGCCCTCTACGCTGCCATCGGCTTGAATCCGGCCCGTGGCGTATCCTCCGGATCTGGCCGAGTACGTGCTGTCGCACTGGCCGAGCGCTGATCCGTTGCTCGTCTCGATCGAAGCGCTGACCGAGGTGCTGTCGGTCTGCTATCACGCGTCGATGACGATGGAGGAGGGGCGCCCGACGCGCTTCCGCCTGCTGCTCAGCGAGCCCGAGCGGCTCCCCGAGCAGGGCGCTCCCAAGGCCGGCGCGCTGAAGCTGCTGTTCGAGCCCAGCCGTCCCTTCAGCGCGGAGGAGCTGCGGCGCCTCAGCCCCGCGACGCCCTTCGAGACCAGCTTGATCGGCGCGGGCGGCGCCGACGGCAAGCTGCGCGTCTGGGGGATCGCGCACTCCGGACCGGCGTGGCTCGCGCCCTCGGTCGGCGGACGGCAGACGGTACCGGTCTGGACCACCGATCCGATCATCCACGTCACCGGCCCGGGACGAGTCGCGGTTCGCCGCGCGGGAAGGCTGATCGGCGCGCTGGAGCGCGGAAATCTCGCGGACACCACGCTCGATGTGTTCGAGTCGACCTGGCTCACGCCGATGTTCGCTCCGAACAAGGAGACCATGGACGGCGATCGCTCGCTGGTCCGCACCATCGCGCAGCACATGGTTCGCCGCGCGATCCAGCTGATCCGCGGGGCGAGACACGGCGGCATGATCCTCTTCGTCGAGCCCGGCTCGCTGCCCGATCGCTCGGTGAGCTTGAAGTATCGATTCGTCTCGAACGAGCCCGCGCGCCGCTATCGCACGCTGCGCGACAAGCTGGTCGCGCGCGGCGGTGACGAGCGCCGGATGAGCTGGGCCGAGTTCGCGAGCGATGAGGATCCCGCGCTCACCAAGCTGGAAGAGGCCATCTTCGAGCTCAGCCGTGTGATCGCCTCGCTCGCTGCCACCGACGGCGCGGTGGTGCTCGACAAGCAGTTCGAGATCCTCGGCTTCGGCGCGGAGGTGTCGGCCCAGCTACCAGCGCCCGATCAGGTGTGGCAGTCGCTCGATGTCGAGGGCGACGATCTGCGCTGCGATCGCGTGGAGAGCGTCGGCACCCGCCACCGCGCCGCGTATCGCTTCGTGCGCGACCACGCCACCGGGCTCGCGATCGTGATCTCGCACGACGGCGCGGTGCGCTTCGTCGCCAACCGCGGCGGCGAGGTGGTCTACTGGGAGCAGTCGGTCAGCCCGTAAAACATCGCTCGTACTATTAGCGGCCGGTTCTCACGTAGCGCCGCGCATTCAGGATCGCCTCGATCGCCGGACCTTGCGGGCAAGCGCGCGGGAAGCGAGCGACCTCGACGACCGCGCGGTCTCCATCCAGTCGATACGGCACGCCGCCGATCTCCACGCAGGTCGCCGGCGTCGCGCACGCATCCAGGCACGCGCGCACCAGTGACTTCGCGTCGACCACGATCTCCTCGCCTTTGTCGCTGAGGTAGCGGCCGTTGAGCCGGTGGCGCAGCGCCGCGCCGTTTCGATCGCGCGCCAGGCGGGAGAGCGTCTCGTAGTCATGACCGAGGCGGAAAAGTCGCTGGGGCGGAGTGCCCATCAGGTCGGTGACCAGCTCGCTCTTGGTGATCGCGTCGTGGACGCGGGCGGTCCACGCGTTGTCCTTCTTGCCGCGCGTCTCCAGCACCACCGTCGTCGACGACGTGCGCACGTAGCGCAGCTGGAGCTCGATCTTCTCGGTGCCCGTGTCGATGACCGCGGTGGGGAAATTCCAGCGCACGCTGGGCTCGCGCGCGTCGGCCCTCGTGTCCGGATCGAACTTCCCCGCTTGCACAGCCCGGACGAACGCCTCGCGATAGTAGTACCCGAGCCGCGGCTCGGGCGCCGAGAGCAGCAGCAAGAGGAGCAGCATCAGTCGACGACCGCGCCGAGGATCTGGGTGATCACGGCGCTGGTCCCCCGCACCCCTGCATAGACGGCCGAGACGGAGAGATCATGCACCTCGTGCACCAGCTTGGCGGTTCCCTCGATGCCGGGAACCATCTCCACCACCGCGAACGTGCGGCCGGCGGTCGCCAGGTGGACCTTCTCGACAGCGGTGGACCCGTGCTCGACCACCTCGCCGATCAGCGCGATGAGGCCCTTGAGCTTGCTCACGAGAGGAGCGCCTTGATGTGCGCGTACACATCGACGTGGTGGGCGATCGCCATGTGACTGAGACCGTGCGCGACCCGCACGCGCTCGGGCAACAGGGCCGGGTGGTGGCTCGCGCTCGCGACGGGCACCATGCCGTCGCCAAAGAGCATCGAGGTCCACTCCTCCTTGCCAATCGAGCCGGCGATCAACGCGTGGGTGATGCTCGGGAGCAGCGGCACCGGGTCGCCGTCGCCGAGGTCCTTGATGCCTTGGGCGCGCAGCGCCGCGATCTGCGCGATGAGCCTCGTATAGGGGTCGGGGATGCTGGCGAGCACGTCGCCCACCACGCGCCCGACGCGCTCGAGCGGCGCGCCGCGGTGGGGCGTGCCGACGTAGACGGCGTGCTTCACCTTCGGGAGCCACGCGCTCTGGGCCTTGGCCGTGCCGGTTGCATTGCGGATCACCAGACCGCCCATGCTGTAGCCGATCAGGGTCAGCTCGTCGATCGGCCGGGGATACTCCGCGACGAGCTTCTCTAGGAGCGCGTCGAGATGCGCGCCGCTGTCGGGGATGGCGAGTCCGGAGTTGTAGCGCACGTAGAGCGGCGTGACGCCGAGATCGCGCGCGAGGAGCGAGCCATAGTCCTCGCCGTCCGGCATCGCCCAGATCGCCTCGGTGCACATCAATCCGTGCACCAGGACCGCGACCTTGGGCTTCGGATCCCGGATGGCGCGCAGATCCGTCGCCACGCCTTGACAGAAGAAGCCCATCGCCGTTGCGAGGTCGTTCTCCGTGCGGGCGAGGTGGTCACCCACCACACCGTTCAGAACGGCGACCCAGAAATCGACCTTCTTACCCATACTTATTTTCTGGCCGGCGGCGGTGACCATTTTTCGGGCAGGTCGGCGACCGCCGGCACGGTGCGGAGATAGTCATAGATCGCGCCGAGGTCCTGCTCGCTCATGCCCGCGTACATGGTCCAGGGCATGACCGTCTGGAGCTCCGCCTTGTCCATGTCGACCTTCGCGGGGACGTAGCCACCGGCCGGATCGACGCCCTTGAAGCGGGCGATGAACATCTCCTTGGTCCATTTTCCGAGCGCGTTGTCGTGCGGGGTGATGTTGGCGGAGCGGACGATGGCGCCGTTCGGGAACTGGAAGACGAACCCACCCGCGAACGGCAGCCCGACCTTCTGGCCGCGCTCGGCCTTGGTGTGGCACTCACCGCACGCGGCGGCGTTGATCATGTACGCACCGTACGCCAGCGTGTCGCTCGGATCGGGGCGCTTCGTCGGCTTCGCGGGCTGCGGCATCGTGTGCATGATGACGTTCACCGGGAAGTCGCCCTTGCTCGCCTCGGGCGTGGAGATCTGCTCCGGCAGCGAGCGCAGGTACGCGATGATCGCGTGGATGTCCTCGGAGTCCATCGTCCCGTAGTTGAGGTACGGCATGATCGGGAAGATCGGGTGATTGTCGCCGCCGACGCCGCTGGTGATCGCCCGATAGATCTCGCCGTCGCTCCAGCTCTTCAGGTTGAACGGCGTGATGTTGTGGCTGACGAAGCTGCCCGGCAGGCCCATCGACTGATCGAACTTCTCACCGCCCTTGCCGAGCGAGCTGGGCATCAGCGGGCCGCTGAAGAGGGACCAATCGCGCGCGCTGTGGCAGTCCATGCAGACCGTGACGTGATTGGCGAGATACTCACCGCGGCCGATGATCTCGGGCGACGACGCGACCTTCAGGTCGGCGGGCGCCGCGATGTCGGGCTTGGTCTGCGTGATGTACGTGATGCCGCCGAACGCGACCAGCACCAGGAGCGCGAACAGCCCGAACAGAACCTTGAACAGCGTCTTCATTCGTTGGAATTTCTAGCAGCGTTCGGGATCTGGCTGCAACTCCGCTACCATCCCTGGGGTGAGCCTCCCGCTCGCCCTGGTCCTGGTGGCCACCAGCACGCCGACCCCCGACGTGCCGCGGATCGAGGTGCTCACCTTCGGGCGCGGCGAGGATCCGTTCTCGCACTTCGGGCACGCCGCGGTCTGCATCCGCGATCGCGCCACGCCCGAGGGTCGCTGCCTCAACTATGGCACCGCCGACTTCTCCACCCCGGTCCCGCTGACGCTGAGCTTCCTGCGTGGCGAGGCCTCGTTCTGGGTCTCGGAGGTGGATCGGCCGCGCACGGTGGCCTGGTACCAGCGGGAGAATCGCAGCATCGAGCGCCAGGATCTTCCGCTCGCGCCCGAGGAGGCGACGGCGCTCCGCGCGGCGCTGGAGGCGTCGTCGGCGCCCGACGTGCGGTACTACAAATATCATCACTTTCGCGACAACTGCACGACGCGCATCCGCGATCTCATCGACAACGCGACGGGCGGTCGGCTGGCTGCGGCGACCAAGGACGCGCCGAGCGGACATCGCTTCCGCGACTATGTCGAGGATGGGTTCGGCGATCAGCTGGCGCTCCTCGCGCTGAGCCACGTGATGGTCGGTCGAGCGGTCGACCGGCCGGCGAGCGAGTGGGAGGCGATGTTCCTGCCGAGCGCTTTTCGCGACGGGCTCACCAAGGTCTACGGCGCGACGCCGGCGGATGAGTTCGTCTCGGGACGAAAGTCAGAGCCGCACCCGCGCTGGTCGGGGCACGCGCTCATCCTCGGCCTGGGGCTGATCAGCGCGCTGCTGGCGCGAAAGAAGCGCGCGCCGGCGCTGCTCGTGCCGAGCATCCTCGGGCTCCTCATCCTCGCCGTGTCGATCTATTCGGTGCAGGACGAGCTGCACATCAACGAGGCGCTCCTGGTCTTGTGGCCGACCGACGTCCTGTTTGCCCGCCGCCGAAACTATCTGAAGGCGAGGATCGTGTGGCTGGCGGTGATCGCCGTGCTGTTGCTGGCGGGCGTGCTGGTGCAGCCGCTGGGATCGGCGGTCATCGCGCTGCTCGGCGTGATGCTGTCGAGGCTTCAGAAGCTTGGGACGCAGGAGCCGCCGATGCAGAGGTTGGTCGGGCAGCAGTCGAGATCGGACTGACACGCGCCGCAGATGCCGCTGCCGGCATCGGGAGGAATCAGGCAGGCCTGGGTTCCGCAGGAGAAGCACTGGGTGCAGCCGGGGCCGGCGTCCGCGGCGGGAGCGCCGGCGTCGCGCACGCCGCCATCGGCGACCACACCGCCGGCGTCGCGCACGCCGCCATCGGCGACCACACCGCCGCCGTCACGCACGCCGCCATCGGCGACCGCACCGCCGCCGTCGCCCACGCCGCCGTCCCCGACCCCCGCGTCTCCGCCGCACGCGTTGCCGGCGCTGCGGATCGCGTGATCGAAGTGAACGCTCGCGGAGCCGGAGAAGAACGCGCTCCTCGCGAAGAGGGCGCCGTAGAGATCGGCCGACGCGTTGAAGGAGACGTCCGCGCGGGGCGCGTAGAGGTTGCCACCGAACAGCGTCGAGGCGCCGAGGACGATCGGCGCGGTCCCGCCGACATACGTGCGGACCGCCGAGGGGTGCTCCGGATCGCCGAGGCGCGAGGCCGCCTGGAGCCCGAGGCTGCCGGCGATGAACAGATCGATCTCGGCGCCGGTGCCCACCTCGAGGCGCAGCCCGCCGCCCAGCGTCACGTCGCCGTCGACGTACAGGACGGTGCGGCCGGTGGCGCGGATGGTGATCCCGCGCGGGTGCTGGATCCGCGTGAGATAGTAGCGACCGCACGGGAGGACGATGACGTCCGGGCCGGTCCCGCTGGCCCACGCGGTGGACGTGATGACGCCCGTCGCCCGGTTGTCGTTGAACCCGGCGCCGAAGTCGACCAGCGCCTGGATGTCCAGGATCTCGGATGCGGAGCACGCGCACGGCGTGATGGCCGGGATCGGGCCGCGCACGAGCGTGCCGCCGAGGTTGGCCAGCGTCGCCGGATCGACCGACGCGAGCAGCGGCACGTTGAGGTTCTGATCGATGTCGTAGCGGCCGACGACGTCACCGTCGATGAACATGTTGCGGCCGATCTCGGTGAAGCTGTTGGACTGCACGGCGTCGCCGGCGGCGTAGACGTTCAGCGAGATCGAGCTGCGCTGGCCGACGGAGAAGCCGCCGCCGCTCACGAAGACGGAGCCGAGCACGTCCATCATGCCGCCGACGGAGAGCTGCCCGTTCACACCGACGTGACCGTCCTCGAGGACGTTGGGGCCGGTCGGCGTGGCGGCGCCGTAGGGGCCGAGGCGCGAGTCGAACGCGTCGATCTGGATGTTCGACTGCATTTGCACCGAGTCGCAGGTGCATAGCGCGAAGCGGAACGCTTGCTGCGCGATGTTGCCGGCGCACGCGCCCCCGCCGACGTCGACGACCGCGCCCATGCCGCTACAGAAGGCGGCGAGGGGCAGGCCGAGCTGGCCACCGTCGTTGGTCGCACCACCATCCGCAGTCGCGACCGCGCCGTCGCGGGTGGAGGCGTCGCGGCTGGTGGCGCCGCCGTCACCGGTCGAAGATCCGCCGTCACGCACGGGAGCGCCCGCGTCACCAGCCGCGCTCGAGCCGTCGCCCGCGCCCGCGCCGGCGTCATCGGTCGCGCCGACGGTGGCGTCATCGTTCGCGCCCGTGGCGGCGTCATCGTTCGCGCCCGTGGCGGCGTCATCGTTCGCGCCCATGGCGGCGTCATCGTTCGCGCCCGTGGCGGCGTCATCGTTCGCGCCCATGGCGGCGTCGGCGCTCGTGCTCGTGGTGGCCGCGTCATCGGTCGGGCCCACGAGGGCGTCATCGTTCGCGCCCGCTGCGGCGTCATCGTTCGCACCCG
>Ga0105047_10006453_pt1 | contig 19918 bp, 20 predicted proteins | sample MAT04_FD_78384 | JGI IMG/M metagenome (GOLD analysis project Ga0105047, IMG submission 78384) | Freshwater microbial communities from Lake Fryxell liftoff mats and glacier meltwater in Antarctica - MAT-04 (megahit assembly) | ecosystem: Environmental > Aquatic > Freshwater > Ice > Liftoff...
CATGTTTTTTTAATCTGATTCTTGTCAGATCGGTTTCTTTTTTTTAAAATTAATGCAAAGCTTGTGCTCGCGTTTCAATCAGTAATTTTTTTGAGCATTAGTGTGCTGGCGGGAACTGCTGTTTTCTAACAACGTAATTGGTAATTATTACCAACATGTTTCCAGGATGACAGTAAGCGAATCAACCAGGCTTTTATCGTTTGTAAACACTAATTTATCGGAGGTTGAAATACAATTGGAGGATGATGATGACCTGGGTTACAAGGTCTAGAGAAGTGTGGCTTTTGGCTCCAGACTCTTATATCATTTGCCTTTTAAATATTCAGGCTCTAGATTTGTATAAAATTAAACCTTTTCTGCTGTTGAGTATTTTATCCTTATTTCTATTTTTACCGGGTTTAAGCAGAATGCCGGTTATTGATCGCGACGAAGCGCATTTTGCGCAGGCAACTCGTCAGATGATTCAGACTGGGAATTATTTTCAAATTCGTTTTCAAGATAACACACGCTTTCAAAAACCACCTGGAATCAATTGGTTGCAGGCAGCCAGCGTCAATATTTTTAGTAATGCTGATTCAACTAGTATTTGGCCATATCGGCTTCCTTCACTGCTTGGCGCATTATTTTCAGTGTTGTTAACCTATTTTTTTGCAAGACGTTTTATGCGTTTTAAAATTGCCAGCATCGCTGCTACTTTAATGGCTGCCAGTTTATTGCTTGTTATCGAAGCGCATATGGCTGTTATAGATGCCTCTTTATTGGCATCTATGTTACTCATGCAAGGTTGTCTGTGGGTGATTTACCAGGCGGGTGTTGATAAAAAGAGCCTTCATTGGGGTTGGGCTGCTGTTTTTTGGCTGGCGATGTCGTATGGGTTTTTATTAAAAGGGGTAACGCCTTTAGTCGGTTTTCTGACAGTTATCACATTATGTATTACCGATAAATCGGTTAAATGGTTACGTGGTTTGCGCATTTTACCGGGTCTTTTATTGTTTGGATTGATTAATTTTGTCTGGCTGATTATGGTAAATCACGCTGAACAAAGTAATTATTTATTGCAAATGATTAATAAGGATTTGTTACCCAAATTGAAAGGGGGACATGAGTCGCATGGCAATCCACCCCTGTATCATTTGTTTATTTTGCCGTTAACGTTTTGGCCTGCTTCATTATTTCTCTGGCCGGCGGGACAATATGCATGGCTTAGTCGACATCTGCCGGTTGTAAAATTTCTTTTGGCCTGGCTAATTCCGTCATGGATTTTCTTTGAATGCATGCCTACAAAGTTACCTCAATATATTTTGCCGTTATTACCTGCTTTGGCTATTTTATGTGCTTTGGCAATTGATAACCATACAAATGGTAGTAAGCCAAGCAGGTTTATACAAATTTTGCAAATTTTATGGGGCATACTAACTATTTCGCTAGCTTTAGCGATAGCTGTGATGTTTTATATGGTAATGCATCAAATCAGTATGATTAGCGTAATACTGATTGGATGTATTATCGCATTGACTGGCATGACTGTTAATTATGCACGTAAGGGCTTTTATCAAACGGCAATTACTCCTGCATTAACAATGGCTATATTATTATTTATGGTGGTTTTTACCGAAATTTTGCCAACCATGGAGCCTGTCTGGGTAACTCGCAATGCAGCGCAACTGGTTAATAATCAATTAATTAGTGAAGAAAAACCGCTTCAGGTTGTCGGTTTTGAAGAGCCAAGTCTTGTATTTAATTTAAACACAAAATTAATTCAATTTACCGATGGCATAAATGCGATAACGAGTTTAAGAAAGAATCCTAACCAGCTTTTACTGGTGGAAGCATCTGCTTTTAAAACATTTCCATTTACTCATGCCAATCTGAAAATTTTGAATAGCACGAAAGGATTTGACTATAGCAAAGGGCATTGGGTCAAATTATTGTTAATTGGTCAACAAAACTCAGGAGAAAATCAGCATGTCCACCTTTAGTCGCTTTTTAAAATTTATGACTAAACCACTTGTTGTCGTTATATGCTTGCTAACCATTATATTATGCATTTTATATGTAGATAAACCACTGGCGGAATTCCTTAACAGCATGAATCTGAGAACCAATTTCAGTTTTTTAAACTGGTTTACCAAGCTGGGTCTGGGTATTGTTTATTTCGTGCTGTTGTTTATCGCCGCATTGTTTTTTCGCTACGTGCGAAAAAATCGCTTATGGGAAGAACGGATGTGGTTTTTATGGTTGAGTGTTATCGTGCCCTCGACCATCTGTGTATTTTTAAAAGTAATGCTTGGTCGTGCCAGGCCAAGCCTTTGGTTTGAAAGCAAATATTACGGATTTTTTGGACTGCAATATCATGCGCCATATTGGTCTTTCCCATCAGGGCACACAACGACAATTATGGGTTTGGCGCTCGGATTATGTGTAATTTTTCCCCGATATTGTTATACATTTCTTATTACCGGATTTTTAGTCGCTGCATCCAGAGTGTTATTAACGCATCATTATTTAAGTGATGTTTTAACAGCAAGCTATATCACCTTTTTGGAGGTGGGTTTATTATTATGGGTTTTGGAGAAGAAATCCTGGCTGCGTCTGGCATGGAAAGATGCAATTAAATAAATTTTTTACAGGTAGGTAATAATGACTAAATCAATCGAATTATCGGTAATTATTCCAGTTTATAATGAAGTCGATAACGTGGAAAATCTGTTTCTGGAAATTGTCGCCTCGCTAAATCCGGAGCAATATATTTATGAAGTTATTTTCGTTGATGATGGCAGCACAGATGGTACTTCTGAACGCTTGCAATCGTTAGAACAAATACACAGTAATTTGCGGCTTGTTCGCCATTCCAGAAATTATGGTCAAAGTATTGGTTTGATAAGTGGGGCAAAAGCAGCACGTTATCCTTATTTGGTAACGATGGATGGTGATGGTCAAAATGATCCGGCTGATATTCCTCGTCTGTTTGAGCATCTTATTGATAACCGTACTATCGTGCTAGGTAATAGAAAAAAACGGGCTGATAATTTAATTCGTAAAATTTCCTCACGAGTGGGTAATAGTGTTCGACAACGTTTGTTAAAGGATCAGTGTACGGATACAAATTGCAGTTTGAAATTATTTCCCCGGGAAGCATTTTTAAACTTGCCTCATTTTAATCACTTGCATCGTTTTCTACCGGCTCTTTTTAAACGTGATGGCTATAAGCTGGTTAATATTCCCGTGAATCACCGGCATCGTTGGCATGGTGTTTCCAAATACGGGGTTATGAATCGATTGTTTGTCGGTATACATGACTTAATTGGTGTACGCTGGTTACTTAAGCGCCCATGCACACCGGAGATTTCTAATAATGAATAAAGACTATATATGGCTGGCAATTGGTTTGCTGGGCCAGGGCATTTTTTCTGCACGTTTTATTATTCAATGGATAGTGAGTGAGAGGGAGAAACGAAGCGTTATTCCTGTAGTTTTTTGGTATTTAAGTCTGTTAGGCGGTATCACGCTGTTGCTTTATGCCATTTACAAGCGTGATCCGGTGTTTATTATTGGTCAATCCAGCGGAGTATTTATTTATACGCGCAACCTTTATTTAATTCAAAGAGAACGCCTGTCCGGAAGAGTAAAAACAGCCTTATAAAGAGGCAATAGCAGCAATGCATTGTCCATTAACCGGATTTTTAAATACCTGTATTTTTGTTAATTGATAGTGCTCCATAGCTGTTTTAACCCAATCTGGTTTATTCCCTGACCATAGCAGCATAACCTGTTTATTATTAAGGGAATCAGGTTGGGCATAGGGCAGATAAATAGCTAAATCCGGTTTTTTAACTTTCGCATTACCAAGCAGCCAGGGAAAATCTGAAATGAGGTAATTAATGGATGCAGGTGATTTTTGAATCGCACTGATTATATCAATAATGGGAATTTGCTGACGTTTATTTTGGCCAAAATGGCTTTTGTAAACCAGCGTGGAAATCAATATTAACTGTATAACTATACACAAATTTATAAACAGGCGTTCACGATTTTTGCAGGTTTCTTTAATCTGACTGAAATAAAATACAGGCGTCAGAAATAAAACAGGAACTAACCAACGTGTTTCAAAATCTCTGAATCCACCCACAATAACAATCATTAACAATACAGGCATGCTTAATAGGAAATAACGACCAGGCAGCGTATTAAAACTAATAGTACGTAATTTTATGGGGAAAAATAGATAACTTATAATGAGTATTGGTGCTGTAAAAAAGAAACAGGTTCGGATTAACTCCCTCATCCCATGAATTTTTGTTTTTTCAGAAGGTGCTATTTTATATAACGAGTGCAAGCCCATATCAATATGGTGATAAAGCCATAACCCATAAGGCAATGCGACTAAAAATGCAATGAACAGTGTCATTAAAAAATAGTTATCGAGAATTTTTACCCGAAATTGTTTCAGAGATAGTGCACTACCCAGGAAGATTAACAGAAAAAACAGGTAATTAAATTTGGAAAGTAACCCCAAGCCAATGACTATACCCAACCGCAAATACCATAGTGGTTTTGCCAGTTTGGAGGGTGCTGCGAAACAATACCAGGTCATGCAAGCTATCAGTAAAGCCAGCACAGTATGGGTGTTATCTTTTAATAAATCCAAACTGATAGCAGGAATTAGTACCCATCCTAAAGTAGCGCATAAAGCGAGTCTGTTATTACTGCAATAAAGACGGCAAATACTATGATAGAGAAATAATGCACTTGTTAGTAACAGGCTTTTAAGGAAGGCGACACTGAACAGGCTAATGCCGAACACTTGGAATAGGATATATTGCAACCAGGAGTATAAGGGTGGTTGGCTCGGGTAACCTGTTAAAAAATACTGGGCATAAACAATTTGTTCCGCTTCATCGGCTTCAAGAATAGTGGAACGCAAGCACAATCGAATGAGTAGTAAACTGATAAAAAATAAAAAAGAATAGCTTAGAAGATTTTTTTTATTCTGGTAAATCATGTTTGGGCAAAATCTAAGGAGTGATAGGCAGATAGTACATTACTTAAGATAGCTAAGGGAATGCCCTGGCATTTTCCCTTCTCCACTTGGGGAGAAGGTGTCACAAAGTGACGGATGAGGGGGGTGGGTGTGGCACGGTTCAGAACAGAATTTTTAAACTTAATAATTCTGGTTATTACTTGATAACATTCCACCATGAACGCCCTCATCCGGCGCTACGCGCCACCTTCTCCCCAAGTGGAGAAGGGAATCAAACTACAGTTTTTATATTTGGTTAACAATGTAATCGATATAACTTAAATGATATCATCGTATTGCATCCAATTCTCAGGCGGCGGGGATGAATTGTAAATACTCCCTTGCTATTTTCAGTGATAACATTTTTTGTTTTGAGACAACACATGATCATAACAATATATGGCGCAGGCTATGTCGGATTAGTTTCTGCAGCCTGTCTGGCCGCTTGTGGACATAATGTAATTTGTGTAGATATTAATATTGAACGCATTGCCAGACTTAATCGTGGTGAATGCCCAATTCATGAAGCGGGCTTGCCAGAACTTCTGCAAGCGGGGATTAAATCTGGCCGATTATCGTTTTCTGATAATCTTGTAACCGCAGTTAAACAGGCAACAATTCATATTATCGCCACCGGTACGCCCGGTCTTGCTGATGGCAACGCAGATTTATCGCAGGTTTTTTCAGTTGCATCGTTAATAGCGGAGCATGCGCAACGAGATGGTATTGTTGTTACCAAGTCAACTGTGCCCGTTGGAACAGGCGATCAACTGGAAGCGATAGTCAGCAATAAACCGTTTCAACTGGATGTTGCATCTAACCCTGAGTTTTTACGTGAAGGCTGTGCTGTCTCGGATTTTTTTAATGCTGACAGAATAGTAATTGGTGGCTCACTCCACGTGTTAAAAATATTAACTCAACTGTATAAGCCATTAACCGATAAAGGTGTTCCACTATTATCAATGAGCCGTCGATCCGCTGAACTTACCAAATACGCTGCCAATGGTATGCTCGCTTGCAAAATCAGTTATATTAATCAAATCAGTCAATTAGCCGAGGAATTAGGTGCTGATATCGATGAAATCCGTCAAGGAATGGCGCTGGATCATCGTATTGGTCCCCATTTTTTACAGGCGGGAATTGGTTATGGTGGTTCCTGTTTCCCGAAAGACGTCAGGGCATTAATTCAAATAGCAAATTCAGCCGGAGTTGATTCTGATTTGTTAAGTGCTATTGATGAGGTAAATATCACCCAGAAAAAATGGATTTTCAAACAAATATCCAATCATTTTTCTCATCAGTTAAACGGTTTAAAAATTGGTTTTTGGGGTGTTGCCTTTAAGCCAGGAACCGATGATTTACGAGAGGCCAGCAGTTTGATAGCAATGAAAGAATTATTAAAAGCAGGAGTAGAGATTATTGCATTTGATCCAGTAATAAAAAATACAGCACAAGCCCATTTAAATAATGAAAGAATATCCTGGTGTGATCATCCTGATGATGTTTTTAATACAAAGCTACACGCACTGGTTATTGCTACTGAATGGCCGATATTTAAGGAATATCCATTAAAAAAACTACAGGAAAAACTGCAGGGAAGCCCCCTTTTTGATGGTCGAAACTGTTATACATTAGATAATGTAAGAACTGCAAAAATCGACTGCTATTATTCTGTGGGACGGCCGACAGTGCGTAGTGAAAATAAAGATAGGAACTTAGCTTATGAGCGTTAAAAAAGCAGTTTTTCCCGTAGCGGGATTAGGAACACGATTTTTACCTGCCACAAAAGCTAATCCTAAAGAAATGTTGCCGATAGTTGATAAACCATTGATTCAGTACGCCGTTGAGGAAGCCGTAAAGGCAGGTATTACCCATATGATTTTTATCACCAGCTCCAGTAAACGTGCTATTGAAGATCATTTTGACAAACATTTCGAACTTGAAAGCCGGCTGCAAGAACACGGTAAACAAATATTGCTGGATTTGGTGCGCAATGTTTCGCCGCCGGGTATCCAATTTACCTATGTGCGGCAAAATCAACCACTTGGTTTAGGGCATGCAATTTTATGTGCGGAACATGTCGTTGGAAATGAACCATTTGCTATATTATTAGCGGATGATTTGATTGATGATACGAAGACACCATGTCTTTCGGCTATGACCGAACATTTCTCTCAGGCTGGACAATCTATTATGGCAGTGCAGTCAGTGGATTGGGAAAGTGTAAATCAGTATGGTGTAGTACGCTTGCAAGACAGAGAGCAACAGTATTCTCAAGTAGTTGAGATAGTTGAAAAGCCAGATAAGAGCCTCGCCCCGTCCAATTTGGTGGCAGTTGGCCGTTATGTATTTTCATCTGCTATATTTGATAGGCTCAAACAGGTAAAACCGGATTTTCGCGGTGAAATCCAGCTTACTGATGGTATTTGCAAATTAATAGATAGTGAAAAAGTGATGGGATACCAGTTTTCGGGAAAGCGCTATGATTGCGGATCAAAACTCGGTTACATGAAGGCAACTATTGAATTTGGATTGCGCCATGCTGAAATTGGTAGTCAGTTCGCTGAATATTTACAAACACGCGATAACTTGAATTGCAAACAATAAATCTGGCAGAATGCATCAAGATATTGCGATTTCCAAGGTGAGGGATTATGAAAATTCTAGTAGCTGTAAAACGTGTGATTGATCCTTACGTAAAAATCAGAGTAAAAACTGATCAATCCGGTGTTGAAACGCAGAACATCAAAATGTCCATGAATCCGTTTGATGAAATCGCTCTTGAAGAAGCTATCCGCTTGCGAGAACAGAATATTGCCACGGAAGTAATAGCTGTTTCTATCGGAAGTGACACGTCACAGGAAACCCTGCGTCATGCGTTGGCTCTGGGTGCTGATCGTGCTATTTTGGTGCGTACTAATAAGTCTCACACCAGCCTTGATATTGCCAAAATCCTGCAGAAAATTGCGACGCAGGAGCAACCTGAGTTAATCCTTTTAGGAAAACAGGCAATTGATGGCGACAATAATCAAACTCCACAAATGCTTGCTGCATTACTGGATTGGCCGCAAGGGACATTTGCCTCCAAAATAACGGTTAATGGAAAAGAGGTGCAGGTAATTCGAGAAATTGATGGCGGTCTGGAAACATTGAGCATGACGTTACCCGCTGTAATCAGTACCGATTTGCGCCTTAACGAGCCACGTTACGCAACGTTGCCAAATATTATGAAGGCAAAAAAGAAGCCGTTAGATATTCTTGAGTCAGACGATCTGGGGCTGTCTTTAAAAGAACATACACAAATTATCTCGGTACGAGCACCATCTTCTCGATCAGCCGGAATTAAAGTGGATAGCATAGAGGCTTTGGTTGATAAACTAAAACATGAAGCCAAAGTGCTTTCATAAGGAGAAATGATGAGCACTTTAGTTATTGTAGAACATAATAATAAACATATCAGCCCAGCAACACGATGCGCTTTCGCAGCTGCCTTACAGCTGGATAAAGATCCCGTTTTGCTAGTTGCTGGTCATCAATGTCAGGCGGTTGCTGAAGAGGCTGCAGCATTTGCTGGTGCAGGCACGGTTTTATTGGTTGATAATCCATGTTATGCCAATCCGTTGGCTGAAAACTTGACTGCATTAGTACTATCTATTGCCGATTCCTATACCAATATACTGGCGGGATCGACTACGTTTGGTAAAAATATCATGCCTCGTATTGCTGCGAAGCTGGATGCGGTGCAGATTTCTGATGTCATTAAAATTATTGGTAAAGATACATTTGAACATCCTGTTTATGCGGGTAATGCTATTGAAACAGTAAAAGTACTTGATGATAAAAAAATTCTGACTATTCGCACAACAGCTTTTGATGCATCATCTGAGTCGCAAAACCCATGTTGCATTGAAAATCTGGATAAGCCGTTTACAGATAGTAAAATCTCATTTGTTAAACATGAGCTTAGCAAATCAGAACGTCCGGATCTGGCGAGTGCAAAAATTGTTATATCAGGTGGCAGGGGTTTACAGAGCGCGGAAAAATTCAAACTGATTGAAGAGCTTGCAGATTTATTAGGAGCTGCCGTAGGAGCGTCACGTGCTGCGGTTGATGCCGGTTTTGTTCCTAATGATTATCAGGTTGGACAAACGGGCAAAGTAATCGCTCCGGATTTATATATCGCTGTAGGTATTTCCGGTGCTGTTCAGCATTTGGCAGGGATGAAGGATTCAAAAGTGATTGTGGCGATTAATAAAGATCCGGATGCACCTATATTTCAAGTTGCAACGTATGGATTGGTCGGGGATTTGTTTGAACTTGTTCCTCAATTGATAAGCCAATTAAAAGCTAAATAAATTTAAGTTAACAGGGAGTTACTATGATTGTCGGCGTGCCAAAAGAAATTAAGCCACAGGAAAATCGTGTTGGTTTAGTACCAGCAAGTGTAAGAGAAATCGTTCGTGCCGGAGCGGCTGTCCTTGTAGAGAAAAATGCAGGCTTGGGTATTGGTATTACCGATGACCAATACCGGGCAGCCGGTGCTGAAATCATTGAAACAGCAGATGAACTCTTCGAGCAATCAGAATTAATCGTCAAAGTAAAAGAACCCCAACCCATAGAATGCAAACGCCTTCGAGAAGGCCAAACACTCTTTACCTATTTACACCTGGCTCCTGATCCACAACAGACACGTTTTCTAAAGGAATCAGGTGTAACCGCCATTGCCTATGAAACAGTTACTCAACCCGATGGCGGTTTACCTTTGCTGACTCCTATGTCACAAGTAGCGGGAAGAATGTCTATTCAGGCTGGTGCGCATTGTCTTGAAATGGCACAGGGTGGTAGTGGCATATTATTAGGTGGCGTTCCTGGCGTAGCACCAGGCCATGTCGTTGTTATTGGCGGCGGTGTAGTTGGAACTAACGCAGTAAGAATGGCCATGGGCATGGAAGCGCGCGTAACTGTTCTCGACAAATCCTTAACGCGTTTACGCGAACTCGATTTTCAATTTGGTGCAAAACTTAACACAATTTATGCGACAACCGAAGCATTGGAACATTATATCGCCTCGGCTGATTTGGTAATTGGTGCAGTGCTTGTACCTGGTGCGGCAGCTCCCAAACTGGTAACCAGAGCAATGATCAAAACCATGCGCCCTGGCTCGGTCGTAGTAGATGTCGCCATCGATCAAGGAGGATGTTTTGAAGCCAGTCATGCAACTACTCACCTTGAGCCAACTTATGTCGTTGATGATGTTGTGCATTACTGTGTAGCAAATATGCCAGGAGCAGTGCCTCGCACATCGACCTTTGCCTTAAATAACGCAACATTACCGTTTGTTATGAGTCTGGTAACCAAAGGCACCAAACTGGCATTATTGAGCGATACCCATTTGCTAAACGGCCTGAATGTCCATCGGGGATTGATAACCTATGAAGCGGTAGCACGTGATTTAGGCTATGAATACGTTACCGCAAAAAATGCGTTGGCCATGTAAAAGATAATTATATCTATCTTAAGCGGGTGGGCAAAGGAGCGATAGCGCCGTGCCCACGCGTTTTATTCTTCGCAAGGAAAGCATATGAAAGCAAAGTTATTAAGCACTATAGTTGCAACATCAATATTATTTTCCATGAATCCCCTACAAGCCTGTACTGATTTTAAATTACAGGCAAAAGATGGAACAATTCTTATTACACGCAGTATGGAGTTTGGTGACGATTTAAAATCTAATCTGCGCAGCTCACCTCGTGGCCGAACGGTTACCAGCACAACGCCAAATAATAAAGCAGGGCTCTCTTGGAAAACGGTATATGGTTATCTTTATGTAGATGGGTTTGGTGTTGATGCCAGTTTTGATGGTATTAATGAAACCGGTTTAACATTTGAATATTTGTATCTGCCCGGAGAAACGCAATATCAAACTGTCCCTGAAGGTAAAGATGCTCAGGCAATACCGTATATTTTTTTTGGCGATTGGGTGCTAGGTAATTTCAAAACCATTGATGAAGTAAAGCAAGCATTAACTCAAGTATACGTCACTAATCAAATTATACCTCAACTGGGTGATGCTATCTTACCTGCCCATGCTTCTATATACGATGCCACAGGAAAGGGGATTGTGGTTGAGTTTTATAATAATAAAATTAATGTTTACGATAATCTTGGCGTTATGACCAACTCCCCCAAATATGACTGGCATGTAACGAATTTAAGAAATTACATCAACTTGTCTGCAGACATTCCAAACGCAATAATTAAAGATGGAATAACTTACGCAGCAACAGGGCAGGGAACGGGGGCTGTAGGTTTGCCCGGAGATGCCTCTCCTCCATCGCGCTTTGTAAAAACTGCTTTTATGGTTAATAATGTTTTCCAGGTTGCTGGTGCTGCTGAACTGGTTAATTTGGCACAGCACATTATTAATAATGTGGATTTACCTGCCGGCTACGTCCGCTCAGTAGAGAATGGTGTAACATCAACAGATACAACGCAGTGGGTTGTTTTTAAAGATATCACTCATAAAGTATTTTATTATCGCACGTATGAGGACATGACTCTTCGATCAATTAATATGAAAGACATCGATTTTTCCGAAAACGCACCTCGTTTAAAAATGCCGCTTTTAATGTCGCCTCATAAAATTAATATGACAGATAAATTTTTAAGCACGAAAACGGTTATGAAGTAAACTGAGCCAATGATATGGACTCATCCTTCCTTTTACCGGGCTACTAAAATGAGCCAAGCATGTATGGTTAACCATACATGAGAGAAATACTATAGAAATCCAAATTAGACATTTTGATTACATTTAAAACTTCACCAATTGAGTTGGGTTAGTGGGTTCTTAATGTTGATGTAGAGCTTTTTTCGAGGAAGGAGCTGGTAATTCACTGCCAATTTTATTTCTATGCATTTCAATAATGTCCTGCGTAAAACGATCTCTAATTTTTTTTGCGGGATTACCTGCAACTATTGAATAAGCTTGAACATCGTGTGTAACCACAGCACCGGCCGCTACAATAGCCCCCTCCTCAAGAGTTACTCCCTGGAGTATAATTGCTCCAGGCCCAATCCAGACATCATCTTTGATAGTAATATCTTTCAATAGCGGTCTTTTAGAATCTTTCGTAAACACTCCTACGGATTTAAAACAGTGATCTCCACCTACAAAACTTACATTAGAAGCAATTAATACCTTATTTTCGACTATTAAATTTGCCCCTACATGACAATCGTAACCAAAATATATATCGGAACCTTTAAAAGTTATTGTATTTTTTCTGCTCACTCTTGGAATATTTGCAAATAATACTCGTTTACTCAATAAATTTTGTCTCAAAAAAATTGAACATTTAATGAATCGATAATAAGTGTAAATTTTTCTTAAAAACTCTATCATAGGTAGTATCTCCTGAAATTTTTCTCTTATCCATTAAAGAACATTGAGCAATCAATTCTACAACAATCAAAACCTTAACCATACAATACTCAATCAGGTATAACACCGTCTTGTAAATGACTCCTGATAGCAACGCGGATAGTTTCAAGGGTATGAGAATTTACCGATTCCCCATAAAAATGTTCTAAGTTTGTGAAGCCATCATCTATAAATATAAAAGGACCTTGATTCCTAAAGTCGTAATAAGCAGCAGAATTAATCGTTATAAAAACCGGGCTTAATTCGGAGAGTTCGGATAAAGATTGTATCACTGAAACGTTACTATTTTTTTGCCTATTCTTACATTGTCTATCGCCACGGTTGGGATGCGCTTTGATAAACAAAGGAGTATTCATTTCTATCGCGATTTTACGAATAACTTCAATAGTATCAGATTGAAGCTTAGCTTCTACCATATTTCCCAAAGCTTCAAAATTTGCCTCTATAAAAATGAGAACAAACTGTCGTGGATTAATATTCTGAATACAGTCAGAATGATGTGCATTTTTTCTCGGGGATATGATAAAATTAACCCCCTTACTTTTATACTGATAATAATTCTGTTGAGCAATATTATATACTTTAAACATATCATAACCGACAAAAGGACAATTAAATCCTAAACCATGAGAAGTATTTATAACTTTTGCGTCGCTTTGCTTTAAGGTGGATACCATCATTAAAGAGCCCGCTTCGAATTCATCACTTGTATATAATAAATTAATACCTAATTTCAGTAATTCTTCTGCATGTTTTTTATACCCATTTATTTCAAAATTAACATAGTATTTATCTTTACACTGGTGCTTAAACAGGATTTTTATCAAGTCAGAAAAGGAATAAGGAATACCGCATAATGTCGCCTTATTATAGGTCCGAAAACTATTAACGATATATTTAAAATGTCTCTTAAAATTAAAGTAAAATGGATAGATCAGAATTAATGAAGTGGGGTATTGTTCTCCATACATTTTTTCTGTTATCTCCACCCAGCTTCTTATGGCAACTTCTGATTGTAGATTTTTTTTAAAGAAAATACGGTATAATTGATGAAAACCATATTTAATGGTTAATCGAAAAAAAGAAACATCTAACCATTGCTTAGATTTTTTATTTGTATAAAAGTTGACTTTATCAATGTTAATAAATTTTTCTAAAATCTCTGCACATAAGATATTGGACCGGATAGCAATAATATCTATATCTCCCCTCAAAAACAATGCAATGAATGCTGTAATTGTTTCTGCTTTTTTAGAGTGCCTAGATAATAAATTGACCAAAGTCATGTGTTGAATACCGTCAAAAGACTGGAGTTGAGCTAAGGAACAGCACACATCAATATGGAGTTTTGATAAAAAAATTAAAGATGGTACCTTTTTTGTAAGCTCTAAAGTTTTTAAAACACCCTGATTACGGCAAAATATTTCTTCTTTCTTTAAATGGGTTTGATTAATCATTTATAATTCTTAATTGATATTGCAGTCATTTTTTGAACACTATAAGCCCTATTGCAAAATAGGTTTAAAAGTAACACTACGCAAAAAAATATACAATTACTGAATAGATAGGAATACCCTATAGTTCCCCAACCGAAATGGTTAATTAGCCAATAGCTTATAAAGGGGTGTGATAGGGAGCTGATGAAAACTGCCATGCTTACAAAATAAGATTGCTGATAAAACATAAAAAACGCTGAAATAAATTGCCCCACTCCATAAAATATTATTCCTAAAGCCATTGGATATAAAATGGGGATTGCCATTTTATAATCAGGCATGTATAGCCTTACGATAAAATCTGATATCACAACCACACATACACTAACAAAAATTAATATTAAACTTATTTTACCAATAAAAAAATAAAATTGTCTAAAAGATCTTTGCGCTAATAGCTCATAAAACAAAACGGTCGATGAGCGGTTTAAAGAAGCTGCTATTATGTTAATAATTGAAATAATTTGAAAACAAAAAAATAATATGCCAGAAGATGAGTAGCTTTCTATATTTTTCAATAATTGAAGATCTATTCCAAGCTTCAACCAGTTAATGCCTGTAATTAATACAATAGGAGCGCCAAATTGAAGCAGTCCTATTTTAAAAATCGTATTGATATGTCCTACACGCAGTTTATACGGACAAATAATTCTTACAACCATTATTACTAAAGCTAGTCCTAGAACGTACCCCCAGCATCTATAAGACCAAACAGGGTTTATTAGCACAAAACCCAGTGGGATTAAAGAAGTAGATATAGCAAACGAAAGTTGTAACCATAAATAGCTTTTGGCATTCTTATTAAACCGTAAAATAGACTCATTGTAATTAATTATAGAAAAAAGAATCGCAGCACAGAGAGTTAGGCAACCATAAAATAAATCATAAAATAGGAAAAAAAATAATAAACTCGCTGGAATTATCCACAAAAGCCATTCCAGGAAAAAGGATAGTAATTGAGAAGTTAGAGCGGACTCATCACTATATTGAGAGGAATGTATTAAAACTAAAAAATAAGAGGGTATTCCAATAGAGACAATAGCCACTAAAATATTATAAATAGAAAACCATTCGGAAAATTTACCTAATTCATTAGGTCCCATCAATAGTGCAAAAAAAGGCAATGACAAAACAGTAATACTTTTAGCTAAAATATCGGAACCAAAAAATTTTAAAATTACGTTTAACATATTATGTCTTACCATGTGCTTTTGACTTGATGAAGATAACATCACTGGAATACATTGCTGCATGTCTTGGGTCAGGTGATTTAAGCAACATAACCCCTTTATAAAAGACACTGCTTGAGACACTTACTGTCTGATAAAGCCTTCGAATATTGTGGAGGTAAACAGTGCTTTTGTTTGCAACAATTGATGAGATTGAAAACATCGCATTGACTCCTACCACTACATACCTTTGTTACTTAACTGAGAAGGATATTATCAAGTCATCCTTTCCAAGTAAATACGCACTGTGCTTCGCAAACGACGGCATTGTGCTAAACAAGAATGAGCGTTTACGAAACGTAACGCCTGTTTTCGAATGTTTAATTGATTGATATTGTTCATATGGTAAAATAACTAACAAAGTTAATCATTGGACTTGAAATGCCAAAATATTTTGATGCGATAGAAATGCTCGAGTGGTTGGATATAACCCCTGAAGTTATCTGCTACCTTGTAAAAATTGAAAATGATAAATATGCTATTAAAGCGCTCAATAACCAGGAGAACTTTAAGCAGCTCAATAGTTGTCCAACGAGTTGTCAGGTCAATTATTGGATAATTGATACTGAAAAAGTCATTTCAGCGTCTGCCTCAGTTATTTTTGAAGAGGATAAACTTACAAATAGTACGTTTTCACTTGCTCAGATTACAGGTTGTTTAAAAGTAGATCCGACGCAAGAGAAATCAAAAACTTTTCCAGCACATCAACTAAAATCTGAGAACACTGGATCTCAAAATATCAATGCTGTTGCATCACAGGTTAGGATTTTGCGCACTCTTGGTACTACAGCTGCGCAGATGGTTTCTATGATCTCTAACGTCGAAACACATGGTGGTAGAGCTACTGACGAAGAAAGCCTCTCTCCAGGAGGGCGAATGGATTTCTTTCAGGCTAATACCGTAAATTCAGAAACGTTAGCTCTTGATGAGGAATTGTTTAATTGCAGATTGTGCTGAAATGTAGTAGGCAACGTAGCAACTACGGCGATTTTTAAAACTGTGCCACGACAGTGGGGATTTATCAGGGCAAACGCATCTAATTGTCAAACAAAAACTCAAATGCTCTACGTTCCGCGCTTTATGCGCGGAATCCAGCCAGATCCCGATGTTAAAACGCTCTGGATGCCGTGCATAAAGCACGGCACGTGGGAATCAATTGGAAATTTATGCTCAAAATGTAGATGCGTTTGCCCTGGGGGATTTATAGTTTGCAGGATTTATCTGAATTATTATCTTCAACAGTTGTAGTTGAGGATGATGATTCAAAAAAAGTACCTCTGGCATTGGCTACTGAATCTGAAGCAGCAGGTTTGGAACTTTCCTTTTGGGGTAATATGCTTGTTAATTCCCCATAAAAATCTGCCAGATGCGTTTTATTTTCTTCAAAATAACGTTTAGCAGTTTTTTCTATGATATTGCGGCGCTGATCACCCCAGATAGCGACTAATTTTTCAATAAAGGTTGTTATTGCATTTTCTGGTATATTGTAAGTTTTTAATGGTTCTGGATTTAGATCTTCAAAATAATTATCCAGCAGTTCGTTAATATGCCCAGGATTATCTAATTTCTGAATCCGGTCACGATAATAATCTCGTATAAATTCTTGAATAGCTCCTTTTACGGAGGCTTTTGTAATGATATGGCTTAGCATGGGGTGAAAGGGTAATGACTTTAGCAACCGTAGTAGAGTACCCGGTATGCAGCTAGGTTCATCGGGTTTATTATTATTAAATTCTTCTGTTTGATCATGGCCATTTTTTTCCTTCATGACCTTGCCTTCTTTATCGAGTCTTGGCCTTTTATCCAGGTTATGCGCTCGATTTAAGTCTGCCATAGCCACCCAAAAATGATGATGAATCTGCTTTTTGTGGCTAATTGCGTTACCTTCTGTATCAAATAAGGGTTGTTGTGTATCTTGAGCCGCCAACCACAATAATGCGACAAGCTCTCTATAATTTTTATAAAATCCCGTTCTTTTTACTTCACCATTCTCCATGTTAACGTTTTCAAAGTAGGCGGCATCAGAGCTGAACCAAGGGTTGGGTATTTGTAAATATCGCCATGCGGTATGGATTTTATGTTGATAATAAGCATTTGCGGCTTCTGGATTTTTAAAGAGGGCAGAGCTTTCCCAGCTTTCCCATTCCAAGGGCAAACTCATCTTTTCATATTGAGCTGGGCTTTGCTGATATGCAGCAGCCAATTCCTCTTCCAGGGTTTTTAATACAGGAACTACACCACCCGCTTCCTCCAGTTTTGGGGTGTAATAATTAATAAATCGTGAAAGTTGGTTATTTTCTTCCTCACTTAAATAACGCATGGAAGATTCAGTACTGGTATCTAGTTCTAAGGTATTAGATATACTCCGCCTATGTTCCTCGAATACATTAGCTATTAAATTATGTATATATTCATCGGAGCACATATAACGTAATTCTTCAATGCTTTGCCGTAATTCTGCTATGTTTGTCTCATCGCTTTGGCGTAATTCTTCAATGCTTTGGTGTAATTCTGCTATGCGTGTCTCAAGGCTTTGACTTGTTTCGGTTAACTGAAGAGAGGTTGCTGGCTGTGCTGGAAAATATGCTCTGACACTGTCCAAATACTGGATATTGTCAGTATCTTCATACGTACTTTCAATAGTTAGTAAAGCTTCTTCAATGGTTCGGTTATTAAAATGTCGAGCCAGATGAAGTAAATAATCTGGTCTATCTTTTGTCACTTCAGTGCGGGCAATTTCTCGAATAGATGGCGCTGAGAGCAATAATTTTATTTTTTCATTGGTTGCATCGGTGTCAATCCGTAATAAATGTGCAATATAATAATAGGCTTGTTGTGCTTCTTCAGGCGTTAATACTGGAAACGATTCGTTGTTTGGTATCAGATGAGAAAAAGTATCATCGACAATCTGTATCCATTTACGTCTTAATTCAAGTGTTGTTAAAAATAGATAAATATTACTCCCATCCAGTAGCTGACCTAAACAATTATTATTTTTTAGTAGCACCGGAATGCAAATATGTGAATGGATAAGATTGTCCTTTAGAAAGTCGATAATTTCTTGTATATAGGAAGAATTGTTCTTGGATTCCCGAAATGCTTTTATAGGTGTGAAATAAATTTGTTTAGTTAAAATAACGGCTAAGCTTTTATCAGCTTGATGATCAAGAGTAAAACGAAGAAGCGATTTATCTGATAAATATGACCACGAATATCCTTGATCTATTAACCAGCTTAGTACGTTTTCATTATTTTCTGAAATCAGTCGTCTGAAGAGCGGTTTAAGGATTTCTTCTTTCCGGTAGTGTAATAAAAGATCAGTTCGGACAGAAGGTGTGAAGATATCGAAAATCCATTGTATAAAAGCTGATTTCGTAAACTGTATCGATTTAATACAATTCAGCATTTCTGGAGATTTCACGCCATTAATTATGGATTTGAGGCTATTAACATTTACAAATGATTTAGAGAAGGGGGTCGGTAAATCAAATAATCTTTCCAACCAGCTCAGAAAACCGGGTTTTCTCCATTTTAGCATAGCATTAACTAAATCAAGGTTGTCTGATTCCACTGCCCTAATGACTAAACCCTGGCGCACAAAAGGATTAAGTAAGTCAAATGATTCCCAATTAGATATATCATCTGCTAGTTGAGCTTCTTGTGGCATTATTTGCTCTGGAGTAATTATTTTGTACATTGTAATTCATTTGTACATGAATTTGCAGTTAAATGTGTTTTTAAGATTAGCACTTTTTTGGAAAATATTACAAACGTAGCCTTGATGCAGCGCAGCGTAATCAAGGTTTTCATTCTGGAAATCTGCGAATGTGAACACATAAACCTTGATTACGCTGCGCTGCATCAAGGCTACTCTGGTTTTCTTCAACAGTTGTAGTTGGGGATGATGATTCAAAAAAAGTACCTCTGGCATTGGTTATTGAATCTGAAGCAGGAGGTTTTGAACTTGCTTTTTGGGGTAATATGCTTGTTAATTCCCCATAAAAATCTGCCAGATGCGTTTTATTTTCTTCAAAATAACGTTTTGCAGTTTTTTCTATGATATTGTGGTGCTGATCACCCCAGGTAGTGACTAATTTTTCAATAAAGGTTGTTATTGCATTTTCTGGTATATTGTAAGTTTTTAATGGTTCTTGATTCAGATCTTTAAAATAATTATCTAGCAGTTCAGTAATATGCGTAGGATTATCCAACTTTTGAATCCGGTCACGATAATAATCTCGTATAAATTCCTGAATAGCTCCTTTAACGGACGCCTTTGTAATGATATGGCTTAGCATGGGGTGAAAGGGTAATGACTTTAGCAACCGTAGTCGAGTACCCGGTATGCAGCTAGGTTCATCGGGTTTATTATTATTAAACTCTTCTGTTTGATCATGGCCATTTTTATCCTTTATGACCTTGCTTTCTTTATCGAGTCTTGGCCTATTATCCAGGTTATGCGCTCGATTTAAGTCTGCCAGAGCCACCCAAAAATGATGATGAGTCTGCTTTTTGTGGCTAATTGCGTTACCTTCTGTATCAAATAAAAGTTGTTGTGTATCTTGAGCCGCCAACCACAATAATGCGACAAGCTCTCTATAATTCTTCTCTGTACACGACAAAAATTTCATGACTGACAGGTGATTATGTTGTGATTGATTTTATCAGGTTTTATTCTATCCAAACAGCGTTCAAATAAACCTATTTTTCGTAACGGATTTAATATCAC
>Ga0105047_10006456_pt1 | contig 19908 bp, 16 predicted proteins | sample MAT04_FD_78384 | JGI IMG/M metagenome (GOLD analysis project Ga0105047, IMG submission 78384) | Freshwater microbial communities from Lake Fryxell liftoff mats and glacier meltwater in Antarctica - MAT-04 (megahit assembly) | ecosystem: Environmental > Aquatic > Freshwater > Ice > Liftoff...
ATGTTAATTGCGGGAATTTGGCACGGGGCGGCTTGGGGATTTATTGTGTGGGGGGCTTTGCACGGTTTGGCTTTGGCGCTGCACCGGGTGACGGATGTGACTTTTAAGCGGTTGCGGATGGAGTTTTTGTGGGAAAATCCGATCGGGATTGCAATGGGTTGGCTGTTAACTCAGGCGATGGTTTTTGGTAGTTGGATATTTTTCCGTCTTCCCGATTTAAAGGATTCGGGATGGGCAATTTCGCATTTGTGGGGACACCCTGCTGATGTGCAGTTTGCAAATAAAGTTTATGTCGAAGCTTTGGGTTTGGAAAGAGTGCATTTAACTTGGATGTTGGCGGCTGTGGCTGCGGCGATGCTGGGGAATTATGCGCTGAGTCGGGGTTTGAAGTTGGAGTTAAATTGGCCGTTGAAATTGGTGTTAGTGCCACTTTGTTTGTATGCAGTTTGGCTGTTAGCTCCCGAAGGCGGTTTGCCTTATATTTATTTCGATTTTTAGGGCATTATTTGATTCCAGTTTTATTCCTTGTAGGGTGCGCAATGCGCACCATTCTTTAGTCCGCAGAGGCGGACATCGTTTGTGTAGGGGCGGTTTCAACCGCCTAATCTTATTGGTACTTTGGTACTTTGGTGCGCATTGCGCACCCTACAACTGATAGGTACTTTGGTGCGCATTGCGCACCCTACAACTGATAGGTACTTTGGTGCGCATTGCGCACCCTACAACTGATAGGTACTTTGGTGCGCATTGCGCACCCTACAACTGATATGAGCACCAATCACTCCAGCTACCGACATAAAGTTTTGCATCGGGAATTCCGGCGATTTCTAAAGACAGTAAATTAACGCAAGCTGTCACCCCGGAACCGCAATAAACAATGATTTCTTCCGCTTTTCCTAATTCCGTCCACCGCTGTTTTTGTTCCGAGGTCGATCGCACTTTTCCCGTTTCATCCGTCACCCCTTGCCAAGGGTAGTTGACAGCACCCGGAATGTGACCTGCAATCGGGTCAATTGGCTCCCGCAAGCCCGCGTATCTCTCGCTCTCTCGCGAATCAACCAAAACCCTGTCCGGCCAGTCTTTTCGCTCTTTTACCGCCTGAATGTCAACGATCGCATCCCGCTGCAATTCCGGTACAAATTTACCCTCCCGATATTCCGGCAAAATATTTGTTACCGGATATCCCGCCGCTTTCCAAGCGCTAAAACCTCCATCTAACAAAGCAACTTTGCTGTGTCCCATATATCGCAGCAGCCACCACAAACGAGACGCAAAAGCCAGCCGCGAATCGTCATAAGCCACGACTAAAGTTTCTCGTGAATTAATGCCAATCGCACTCAATTTTGCCGCTAATTCTTCAATATTTGGCAGCGGATGTCTGCCGCCGTGTTTGCCAACTGCACTCGCGAGATCCCGATTTAAATCTAAATAAAAAGCTCCGGGAATGTGACTTTCTTGATATTGTTTTTGTCCCAATTCGACATCGGCGAGGGAAAATCGACAGTCAATAATTACAACTTGCGGATTTTCGGTATTGGCGGCTAACCATTCAGGAGAAACAATTAAATTGCTGTCATTCATAACTATGCAAAAGTGTGTTTTATCTACAGTTTTGGACTTGCTCATTCATGCTGCACAATGTGTACCTTACCGCTTCTCTGGTTCGGCTTTTTCGGAAGTAGATTTCTTAGGAGTTGCTGGCTCCGGTTCGGCTTTTTCTGAATTAGATTTTTTGGGAGTTTCTTTTTCCGAAGTGGCTTTTTCTGAATTAGATTTCTTAGGAGTTTCTTTCTCGGAAGTTGCTTTTTGGGAATTAGATTTCTTAGGAGTTGTTTTCTCCGGTTCGGCTTTTTTTGCTGGTGCGGGAGTTGGCTCTGGCTGGGGTGGATTTACTGCGGATTCTTGAGCGTAAAGCAGGTATTTCTGATACTCGATTACTTTTGTCTGAGCTAGTTGATGGTTGGAGCTAGACACCGGTACTCTTCTCATCAACGATACCGCTTCTTGCCAGCGATCGGCAACGATCGCCCAATCTTCCTTCGTTTTTGCCGATCGCCCTAACTCTGCTGCTTTAACGGCGCTGTTAACAGCCTCTCGAAAGGTATCCGGTGCAGTTGCTGCTACATTGGCAGTTTCATCTGGATTTTTCCCCGCAGATGCTGGTGGCTCGTTCAAAATTTTACCGACAAACGCCACAACGGCGATCGCCAACATACCTGTTACCAGCGCGACGACAATGAAAGTCGATCGCAACCGCTTCTCAAATGCCGCAAATTCCGGCGATTTCTCCTCCTCAATATCGCTCTGTGTCTCTTCTGTGCGATCGTCCACATTCGCAACAGCAGCCTCTGGCACAGATTCTTCCACAAAGCTCTGTTCTTCCAAAGTGCTGTTTTCTAAACTAAACTCCTGAATCCAAGCAGGCACAATCTCACCGATTTCTCGCCCCTCAACCTTCGCTTTGTGAATCGAATCCGGCTGCAAATCTGTCAGTTGGCTGCGGACAAAATCAACTAATATATGTTCGATCGGTACTTGCTCGGCTTCAAGAATTATATCCAAACAGTCGCCGTCGAGATGCGCGGAGGCTGCGATCCCTTCAGATTGCAACTGGCTGTTAAGCCAAGATGCGATCGCCTGTGGATTTCCCTGCTTGGCAAGTTCCTGAAAATTGAGCTCTGTCATAGCTGGACACCTGATAATGCAGAAAGGAAGAAGTCATTAGTCATCAGTCATTAGTCATCAGTCATTAGTCATTAGTCATCAGGAAGAAGGAAGAAGGAAGAAGGCATGAAAGGCTACGCGAGCGGCTAAAAAGAAGGAAGGAGGAAGGAGGAAGGAGGAAGAAGGAGCAACTAATAGTTTTTTTGAGTTTAAAACACCATAACTGAAATTCAACGAATAGTATAATCTATCTCGGTAAATCCAAGCTGACAGATCTAAATTATCACTCTCGCTCCCCCCGGCATCCCTTCGGGAAGGACTGAAGTTCTCACTACAAACCTGAGTCCGGTTCTATCGTTTGGACTTGAGTCCTCGGAAATTTGATACCGCGCGATCGAGTCAAACCGCAAGCATCGCGCCTCAAACCGACATCCGGCTGGAAAAAGACAGGGCACGCCCGGATTCGAGATTGGAGATTTAACATTAAAAAATTGTGCGATCGCAGTGCCACCGAGGGACAGCGAGTGATATCATCATTGAGTCAATATTCAAGTTTTTATAGCAAAAAACTCGATCGCACAATGATAGCAATAGCAATTTTAGCGGCTGGACGCGGCACGCGCATGAAATCTGACTTGCCCAAAGTTCTCCACGAATTGGGCGGGCGAACCCTCGTTGAGCGAGTCCTCCAAAGTTGTCAAGAAATTGAAATTTCCCGGCGACTTGTCATAGTCGGTTATCGCAGCGAACTCGTTAAAGAATGCCTGATCGAATCTCAAAAAACACCCAAAGATCGGGAATTTCCTGCCCTAGAATTTGTCGAACAAACTGAACAATTGGGAACCGGTCACGCCATCCAGCAATTGCTCCCTCACTTAAAGGGATTTCCAGGAGACTTGCTAGTTTTAAATGGCGATGTACCTTTGCTGAGGGCAGAAACAATCAAACAATTGATGGCAATTCACACACAGCACCAAAACTCTGCTACTATATTGACAGCTAATTTGCCGAATCCTCAAGGATACGGGCGAGTATTTACCGACAGTCAAAACTTAGTCCAGCAAATAGTAGAAGACCGCGACTGCACACAAGCTCAAAAGCAAAACCACCGAATTAATGCAGGTGTTTACTGCTTTCACTGGCCGCATTTAGAGAAAATTTTGCCAGATTTGAAAGCAGACAATGACCAAAAAGAATATTACCTAACTGATACGGTAAATTTCCTCGCTCCGGTAATGGCCGTGGATGTCGAAGATTATCAAGAAATCTTGGGAATTAACGATCGCCAACATTTAGCCACAGCTTCCGATATTTTGCAAACGCGGGTAAAGGATAAGTGGATGACGGCGGGAGTAACGCTGATCGATCCCCACAGCATCACGATCGATGATAACGTAGAGTTGCAGCCAGATGTGATAATTGAACCACAAACTCATTTACGGGGCAGAACTTCGATCGCCTCTGGAAGTCGCATCGGGCCCGGCAGTTTGATCGAAAACAGTCAAATTGGGGAAAATGTGACTGTGCTTTATTCGGTAATTTCTGACTGTATTGTCGCCGAAAATTCGCGAATTGGGCCTTACGCACACTTGCGGGGACACGCGCAAATAGGGGCGAACTGTCGCGTCGGCAATTTTGTAGAATTGAAAAATGCTCAAATAGGCGATCGAACTAATATCGCTCACTTGTCTTATTTAGGCGACGCGACTTTGGGAGAAAAAGTCAACATCGGTGCTGGAACAATTACCGCCAATTACGACGGAAAAAACAAGCACAAAACTCAAATAGGATCGGGAACTAAAATCGGTTCCAACAGCGTACTGGTTGCACCGATAACTTTGGGAGAAGATGTTACCGTAGCGGCGGGTTCTGTAGTTACAGAAGATGTGGCGAATGACTGTTTAGTAATTGCCCGATCGCGGCAAGTTGTCAAACCTGGTTGGAAGTTGAAAGATGCGGAGAAATAACATTATATGTGCGCACATTCTTCTGTAGGGTGCGCAATGCGCACCGGCTAGTCTTGTAGAGTGCGCCCATCGCACCGGCGGGTTAACCTATGTCGGTGAGATGGGCGTGAAAGTCAATCGGTGCGCAGTGCACACCCTACAAACTTCCAAAGTTCAATAGTGCGATCGCGCGTGCAGATAGTTGTTAATCGCTTTGGCGATTTTTGCTTGCTCATAGGGGTTCATAGTGTGGGGCAGGGATATGGGATCTCCTCCGCCAACTAACAGTCTGACTTGATACCAAATGTCATGATCCCGATCTTTGGTGCGATCGACTTCCACCCCATAAATCTCGCACAGAGAGCGTTGAATTACTTTACCTGCCAACAAACCCCGCTGTTTGACAGTCAAGGTGTTTGAAGTTCCATCGAAGCTGTAGGTTTCTTTATTTCCCAAGACAATTGCTCCGACTCCTGCGAGCACAAATATGCCTCCTGTCCATCCCAACCAGCGATCGTCTTGGCTTAAGCGCAGCAATCCATTTTTTGCATTTTTAACAAAATAATTGATGTCAGAAGCAGCAGTATCTTTATTCCCCCAGTGAGTCGAGTTAGCACTGAAAGGAACATCGCCAACAGAAGTCAAAAGTACAACTCTGCTTTTATAGCCGCGTCTTTCAACTTTAGCTCCTTGCAAAGAAGCAAGCTGAATTTCTTGGATGTTTGACCCCAGTAAATTCGATCGCACCAACTGGCAATTTCCTTGCTTTTTGTGCGATCGCTGGCAGATTAGCGTTGCTGCATGATAGTCAAAAATCAGCCAGATCAGTCCAAATGTCATTAATAAACAACTAGGGAGCCAAAAATCAAATATGCTGTGAGTCTGAATTATTAGTTCAGTTGCTGTTTGCTTGATTATTTTCATTTATTTCACCCTTTGATTCCAAAATTAATGCTACAGATCGACTTCCAGACCACGCTACACCGAATTGTTAACTTATGTATTATTGGAAGTCATCCTATACTATGACCCTTTTTATCTTGCTAATAGGCTAGCACTAAAATGTCTGACCGACAACAAATGTCGCGAGTTCACCTGCGGCTGCGTTTGAGATAGCTTTCCGTTATTTATCGTTGGTGATTGACTTTGGCGATCGGCCGTCGAGATAGCCACGAATCAAATCAGCCATTTTTTGTTGCTCTTCCCGATTCAAGCCACCGCTTAAACATAGAGTATCTCCTCCATTCATTAGCAAATGCACCTGGTAGCAGGTATAGCTGTCCATATGTTCTGTTTTGTGTACTTGAACTGTTTTTAATTCGACTTCAGAAATTTCACTGAGCGATTTTTCGGTCACTTTATTCACCCTTATCCCTCTTTTTTTAATAGTTAGGATACTTGCATTTTTGTCAAAAATATAAGTTTCAACACTGAATAAATTATGGAAGACAAAATATATGGTAGCGAAACCAATAACTACAAAAACTCCATCAAAAAGTATAGACCATAAATTTGACAACCGGTTATCTTTTTCTATTACTAATTCCCTGACAGAAGTTTGTATATATTTATTAAACAACTCTGCATCGTTAACAGTTTGGTGCGGTAGAGCAACATCTCCTTGGTTAGTTACCAGAAATACATTTTGCTTAGAAATAGGACTCCCATCACTATCAGTAGTATCTGTTTTATCAACTCTAGCCTCCTGGACTTGTTCGATCGAGTTTAATTCCCCTTTCACTAATCCCATAAAACTTGACGTGATCATTTCGCAACTTGCGATTTTTGGCTCAATTTTTTTACAGGAAAGTCTTTCCACTCCAGAAGAGGAGATCGTAAAAAATATCATTAATAAGGGTATTCCCGAAAATCCTGTCACCCATACAACAGGAAATAACAGACCAAAAAGATTTATTCCATTTTTAAGTTTGAGAAGATGTTCAGTTTTTTGAATAACTTTCATATTAGGTATCAACTCCCGTTTAATTGATTGACATCTTTTGCAGAATTTTCCAGATCGCTTTTGAGGTCGGTGTATTTATTCAGACGGATCGCCAGTTGAGGTAGCTGCGAATTAAATCAGCCATTTTTTGTTGTTTTTTATGATTAAAACTACTACTTAAAAATAGGCGATCGCCCCCATTGGTTAGCAAATACATCTTGCATAAGATACCATTTTCGGTGTGTTTTGTTTCTAATTTGACTTCTGAAATTTCAGCGAGCGATCGTTCGGCAACTTCATTCATCCATATTCCCCTTTTCTTCATAGTTAAGGTACTTGCATTTTTGTCAAAAATGTAAGCTTCAACAATAAAAGAACGCAATACACCAGAAAATACTCCTAAACCAATAACTAAAAACAAGCTGGGAAAAAGCATTATTCCAAAACTTAATAACCGATTATCTTTTTCTATCACCAACCCTCCGGTCGAGGTTTGTATATATTTATTGAACGAATTTGCATCCTTGGCACTTTGATTTTCTAGCAATAATTCCCCTTGCTTAGTTACCAAAAATACATTGTTCACAGTCATGGGTTTGCCATCACTATCGGTAGTCTGGCTTGTCTTAAATCTAGCTCCTTGGACTTGCTCGATCGAGATTAATTCGCCTTGCTCTAACCCCATAAAACTCGATCTACTGAGTTCGCAAGTTGCGATTTTTGGCTCAATTTTGTTGCAGGAAAGTCTTTCCACTCCAGCAGATGCCATAATCAAGAGCATCATAAATAAAGGTATTCCTGAAAATCCCGTTACCCATACTGTAGCAGATATCGCACCACAAATCATTTCTCCTAAATTATTAAGCTTTAGAAGATGTTCGGTTTTTTTAATAACTTTCATCTTAGGTATTAGCTCCCGTGTAATTAATTGAGAATTTTTACAAAACATTGCAGAATTTTGACTGAGAACTTTAGTTTTCCTATGATTTCTACAGAAAAGCTCTTAACTACAATTATTAAACAGTTTTATTTTCATGTCAATTCATATAATTCATTAATTAAATTCATAAAAGTCATAATTATTGTATGTTGAGGGCGGGCAAGATGCCCAACCCCTACTCCCCACAAGAGTTTATTCAAACTTGGCTGTAAAGTTTAGATGTCGGATAATTAGGATTTAGATAAAACCCAGAAACCTGACTTTTTACCGATTTTGCGGATTACAACGAGGTATTTTCGCAAAAAAACCCGGTTTCTTCAGTCGGAGTGTATCCAAGACTGCATCTGAACCTCACTTTCCCAGCATTCCCCAATAAGCCACGCCGTAAAGTTGAGCAGCCTCCATAGCTTCTTCGTCATAGCCTTGAGCTTTGAACAAAGTCTCGGCCTGTTTTAGATAGCCCATTGCTTGTTCTTTATTTTTTGTTTTGTCTTGAAGTATCAAAGCTAATCCCAATCTCAGGTGAGCATCAGCATCATTAGAATCACTTTTAATTGCAGTTTCCCAGTGGGTAATTTCTTCTTCTATAGTCTCCCATTTAAGTTCGTTAGAGTTGTCTGTGGGAAAGCCATCAAGACCGTAATTTCGGATATCCAAAAATGTCGCAATGACTTCGGCTTTTTTGTGCTTGCTTCCTAAACCAGTGCTGAAGGAAGAAGTTAGAGGAACACGTTGCTTACCTGAGTGCAACACAAGACAGACACGATAGGTATTGCTCTCGCTACTTGACATTTCCTGTATTTCCACACCTGAAATATCTTGAAGTAGGTGTTTGATAAGTTTCGTCTTGGCAATGAGTGGTTTATGCCGCTTGATAGTCATGTGACCGAGATTTTTGTCAAATGTAATTGTCTCAATCTCTACGAATATCATCAACAGCAAACCAACTACAGCAAATAAATAAACGAAAAAACTGCCAGAAGACAAACCCCCAAACAAACCGACCAATAAAAAACTCCCCCCAACAAATAGCTGTATCCAAAATGCGAACATTTCTACGAATTTTAGTTTATCTGATGTCTGTTTCATGATTTTAGGTTTAATTGATTTTAAGTGGATGTGTATGTAGATTATTTAGCCTTTGCTTGGGCGATCGCCTTTTTGGCATTGTCAACAGCCTTGACAGCATCAGCATCGCCCGGACGCACCTGTAAAGCTCTGTTAAAATTGATTAAAGCCGTTTGATAGTCTCCCTTCTCGTAGTAGGAATTGCCGAGTTGCATCATTTTTTTGAAGTCATCTTTTTGACCGGGCGCTGGAGAATCTTGAGGAGATGACTCAGAGCCCGGAGACGATTCTTGAGTTGGTGATGGAGAAGTGTTAAAATCCGAAGGAAAAGAAGAGGGCGATTGTTCATTATTTTTCAGTTCTACATTAACCCCAGACTGAGAGTTTTTTGCAATATCAGCCCCATAAAATACTGAAGTAGTAATGCCTCCCAAGACAAACATTAGCAAGCCCGCACATTGAATCAAGAAAGTTTTTCTGATTTTTTGATTATGCCAATTTTTCACATAAAAAACGAAGGCAGCACAGGGGACAAGCAAGTAAAGCACTCCCCAAAGAGTTTCCTGTCCAAAAGCTTGAACTAATCCCCAAATATAGCCAACAAGACTTAAAACCAAACCTAGGCCGAAAAATAAGGCGATCGCAATACCAGGCATTTTGTTTCTCCCGTTAATGTAGAATTATTTAGCAAACTGTAAAAGTAAGGATTTAGGCACATTTTTTACCTGAAACTCTTGCCACTGTTTGCTGTGTTAAAAATAGATTAGCGGTGAAAACAGTCCGATCGCGCACAGCGAATGTTAGGATTTTGGTTAGGAATTTGACTAGGAACTCGATCGCGACTGCCACAAATGACACCCTCTACCCTCGATCGACCAGAAGAACCCTTTACACGGGCAATCCACGACTGGGACATCGAAAAGCTTTACAGCGACTTGGCAAATGCCAAACTAGAATTCGCCCCCCACACCAGAAGAGGGCTGACACCCGTGGAAAAAAGGCACTTGTGCGGCTTGCTGTGTGGCTACAGCCCGGCTGAGATGGCGGTACTTCTCAACAAACAAATCAAAGGTGTAGAGGTTGACTTATCCAAAACTTTGTACCGATACATAGAAACGCTGACAAATCGACCCCGAAACGCCCTCAGCAACTGGAGAGATGCGATCGACTGGCTGGAAATAGCCCGGTATAAAAAACAACCAAAAACCTCATCCGGCGCAATCTTAAAAGCCACTCTCCAGCATTCAGACAGCATTCTATCCGCCACCATCAGCCGCGACGGACAATTACTCGCAACCGGCTCCCACGACAGTACAGTGAAAGTTTGGAGTTTGCACAGCGGCGAACTGCTGCGGACTATTTGCGGACATTCAACAGCGGTACTGCTAGTTGCTTTCAGCCCCGCCAGCAAAACGCTGTTAACTCGATCGCGCGCGGGCACAGTCAAACTCTGGAACCTGCAAAACGGCGAACTGCTGAAGCGCTTAGCAGACGTACACCGCCACGAATCCGTCGCCGTAAGCCCCGACTGGCAAGTTTTGGCGATCGGCACAACCAGAGGCACTGTCAAGCTTCAGCACCTCAACAGCGGCCAACTGCTGCAAGTTTTGGAAGGCTATCAAGGAGATGATATAAGTGCGATCGCCCTGAGTCCAAACGGCAAAATGTTAGTCGCCAGCGGGTTGAATGCAGCCAGCGGTTTCTGTCGCGCCACCGTCACTTTGTGGGAATTGCCGGGGGGAGAAGTGCGGCGAACATTTGGCAGCGAAAATTATGTAGCAATTACTCCCGATAGCGAAATTCTTGTCAGTTACGGCAACAAAAATATCGCACTGTGGAATTTGCAAACAGGCGAATTATTGCATTCTATGGAAACAGGAATTCGCATCACTTCCGCCGCCATTAGCCCCGACGGGAAATACTTTGCGGTGGGTTGTTTTGACGGAACTGTTAGGATTTGGAATCTTTGCGGCGAATTGTTGTATACTTTGGATGGACATTCTAGCCCTGTGTCGGCGGTGGCGATCGGGCAGTTGGGCGAAACTCTCGTTAGTGGCAGCGATAATGGTACAGTTAAACTTTGGCAGTTGCGAATTTAATAAATTACTCCTTAAATATCGGGGGATGGTGCGCAGTGCGCACCCTACGAATCACTAATTAAATATCTAGTTTGTAGGGTGTGCACTGCGCACCGGTTGACTTTATAGGGGGATGGTGCGCAGTGCGCACCCTACGAATCACTAATTAAATATCTAGTTTGTAGGGTGTGCACTGCGCACCGGTTGACTTTATAGCGTGCCACCTAAGCATCGGTTGACTAAGGGGATGGTACGCAGTGTACACCCTACGAATTATAAGTAAGGTGCGCACTGCGCACCATCGTAATTACCAATCAAGATCGGGTTTTGTTACCGAAAATCAAATGTCTTTTCTAAGCAACAAAAACCAACGTTCCCTTGTTTGTTTCCAAAGTATCGCCCATTTCTGTACCGTTGTGAAAAGCACCGAGAATGATCTCGCTAGTTTTGCCGATCGCGATCGCACCGCTAGCATCAATCCCGATCGCCCCAAAATCCCGCTGGCGATCGTTAGCTTCCGCAAAAGAACGCTCAAAAGCAGCCTTCAAACTCAAACCGTCTGTCACCCGAATCACAATTCGCGCCGCCAAACACTCATCCATAATGTGCTCGCCAATACCCGTACAGCTAACCGCCGCATTGACAGTCGCGTAATTCCCCGCCGGCATCGCCGAGTCGCTAACCCGCCCGATGCGCTCAAAACCCTTGCCGCCAGTCGATGTGGCCGCAGCCAAACGTCCCTGAGTATCCAAAGCTACAACTCCGATCGTGCCAACACCCGCAGGTTCCGCCACCACAGTAGCCATTGCTTTGTTAAAATTACCTTGGCGTTCCTGCATCCACTCGTGCAAACGCAAATCCGTCATCGGATCATAAATCGGTAACTGAAGTTCTCGCAGCAATTGGGCCGCACCATAATCTGAGAGTACGCGATCGTCCGAAGTCTGCAAAAACTTAGCAAGTTCGATCGGATTTTGAACACGAGCCACATTAATCGCGCCACTGAAACGCTGCGCCAAACCGTCCATCAGCGAAGCACTCATCCGAATTTGCCCGTCCGACTGCACCACAGAACCCGTACCCGCATTAAATCGCGGGTCATCTTCCAACAACCGACAGCCGTGTACCACGGCATCTACGGCACTCGCACCGTCTTTCAGCAGCGGATAAACTGCCTCCAAAACATCGTAAAGCGATTTACGCACCGCTTCAATTCCGCCCTTGCTTTGCAGACAACTACCGGCACCGCCGTGAATAACTAGCTTTGGTTGCACCTGTTGCGATGCCATACTTTAAACCTAAAATTTTTCCTTTGCAATCTTAGCCTCAGTTTGGCAAATAGCAAGAGATTCTTAACTTTCGGTGCTATTACGGCGGCGGCGACAACGATCCGAGCAGTATTTCACCTCATCCCAGCATTCAGCCCATTTTTTGCGCCAAGTAAAAGGTCGATCGCACACCGGACACATCTTAGTCGGTAAATCGGACTTCAATCGCTGCTTAGCCATGCTAATTTTGACAATACGTCATCTTAAATTATCTGCGTTAATCTGCTTAACAGTTGACAGTTGACAGTTGACAGTTGACAGCGAAGTTTTTAGGCAGGGGATTTAAGCCCCTGCCTAAAAACAATCCACCTAAAGGTGGGGGCTTAAATCCCCTGTGCTTTGGTTAATCTGCATTAAATCTGCGGTTTCTCTATAAATCAAAGATTTATGCAATAACTCTCAATTCAGCAAAATATCTCCCCAGTAAAAATGGTCGCAACGGCATTAGCCAACATCCGAATCGTCTTAGTCGAACCCGCAGGGCCATTAAACGTGGGTTCAGTGGCCCGCGTGATGAAAAATATGGGTTTGCGCCAATTAATTTTGGTAAATCCTCAGTGCGATTATTTAGGGGAAGAAGCCCGACTGATGGCTGTGCGCGCGGCCGATATCTTGGAAACGGCGAAAGTAGTTGAGAGTTTGCCAGAAGCTTTGGTAGGATGTGTGAGGGCGATCGCGACTACAGGAGACGATGCTCGATCGCACCCAATGCAGCTAGAAGCACCAGCAGATGCCTTACCTTGGTTGCTAGAAGCCCCCAGTGCCCTAATTTTTGGTCGAGAAGACTGTGGATTGACTAACAGCGAATTAAACCGCGCCCAGCGGCTGATTCGGATTCCCAGCAGCGACGCTTACACTTCGCTAAATCTTGCTCAAGCTGTGGCTATTTGCTGCTATGAATTGTATCGCGAGGAAGGTTCGGCAGCGGATTTTGTAACGGATTTAACGGATGTAATCAAGAGAAGTTCGGCAGCGAGCAATGTGCGGGATGTAGCGGATGTAACCGGGAGAAGTTCGGCAGCGAGCAATGTGCGGGATTTAACGGATGTCACGGATGTCACGGATGCTACCCGGAGAAGGAAAAAGTCCGAGGGTATATTTTCCCCCTCTCCCACTCCGCCCAGCAGTGCTCCGTTGGAAAATTTGGAGGGATATTACCAGCAACTAGAAACGCTGCTGCTGAAAATTGGATATTTGCAGCCGCACACAGCAGCAAGTCGGATGGAAAAATTTCGGCGTTTGTACAATCGCGCGTATCCGACAGTCGATGAAGTCGCCATGCTGCGGGGCGTGATCCGTCAAACAGATTGGGCAATAAAAAGTTACGCGCGATCGCCAGTTTCTGATCCTCTGGATGCGTTGCCGGAAAATCCAGCGGATAGCTAGGAGAAATGCCGATAATTTGGGAGGTAAGATTGAGGCTTGTTGGCGAACAGGATTTACCCACTTGTCACCAAAGAAACCGGGTTTCTTGACTAAAAACCTCAACTTTAAGGTAATTTCCCGGCAAGAAACCCGGTTTCTACCACGGGTGCGTTTAGGACAAATCCAAAATCTAAAATCTAAAATCTAAAATTGATTGGCCAGCAACCTAAAAAATCTTAAACTTGAAATTTACAGTGCAGAAGGAGTAAGACGTGGCAGAGCGGTTTCCCAAACGATCGGTATTATCAGTGATGTCCTCGATAGCCTCTACCAACTCCGAGCCAAAACCGCCTAAATCCGGCAAAGCAAATCAGTCTGGCAAATCCGGCCGCCGCCGCCCGCCCCAACCGCCAAACGGCCCAGAAATTCCAGCATCCGAACCTGCCACTTTGTCACCGCAACCAAGCCGCGTCACGAGAATTAGAGCCAATTCTCCCCCGCCTTCCCCCGAAGAATTGAATGCACAGGACTTTTTGTCCGATCCCAAATCGGCAATTAACCCTAGAAAACCCAAAACTACCAAAATTTCGCAGTCGAAAAGTCGCAAATCGCGCCAAAAAAATCTCGCAGCTGTCGATTTGTTCGATTTTCCACAGCCGAGTCTGGAAAATGTCAGTTCGATCGCCAGCAATCCCATCAACGAGCCCCAAACTACAACTACCCGCACACCTCGCAAAAGTCGCTCCAGTTCGTCCCCAGCGGCTATTGCAGAGGTAGAAACAGCCCCAAAGGTCAAAAAAGCCCCCGTGCCGAAACCGCGCCTGCAAGGGAGCCAGAGAGCGGGCAAAAAATCTGCGGTTCCCAGGGTGCCGCCGTTGGTGTACGCTTCTCGGTTGCTGATTTTGGGAGTTGGGATTGCGGTGATTTGCGGTACTCTGCTGTCGGTGGCGAATGCTGTGAATCGATCGACTGTAGCGACACAAGAAACGCCGGCACAGGCAAAAAACTCAGCCGACAGCGCAGTTGCAGCCCCGCTGGCCTCGGAAGCCCTGCAACTGAATCAAGAATTAGGAGCTTTGAAAACACGAGTTCAGGTGATGGCAACAGAAAATCCTACCTTGAATGCGGGGATATTTTTAGTTGATTTAGATACTGGAAGCTACTTAAATTTTAACGGCGACGTGCCTTTTTCTTCTGCTAGCACGATTAAATTGCCTATTTTAGCAGCTTTTTTCCAAGCAGTTGATGAAGGCAAAGTGCGGTTAGATCAGGTGCTGACGCTGAAGCCGGAACACATTGTGGGGGGTTCTGGGGAGATGCAGGACGATCCGCCGGGCACGAAATATTCGGCATTGGAAGTTGCCACAAAGATGATTGTAATCAGTGACAATACGGCGACAAATATGATGATTGAATTGTTGGGAAGTGCTGAGGTTTTGAATCAGCATTTTGCGGCTTGGGGTTTGAGGGCGACGGTACTGCGAAATAAGTTGCCGGATTTGGAGGGAACTAATACTACTAGCCCGAAGGATTTGATTAATATTATGGCGCAGATCGATCGCGGAAATTTGGTTTCGGTTAAGTCGCGCGATCGCATTTTGCAAATTATGCGGCAAACAAAAAACGATACTTTGCTACCGAGAGGTTTGGGGGAAGGTTCAGTTATTGCTCACAAAACGGGTAATATTAATACAATGCTGGCCGATGCGGGGATGGTGGATTTGCCGAACGGGAAGCGTTATTTGGTGGCGGTGATGGTGAAGCATCCGCCAGAAACCGAGAAGCCGGCTCAAACATTAATTCGGGATATTTCTAAGATGAGTTACCGCTATTTGAACGACGGGGAAACGCCTGCAGAGTCAAAAGTTAAAATTAAAAATTAAAGTAGAAGAACGGGCGAATGGAATTCGCGTCTACACAAACTCTCACCCGCCGACGCGGGTTGAAGAAAACCGGGCGAATGGAATTCGCGTCTACACAAACTCTCACCCGCCGACGCGGGTTGAAGAACGGCGGTAAAAATTATATTTTACGTTATTTTCTTGAGTCCGCGCACCATCCGGACATCGTTTGTTTAGACGCGGTTTCAACCGCCGTCTTCTCTTGAGTCCGCGCACCATCCGGACATCGTTTGTGTAGACGCGGTTTCAACCGCCGTCTTCTCTATTCCGGGCTCGTTAGTGCGAGTGTTGTAGAATTTACAAAGTATAAAAGAGTTTGTATCATGAAATTACACGCCCGAATTGCTTGTTTGCTAGCGCTTTCAACTTTAGCTGTGGGAGTTTTTCCCGCATTGAGCAATCCTGTTCGTTCTGCTGAAAGCGAAGTTGCAGATATTACGGTTATTTCCAACAATATCGAATTGAATCGCGCGAAAAACTTAGCCCGTCAAACTGCAGAAAGGGCTAATGGGGGTTTGGGAAAATATCGAGCGGAAGCGGCGATGCACGGTGCTTCGGAGGAGTCGCCTTTTGTTGATAATGGGGATGGTTCTTGGACGTTTACTTTTCAAGGTCACAAACCGGGTGCGTCTGTGTATACGGTGGAGACGGTGGTGACGGTTTTTCAAGATGGGAGGGTGAGGATGGATTACAACGGGCGCATTCGCAGTTCGTTTAATTTCAGGTAAGATCAAAACTTTGAGGATGTCGATCGCTCTTCGCTGCACATTAATCTTATCGTCGATCGCGCGATCGGTGTCAATGCGCGCGATCGGGATTTAGGTTAACGGCATTTTTTCCCTTTGTTACAATCAAGGGAATTCCCATCGTCACATCAGCACTAATGCAAATTATCCTAGAAGTTCCCGATCCTCGGCGAAAAACTGCAACAATTGGGCGATCGTCTCCCGGAAGCCCTGGATCGCGCACTTCGGGAACTCGCCCCCCCAGAAACAATACCCTACCAAGACGATCGCCAAATCGTCGAACTGCTAGCGAGTCAACCCAGCCCAGAAGAAATCCTCGCAATCCGCCCCACACCTGCGTTGCAAGCCCGCATGAGCCAACTGCTCGATCGCAATAAATCCGGCACTCTTTCGGCCAGAGAGGAAGTCGAACTCGATCGCTATTTGCTGTTAGAACATTGGGTGCGTTTAGCCAAAGCTCACGCCTACAAACGCTTACAGACGGAAGCATGAGTTATGTACGAGCCACTCTGCGTCGCGTCGTCACCCAACGCGCCGGAGATCAATGGGAGTATTGTCGATTTCCCCAAACGGCTTCACTCTTTACCTTTGAAATGGAACACATCATTGCTGAAAAACATGATGGGATTACCGAATCTGAAAACCTAGCGTTATCCTGTCCTTGCTGCAACCGTTTCAAAGGAACTGACCTAGGTTCTATCGACCCTGAGACACGACAGCTAACTCCCTTTTTTAATCCCCGTGTCCAGGAATGGTCAGACCATTTTCGGCTAGAAGGAGGAGCAATCGTCCCACGGACACCAGAAGGGCGCGTAACCGCTAAAATTCTGCAATTTAACCTCCTAGAACGCATCCTCGAACGCGAGCAACTTATCAGTATTGGAGAATATCCAGCACCCCACCCACAAACCACATAAACAGTAGATGATTGTATGAAATCAACCCAACGAAGCAGATTGTAGCAAGGATTTAGAAAATGGGTATTACAAAACAACTGAAGAATTTTAATTGTGAAAAAACCTGATAACTGGAATAGTCTTATAGACTCATTGGGTGATTGTAATTCCCCGTATGCTTATATAGTAGCTTATTATATTTCAAGATTTGATAGAGATGTTTATCAGAAATTGGGATTTGGTAATATGACTGATACCCATGAAAAAATAGGCTCTCTACTTGGAATTCCTGCTAATACAATCAAAAATTTTAGAGATGCCTTTGATCCTTATCATGAAAATAGGCGTAGAGGCTGGTGGCAGAGAGAGTTATGGCGTTTTGAGAAAGAAATTTATGAAGGATTTAAAGAATATTCTGAAGAAGAACTCTATGTTTTAGTGTGCAAAATTTTAACCACACCAAAGCTTGATTTTGAACAGCTTTTTGATTCTTTTAATGTATCAGATGATACCCTAATATTTCCTGATGAAGTCGGAGAAGTAGAGGAAACTAAAACTTTTAAAGAAGGTTCTATCCGTCAAATACAAGTTAATGCTTATGAAAGGAATAATCAGGCTCGCAAAAAATGTATTGAATATTATGGGCTAAATTGTTATGTTTGCAAGTTTAACTTTGAAAAAGTTTTTGGAGAAATAGGTAAAGGTTTTATTCATGTTCACCATATAATACCTTTAGCTGAAATTAATCAAGAATATGAAGTTAATCCTATTCAGATTTACGTCCACTATGTCCTAACTGTCATGCAATGATTCATAGGAAATATCCTCCATTTACTATTGAAGAAATTAAAGATTTACTTCGTAAAAACTGACTTCGTAGATAGATGTCCAAGATATTTTATGAGACCACAGAGGCTCAAACCCTTGCCGCACCTGCCATACAGCCGAAAGATTTGACCCCCTCAAAAAAACACCTACCCATTCACGGAAATTCCAGGAACCAGAAAGCGATTAAACACTCGCGACTGCTAACAGCGCCTCCGCTTCAACCTGATTCATCTCGTCGAGTTTCAGCCAAACTTGCTGCATCAACTCATCCAACCCAACTCGACTCACCGCCGAAATCGCCAACACCGGAGCACCGCTGATTTCCTGCAATCGGGCGATCGCATTTCCGATTTCCTCATCCTCAAGATCGATCGCATCTACCTTATTAAAAGCCAAAATCTGCGGCCGATCGCCCAAACCTCGCCCGTAAGCTTTCAACTCTTCCTGAATTGTGACGTAATCTGCGATCGGATCTTCATCAGTAATATCCACCAAATGCAGCAACAACCGAGTCCGTTCAATATGCCGCAAAAACTCATAACCCAAACCCGCGCCCTCGTGAGCCCCCTCAATTAATCCCGGAATATCAGCAAAAACAGTACCGTCGCCGCTCGGTTTCCTGACTACGCCCAAATTCGGAATTAAAGTTGTAAACGGATAATCTGCAATCTTCGGACGCGCCGCCGACAAAGCAGAAATTAGCGTCGATTTGCCCGCATTCGGCAAACCAATAATTCCCACTTCAGCTAATAGCTTCAATTCCAAGCGCAAAAACTTATGTTCCCCTTCTTTTCCCGGCATCGCATAATCTGGAGCACGGTTAGAATTGGTCAGAAAACACTTATTTCCTAAACCGCCTTTGCCACCTTTGGCCACACAAAAAGTCTGTCCCGGCGTGACTAAATCTGCTAAAATTGCCTGAGTTTCCGCATCGTAAACTACTGTACCGCAGGGAACTTCAATTGTGCGATCGTCCCCAGAAGCCCCAGTCATATTCTTCGGCGCGCCCTTCTTCCCATTTTCGCCCTTAAAAATCCGGTTGTACTGGAAATCTAGCAGCGTTTGCAGGCTTTCCACCGCCACCATAAACACAGAACCGCCCCGCCCGCCGGTGCCACCGCTTGGCCCGCCCGCCGGTATATACTTTTCTCTGCGAAAAGCTACCATACCGTCGCCGCCTTTGCCGGCTGCGACTTGAACATCCGCTCGATCGATAAATTGCATAATTTAATCAATAGTAATCAGTCAACAGTCATTAGTCATCAGTCAACAGTCATTAGTGTCAACTTAAGACTAAAACCCTTGGTATATCTCGTTTTCATCCGAGTCTCGCATCCCCCTTAAGAAGGGAGACCTTGAACACTTCCGGTTCTCCCCTTGTTAACGGGGAGTAGCGGGTTCTTCCTGCTGGGCGATCGATAACTTAATCTTCAAACAGGAGGATCGTACTAGCTTTAACGTTAATTTGACACTAACTAATTATTATTATACCAGATCCCAGTAGAATATTGCTTTTTTCCTTGAGACTGCTGAGGCGGGCTAAAGGGAAGTCTAATCGCGACTTACAATCGCTGGAAAAATATAATTTTCACAGCAAATTTGCTATTAGCAGGACTTACGCACAAAAATTGAATAAACCGAGTTTTTCTACTGGGGCGGATGGCTATAACGATTCTTTTTCCAGAAAAACCCGGCTTTTTGCGTCCCGGACTAATTAGCAGTCATTGGTTAATAGTTACAGTCATTAATCCCAGATTTCGCAATGTCTAAATGTCTAATGACTAATGACTAATGACCAATGACTAATGACTGCTAACAATATGACGATACATCTTCCTTACAATCATCTGCTAAATAGCAGAGAGCTCGAAAGCGCATCCCCACCAACTGTTCGTAAAGCGGGTTAATCTGGCACATCGCCGGAATGTGGACGATTTTGCGCCCGAACAATACAATATCTCGCTCAAACGGACACTGTGGCGGAATCATTTTGCAGACAAAATGTGCCACCCTGGGATCGTGAACTTCCCAGCCGTCCAGCCAATTTTTGACCGGTTGCAGGAGGTTTTTGTGCTGTGGTTTGCGTAGGGGAGATGAAAGGGGTGTTCCGGCGGGGACGGAGTTTGAATCAAAGGCTATTTGGCTGTTTGGCCCTTGGGGGTCGCAGTTGCTGTCTTCGATGGTGTGTCGCAGAGATTCGATCGCC
>Ga0105047_10006457_pt1 | contig 19907 bp, 20 predicted proteins | sample MAT04_FD_78384 | JGI IMG/M metagenome (GOLD analysis project Ga0105047, IMG submission 78384) | Freshwater microbial communities from Lake Fryxell liftoff mats and glacier meltwater in Antarctica - MAT-04 (megahit assembly) | ecosystem: Environmental > Aquatic > Freshwater > Ice > Liftoff...
CGATGGCTACTTTGCATCCGGCAACGCCGGCGGGCCGCGGCATCTTCAATTCTATTTCAGCCGCGAGCGGAAGAAGCTGGCGCTGGACGAGGTGGAGCAGAAGACGGCACGCGAGTATCTGGACATCGCGCGGCTGGTCTATTTTTCCAACAGCGACATCGAGCTGGTGCGGGGTTCCGGGGAAGAGCGGCGGCGATTTCTCGATTTCTTTGCAGCGCAGCGCGACGGCACCTGCCGCCGCACGCTGCGCGATTACGAGCGGGCGTTGCGCTCGCGCAATCTGCTCCTGAAAGCGCCGGCGCCGCGCTGGCGGGAAATCGCGGCCTTCGATGAGCCGTTGCTCGCCGCGGGCCAGCGAGTTGCCGAGGCGCGGAGCCGGTTTTTGACGGAGTTGCAGCCGGAGGCGGAGGCGGCGCATCACGCCATCAGCGGCGCGCGGGAAAGGCTGCGGATCGAGTATCTGCCCGGCGGAGGAGAGGACTTCCCGGCGGCGCTCGCGGCGGCGCGGGACGAAGATGCGCGCCTGCGGCAGACGAGCGTCGGCCCGCACCGGGACGACGTGCAGTTCTTCCTCAATGACCAGTCGTCGGATTTCGCCAGCGAAGGCCAGCAGCGGACGATCGTGCTCGCGCTCAAGCTCGGCGCGGCGCGGCTGCTCGCCCGGCACTTTGACGCGCCTCCCGTCCTGCTGCTCGACGACATTTTCGGCGAACTCGATCTCCACCGCCGCGCCGCGCTGCTGGCCGCGCTGCCGGCGGACGCGCAAAAGCTCATCACCACGACGCATCTCGACTGGCTGCCCGCCGGCCTCGATCCCCAGGTGCTGCGGCTGGGCTAGAGCGGTTTAAGTAAAGGCCGTTGTAGAGGCGGCTCTGTCGCGCGAAGCGGGACGTGCCGCCTGTGGAGACTCCCCGCCGGTGCAAGGCGGCACGGCCTTCGGCCAGAGCCCGCCTCTACAACCCCCGTCCGCAGAGGGCGGCTACGGGATTTCTTAAACAGCTCTAACTCGGAGGGGCACCCTCCTGCGTGTTCCCCATTCCTGGCCCGGAGAAGTGGGAGCGCGTTCCTCCGACGGTTGGACTACGGACGCGGCGGCAGGCGTTTGCGGAGTTCGTAGCGCGTAAAGGCGCGGGCACTCAGGAAGCCGGTCACGGCGATGACGAGCGCGCCCAGCATCCAGAGTTCCATGCTTTTTACGCGTCCGATGATCGTCGCGGCGCTGTTGCTCAGGAAGAAACCGAGGGCGATTAGAACGCTGCCCCACACCATCAGGGCGAGAGTTTCGATGAGCAGAAAGGTCGTGACCGAAAGTCGCTGGACGCCCCAGAAAACCACGCTGGGTGTGCGCGTACCGTAGATGAAACGGCAGACGAACAATTCCCACGGCCCGAAGCGCGCGGCCAGTCGCTCGACGGCCGGCCCGACGCGCCGATAGACGCGGTGGCTCTTGATCGTCTCGGAACGCGAGTGGCCGAGCCAGAACCAGATCGAATCGTGCAGCAGCGCCCCGCACAGCCCTGCCACGAGCGCGGGCACCGGCTGGATCGTGCTGAGATGCACGGCCACGCCGGTGAGGATGAACGTCACGTCATTCTCCACGATCGCGGAGAGGAAGATCGCGAGCAGGCCGTATTCGATGAGAAATTCTTGCATGAGCGGATGCGGCGTCGCGCCGCATAAACTAGCGAGACTCCGCATCGACGCGAACGGAAATCCCGGGGCGCGCGAAGGCGGCGTGCGATTCACGAAATCGTTGCGCGATCGGCGCGTTTTTTACGTGTCGCGTTGCGCGCAAACGTGAACACCTTGCGCGCAAACGTGGACCGTAGCTTGCGAGGCAAACGTGCGGATGCGCCTCCCCATCCCGCCTCGTTTGCGGTTCCTTCCGTGCCCTGAAAAACACGATCAGCAACTCGTTCACCGGCTCGCTCCGCCCTTCCTCCGCGAGGTGCTCGCCTCCTTTCGCGCTCAGGCGCTGACGGCCTCCACTGCCGCGGCGGAGTTGGGCCTCGGGCGCACACGCTTCGACCAGCTCTGTGCCGATTATCGGCGCGCCTGCGCCGCACGCCGCCAGCGCTCCTGGATCCCAGGCGCTTCGGGCGGCGATCATGCCGCGCCTTGGCCCGCAGAGGTCGAGCCCCTCCTGCGCAAGCTGCTCTCCTCCCGACCACCGTCCAACTACAGCCTCGCCGCCAGCGCGGTAAAGCGCCGCCTCGGCTGCCATCTCGACCCGGCCACCGTCCGCCGTTTCGCGCACGCCGCGGGTCTCGCCCCCGCCCAGCCTGCGCGCAAAGCCAAAGCCCCGGTGCGTCGTTGGCAGGGCGCTAAGATCGGCGCGCTCTGGCAGCTCGACGCCACCCCTCATCGTTGGTGGCCCGAGGGTTCTCCTCTGCCCCTGCTCAACATGCTCGATGATTGCAGCCGCCGCAGGGTCGGCGCGCAGATCTATCCTTCCGAGTCTCGGCTCGCTTACCTCGACTTCCTCCCGCGCGCCTTTCGCGCCCACGGCCTCCCGCTGCGCCTCTACGTCGATTGCCACAGCTTCTTTCTCTCCAGCGTCCCCGACGCTCTCACCCAACTCGGCGCCGCCCTCCACTTCTACAGCGTCTCCTTCCGCTACGCCTCCTCCCCGCAGGCCAAAGGCAAAATCGAACGCAGCCATCAGGATTGGCAAAACCGCCTCCCGGCACTCTGCGCCGCCGAGGCCATCCGCACCATCGCCCCTGCCAATGCCCTGCTCGCTTACCTCTGCCTCCACCGCGCCACCCACGAGCGCCACCCACGAGCGCCACCCACGAGCGCCACCGCGAACTGGCCATGACCCCGCTCACCGCCTGGCAGAACGCCCAAAAGGAAGGCCGCTCCGCGCTCCGCCCACCACCGAAATGCCCTTGGTGGCCCTCCGTCTTGCAGTCAGCGATCCTCCATCAAAGTCCAGCCCGACGGTCGTATCGCCGCAGGCTCCGCACGCCTGCGCGTGAGCGCTCCGCCAGGCTCACGCCTCATCCACTGCCTCCACCCAAACGCCGACATCTCCGTCCTCCGTCACCCGCCAACTCACGGCTCAAAACCCCCACTTCTCCTCCACCTCCCAACCTCCCCGTCACCGTGTTCACCTTTGCTCGCAAGCATCTGTCCACGTTTGCGCGCCTGACCACAGGGGCGCGGAGGACTGTTGCGCTCGCGGCGCTTCTTTGCTGGAATGCGCGCCCCAATTCCAAACCACCACCACATCTCTTCCTCCCATGGCAAAGAAACCTCTCAATATCGGCATCGTCGGCTACGGCTTCATGGGTCGCACGCACGCCAACGGCTATCACAATGCGGCCAAGTTTTTTGATACGCCGCTCGTCCCCGTGCTCAAGGCGGCCTGCGGGCGCGATGCGACCAAGCTGAAGGCGTATGCGGATAACTGGGGCTTCGAGTCCACGGAAACCGACTGGCGGAAGCTGATCGAGCGCAAGGATATCGACGCGATCGACATCGTGACGCCGAATGATTCCCACGCGGAGATCGCCATCGCTGCCGCCCGCGCGGGCAAGATGGTGCTCTGCGAAAAGCCGCTCGCGCTCGATGGTCCGCAGGGCGAGGAGATGGTGCGCGAGATCGAGAAGGCCGGCGTGCCGAATACGGTGTGGTACAATTACCGGCGCGTGCCGGCGGTGACGCTGGCCAAGCAGATCATCGACTCCGGCAAACTCGGGAAGATTTTCCATTATCGCGCGAACTTCCTCCAGGACTGGACGATCTCCGCCGATCTCCCGCAAGGCGGCGCCGGCCTCTGGCGTCTCGACGCCAAGGCCGCCGGCAGCGGCGTGACCGGCGATTTGCTCGCCCATTGCATCGACACCGCGCTGTGGCTGAACGGCTCGATCACCGACGTGAGCGCGGTCACCGAGACGTTCATCAAGCAGCGGCAGCACACCCTCACCGGCAAAGTCGAGGAAGTGAAGATCGATGACGCCTGCACCTTCCACGGGCACTTCGCGAACGGCTCGTTGGCGCTCTTCGAATCCACGCGCTACGCCCGCGGCCACAAGGCGCTCTACACGCTGGAGATCAACGGCGAGAACGCCTCGATCAAATGGGATCTCCACGACCTGCACCGCCTGCAATTCTTTGATTACGCCGACGAGGGCATCGTCCGCGGCTGGCGCTCGGTGCACGTCACCGATGGCGATCAGCCCTACATGAAAAACTGGTGGGTGCCCGGCCTCCAGATTGGCTACGCCGAATCCTTCACGCACCAAGTCGCCGACTTCCTCGTCGCCGCCGGAGAAGGCCAGCCACTCCCGCCGACCTTCCGCGACGCGCTCGAAACTCAATACGTCTGCGACGCCGTGCTGGCCTCCGCCCGCGAGAAGCAGTGGAAAACGGTGAAGAAGCTGGGGTAGCCCGTTCCGACTCGAAACAAAAGCCGCTCCGGGAAAACCGGAGCGGCGTTTTGGTTTTCGGAGGGATGCGCTCTGGCACGTCCCTGATCGGGGAACACGCAGGAGCGTATCCCTCCGAGTATTTAGCTCTAGTTTCCCGTCTTCACCTCGACGATGTCGTGAGGGGCGCTTTCGCGCTGACCAGCCGGGCTCACCTGGATGTAGCGAGCCTTTTCGCGGAGCGCGGCGATGTTTGGGGCGCCAAGGTAGCCCATGCCGCTCTGAAGACCGCCAGCCAACTGAGTGAGGACAACATCGAGGGGAGGGGAGACCTCCTTGAGGGCCTCGACGCCTTCAGCGGCGACCTTCCGCACGGAGTCCTTGCTGCTGTGACCGTACCGGGCGGCGCCGCCGGCTTGCATGGCGGCGAGGCTGCCCATGCCGCGATACTGCTTGTAGAGCTTGCCGTTGATTTCCATGAGCTGGCCTGGTGCCTCGGGGCATCCGGCCAGGAGACCGCCGCAGATGACGCCGTGGGCGAGGGTGAGGGCTTTGACGATGTCGCCGCTCTTGGTGATGCCCCCGTCGGCGAGAATGCGGACGCCGCACTTTTCCGCCGCCTTCGAGCAGACGTAGAGAGCGGTGAGTTGCGGAATGCCGACTCCGGCGACGATCCGGGTCGTGCAAATGGAGCCCGGACCTTGTCCTATCTTGACGATGTTCGCCCCGTGTTTACTTAGGTATTCTACTCCTTCTCCGCTAGTTACGTTTCCTGCTATGATCGGAAGATCAGGGAAATTATCACGAATCAGCCGCACGGTATCGCCAACCCCTTTGGAGAAGCCGTGGGCGGTGGAGACCGCTACGACATCGACCCCGCGTTTCACCAAACTGCTAACGTGGGCAAGGATCCGATCGCGATCCAAGTCGCCCGTCGAGTTGCGCGTGGCAGTGACGGCGGCACCGCAAAGCAGGCGGAATTGCTCATCCCTCGCCGGCTTTAACTGCGAATGACGCTCCTGCATAATCCGTTCAATGTCACTGATGGTGAAGAGACCCCGGAGGCGATCGGAATCATCGACGACGAGGAGTTTATGAATGCCGATGTGCTCGTTGAAGAATTTGTCGGCAGTGGCGATCGGATTCTTGCCGAGATCCCGCTCGTGAATGGTCTGCACTTGCGCGCGCGGCGTCATCGCGGCGGACACTTTGGTTGCCGTGTAGCGCGGGCGAACAGTATGACCGGGGAGAAGGCCGATCAGGACGCCATTTTCATCCACCACTGGAAAGGTTCGGAAGCTGAATCCGCGTTGCTCAACCAAAGTAAGAACATCCCCAATATATTGATCGGCAGTTACTTCGATCGGATCTTGAATCAATCCATGGACGTTGTTTTTCACCCGGCTTACATGGCTCAATTGCTCGGACTCGGTGAGGTTGCAATGGAGCAGGCCAAGCCCGCCGTGGAGGGCCATGGCGATGGCCATCGGGGCCTCGGTGACGGTGTCCATGTCCGCCGAGACAATCGGGATGCGCAAGCGGAGGCGCTCGTGGAGGGTGGTTTCGAGATTTGTCTCCCTCGGGAGAATCTCGGAGTAGAGCGTCGCGAGCGTGACGTCGTCGTAGGTCAGACCGAGACTGGCGTGCTCGCGGAAGAAGTCGTCGGCGGACTTATAGAAAGTGCCGTCGAGTGAGGAGAGCGGGGAGTTTGCTGCCATGTCAGGGCATACACGACGCCGGGCGGCGTTGGGAAGCGAGAACTTCGCCGGCGAGCTAGAGTCGCGAAAGTTTGTAACGCTCGTTCAGGCTGCCGCAGCGGGGGCAGCGCGGGAGCAAGGTGCTCGACTTGTCCTCGAACTCGAATGCACAGAGTGTGCAGCGCATGACGTGACGGAAGGCCGCGCGTTCGCGCCGCTGGCGGCGCCATTCCGTGAACAGCCAGGCGGCAAAGATCGGCCCCAGCATGATCACAAGATAGACGAGGACGAGATAGCTGAGGCTGACCGGGATCATTCCAATTTCGGATTCTCCATCAGATATGCGTCGGCTCCCCAGGAAAAAGTGACGTGTCCCCAGATGATGGCAGCTTCCGCGGGGGCGAAAGACAGGCGGCGGAGATGAGAGCTGGCAAGGTCGTCGAGCCCGGGGTCGCCGGAGGCTTGTTGCAGCAATTGGTAGCGGACCTCTCCGAGTTCGTTCACGCCGATCAGCAGGATGGTCGGGCTGATCGGTACGGTGCTGCGCCGCGGGGCGTCCAAGGGAGGATTCTGCGCCAGCGGTCGGACCGCCAGTGCGCCCGCAAATCGCATCTGGGTCGGACTGATTGCTGAAAGAGCAATCGGTGCTGGAAGTGGGACGCTTTCCGCCTCGGTGAGCCGATCGATGGCGGGTGGAAAAGGGATTTTTGGAGATTTTTCGACCGGAGCACCAAGCGGAGCGGTGCGCGGCGTGAGGAAAGAAGGGCGGTAGGCGACTTCCGCGAGGTTTTTTGGGGGGGCGGAGTTGCCGCTGGCGATGAGCGCAGGATCTTCGGCTTCGATCCAGCGGAGGAGGGCGATATTTTCCGGCGAGGAGGGGGTAAGCAGGCTGACGTGAGGGGCGGGTTGGGGAATGGTGACGCGTTGCGGATAGACGACTTGAAACAGGAAGAAGGTCGCGGCGTGGGCGGCCAGCGAGCCCGCGACGCAGACGAAGAGGATGAACGGAAAGCCCTTTTCGACGGGCCAGTGAAAAGTCAGGTCCGGGTTGGTGGGCGACGTTTTCATTTTCCCTCGGAACCGGTGGCCAGGACCACGGAAAAGCCGAGCTTCAGCGCTTCGTCGGTGATCTGCACGACGAGTTCATAAGGCGTGTTCTTGTCGGCCTTCAAGATCACCGCCCGTTCCTTGACCTTGGTCTGAGCGAGGTGCTGGCGGAGTTCATCGAGGCTGACCCGCTGGTCGCGGTGATAGATGGCGGGGACGGGTGCCGCGGTGACGCTGATGATTTGGGCGTCGGACCGCGGGTTGAGTGTGAAGGACGAGGCCGGCAAGGTCACGGCCATGCCGGGCTGGAGGACAAAACGCGAACTGAGCGCGAAGAAGAAAACGACGAGAAACAGGACGTTGACCAGGGGGATGACGCCGAAAAGCGCCGGATTAAACTTTAAAGTGCGGGTGAGTTTCATCCGGGAAGGGAAGGCCGGAGTGGGAGGCTTCCGCTAGTCCGCGCCCTGGCGCTTGGCCCGGGTCTGCTGCGGACCAAATTCGATAATCTCGGGGCTGGGGGCGTGGCGATTTTCGGAGATCAGATTGACGATTTCGATCCCGGCGCGCTCCATGTCGTGCATCAACATATTCACCCGCGAGGACAGATAGCTGTAACCGACGGCGCAGGGGATGGCGACGACCAGCCCGGCCGCGGTGGTGAGCAGGCTCTGATAGATGCCACCGGCGATGTCCGTGGCTCCGGCAAAACCGCTTTGCGAGGAGATGGTGACGAACGATTCAATCAATCCGATGACTGTGCCGAGCAGCCCGATGAGCGGGGCTACGAAGGCGATGGTGGCGATGATGCCGAGGCGGCGCTCGATCCGGGGCACCTCGAGCTGGCCGGCTTCCTGGACGATATCCTTCAATTCCGCGCGCGTGGATTGATGCCGGACGATAGCCGCATGGATCACGCGCGTGACCGGAGTGGGCGAACTGGCGCATTCCATCTGCGCCTCGGCGAAGCGGCGACTCTGGATCAGGTTGGAAAGGCCGCGCATGAATTCACCCACGCGGATGGTGATGCGATGAAAGTAGGTGACGCGCTCGAGAAAGACCGCTCCGGCCAGCACGCTGCAGAACAAAATGAGCCACATTAGAGGGCCACCCTTTTGCATGTAGTCGATCATGTGAACTTTATATGGCGGGAAATGGGGGGATGGCAAGGGCCACGGCAGGTCGGGCTTTCGGGCCGGGCACCCGCCCCGTCCGATTTTCTTCAAAGAAAAGCCCGAGGCGGGCACTCTATTGGCTGTAGTCCCGGACCGGATTTTTCTTTGACCAAACGCCAAGCCACACCGATAAAAAACGCGCAGGGATGAGGGACGATATGATAGCCGAAAGTGACGATATCAAATTCGCATGCGCGCAATGCGGGCAACGGATCATCGTCGAAAAAGCCGCCGCCGGAATCACGGCCAATTGTCCCATCTGCAAAGGACCGGTCACCGTCCCACACGTCAGTTCGCTCCCCGAGCGCCGGGCGTGTTCGGGCGGCAGGAATGGGGAATCGGAGCGCAGTTCGTTTGCCGATCCGGGGATGGACGAAATGCGGGAGGAACTTTTCCAATCGGTCGCCGATCATGGCCAGACGCAGCGCGAACTCGACGAAGCGGGGAAAGAGATTGAGCGCCTCCGCGGGCTGGTGAAGAAAGTCACCGAAGAATGCGAACGCATGACGGCCAATGCCACCCACGCGCAAGCGGAAATCAAGAGCTTTCAGAGCGATCGGCAACAGCTCAAGATCGAACTTTCCCAAACCCGGCAACGCGCGCTGAGTGCTGAGAATCAGGTCGCGGAACTGGCCGCCGCCCTCGCTGCAGCCGGCCAGGAAAGCAACGTGTTCCGGGAGCAGATCACCAGCGAACTTGCCGCCCGCCACGAGCGTTTGTCCGTGGTCGAGACGCAACTCGCGGCGCGCGAACGGGAGTTGGCCGTGGCGCAGGTGGAGAGTTCCGAAGTCGTGCAGTCATTGGCCGGTGCCCAGAGCGAATTGGCGTCGGCGAGCGCCGATCTGAACGTCCTGCGTACCGAGTTGAAGACCGCGCAACAATTGCTCGACGAAGCCGCGGACAGCGAGGAGCGCCTGGTCACGGCGAAGCAGGCACTCCAAGCCCGCCTCGACGAAGCGACTGCGGAAAACCAGCGGCTCGGCCAGGAGCGGCACGAACTGCGCGAACAGGCGGAGCTGCTCCGCCACGATCTGGGAGCGACGGAGGGCGGGCAGGAATTGCTGGATTTGCGCGGCCGGGTGCGGGATTTGACGGACGGCCAGGCTCGCACCGCTGCCCTCCTCGTGGAGAAAACCGCCGAAGCGGAGACCCTGGCGACGACCGGGCCGGCCCTCCGGGCCGAGTTGGAGGAAGCCCGAAGTTTCGGTGAGGACGCCGAGCGGCGGGCCCTGGCCAGTTCTGAGTCGCAGATGAAGAAGGACAACGATGTCCTCCGCGGCATCGTTGCCCGGCAGAACACCACGCTGGGCGTTTATTATGTGGAAGTGCGCCGCATGCGCCGTTGTCGCTACGCCTTGCGTCTCGCCTATGGGCTGTTTGCCCTTGGCCTGCTCGCCGTGGTTTTCTTCGCCGTGGCCGTTTTTTCACATCAGGGAATCGGGGAGTTTTTCCGCCCATTGTTTCACTAGCGAGTCCGGCACCTTCTGCCGAATGATCGCCGCCCGCACTTCCGTCCAGCGTATCCTGGCGATCGATCCCTCCCTCCGCGGCACCGGGTTTGCCGTGCTGGAAAAGTCCGGCGGCAAAGTGCGGGCGCTGACTTACGGGACGATCAAGAATGCGCCGAAGCTCCTCGCCTCGGGATGCCTCGTGGCGATCCATGAGCGCGTGATCGAACTCATCCTCGAGCACCAGCCGGAGTGCGCGGTGGTCGAGGGGATCATCTTCGTCCAGAGCCATCGCACGGCGATCACGCTCGGTGCGGCCCGCGGGGCGGCCTTGCTCGCGGCGGCGGGGCGGGGGTTGCCCATCTATGAATATGCTCCGCGGCGGGTGAAACAGTCGGTCGTCGGGCGCGGGGCGGCGGACAAAGGGCAGGTCGCCTTCATGGTGCGGGCGCTCCTGGGGCTGACCGAAACGCCGCCCGCGGATGCGGCTGACGCGCTCGCCATCGGACTCACGCACTTTCACACCGCCGCCAGCGCCGCGCAGGGCGCGGTGGCGTTGGAGCGGATTTAACGCAGGTCGGCGCTCATTTCGGCGCTGCTTTCGCCGTCGGCGGTGTGGGCGCTGACCACATAGGCGGGACTACCCAGTCCCGCTTCTCTGGGCGGGAGGGTGGTGGCGGCCGCGGGTCCGCCCGCCGCGCGGCTCTGGGAAGAGCCGCCTACGACTTTGGCCAGGCCCCAATCCACCACGAGCACCCTGCCGAAGTCGCCGAGCATGATGTTCTCGGGCTTGAGGTCGCGGTGGATCACGCCTTTTGCATGCGCGAAGGCCACGGCGTCGCCCTCCGCGCCTTTACGTCTCTGCGTTTTCTCCCTTGGCGATTCGGACTCCACCGCATCGTCCCGGCCGAGAGGCGGAAATAAGTTTTTTGTGGAGGCGGCTCTCTGCGCAAGCAGGTGCCGCCTTTCCCAGGCCCGCTGCCTCCAGACGGCATGTCCCGCGGACAGAGCCGCCTCTATCGCGCGGGGCGGGATGATTCTTTAGACCGCCCTCAGGCAAACCACTTCGCCAGTTGCGCAGGAGCGAGTTCATCGAGGCGTTGGACGGCCAGATCCGCCGCATCCAGTTCCTCAAGCGGATGTGTCGTCGCCACCGCCACGACTCTCATCCCACCGGCCCGAGCGGCGGCGATGCCCACATGGGCGTCTTCAAAGACGACGCAGCGCTCTGGGGCGCAGCAGAGCCGGGCGGCGCCGGTGAGGAAGACTTCGGGATTGGGTTTGCCCTGTTTCACGTCTTCGGCGGTGACGATCTCGCGGAAGAACTCGGCCAGCCCGATGAGGCCGAGCGAGAGGTCGATATTGGCGCGGTGGGTGGAGGAGCCGATGGCGCAAGGCACACCCGCATCGCGCAAGCGTTCGAGCCAGGTGCGGACGCCGGGCAGGGGAGTGAGGCCCCATTCGGCGACGACTTCGCGATAGAGCGCTTCCTTGCGCAGCGAGAGGCGGTGGATTTCCGCGAGGTCCGTGGTCCAGCGCAGCATCTCCGGAATGATGTATTCGTTCTTCCGGCCGAAGCCCTGTTTGAAATGGCCATCGGGCAGCGGCTGGGCGATTTCCCGCGCGAGGCGCTCCCAGCTTTCTTCGTGATGCCGGGAGGAGTCGATGACGACCCCATCCCAATCGAAGAGCGCGGCCCAGGACGCGGACGGGACGGATGATGGGAGCATGGATGCGGGATTTGGCGAGGGGACTTCGTCGCAAAAGGCCGCGCGATGGCAGGCGGAACTTCGCTCCGCCGGAGCACTGTTCAGGGCAGCGGCTCCAAGCCGTACTTATGGCGGAAGCGTTTGATTTCTTCCCACGCCGACGGGGAGACGCGCTCGGGTTTGAGCCGGCAGGTGATGTTGTCGAGAACCCGCAATTCGGCGGCGTCCACTTTCGTGTCGCGCAGGGCGAGCTTGCGAATGAAGCTCAACTCGGCGTCGCTGATCTGTCCGTCGTGGGCGAAGAGATGGAGATAGGAGTAGCCGGCGATTTTGGCGGCTTCGCTGTGCGGTTTTTCGTCGCTCATAAGGTGAGGTGGGCGCGGAAAGTTGCGCCGAAAGACTCACCGATCGTGGGCGGAGTGCCGCCAGGCCGCGAGTTTCGGAAAGTGACAATCCGGTAACAGCCGGCGCCCGTTACTCCAGCCGCTGGAGCGCGGGCAGGCGGTATTTCTGCTGAAATTCGCCCGAGGCCGCGGCGACGCCGGCGGCGTCGAGATAGATCACGCCGGGTTCGCCCTCGAATTCGATCTTATGCAGGCCGTCCTTCGCCTTGGTCAGCGCAGCGGGAAGATCGGCGAGGCAATCGAGGCGCACGTCGTTGACCTTGGTGACGACGAGTTGCGTGAGTTCTTCGTAGCCGATGGTGAGATCGGAAGGCAGCACGCGGTTGAGAAAGACGAGCTTCTTCGGGCCGTCCTTGAAAAGTTCGTTTTGCTGGCGGTCGAAATAGACGAATTGCTCGGGCGCTTTTTTCTGCCAGTCGTTGCCGTACTCCTTGAGGTATTGGCGTGATAGTTCGCACAGCACGAGGCCGCCGAGGATGTAGAATTTCGGGGCGCGGTCGATGACATACGGTTCGATGACGTAGCTCTCGACGGGGCGCCGGGCGAGGGTCACGTCGATCTCCTTTTTCTCGCCTTTGCGGAAGACGAGGAACTTCACAGAGTCGCCGACGAAATGGCGCGTGGAGAAGAGGTGCGAGATGCCGATCTTGCCGTAGTCGGGGTCCTTGTAATTGCCGTCCTGATCGACCGCCCGGCCATCCACGCCGAGGACAACGTCACCCTTCTCGATGCCGGCAAGGGCGGCGGGACCACCGCGCAGGGTATCGGCGATATACACGCCGCCGGGGGTGGTGCCATTCAGGCCAAGGAAGCGGCGGAACTGCGGATCACGCGTGAGCGAGGAGGTGATGCCAACGCGCGGGAATCCCTCGTAGGGAGGCGTGGCGGCGTCCTTGAGGAAATGCTCAATGACGGGCGCGGCCAGGACGTCGGCGTTGTTCGTCGCATTGTCGTAGCGCATGATCAGCCCGGCGAGTTTGCCGTTCTCCTTGACGACGGGGAGGGTGAAGCTGCTGTCGCGAAACTGCAGGGGGGTGGTGAGGCGGTAGATGAGCAGGGGCGAGTCGTCGATCGGATACCGGGAGACTTCCGCGGTGGTCATCGGGCCCTTGGTGATGAGCAGGACTCCGTTGCTTTCCAACTGCCAGACGGAGAGCAGATCGCCGGTCCTCGCGGCCTCGACTTCGAGCGGCTGAAGCGCTTTCAGGAACTCCACATTGTCGGTTTTGAGCAGCGCGAGATTCGCCTCGTAGTCCACGACCTCGACGGTCGCCGGCACCTTCTGTCCGCCCTCGGCGGTTTCGAGTTCGACGTAATTGGCATTGGCCACGAGTTCCGCAGTGACGAGCACCCGGTTGCCGGTGAGCACGGTGCCGATGGCGCGACGCGAAAACGGCGGACGCTTGCCCCACGGGCGCCCGAAGTCCCACGGCTGATTGGTCACATTCACGCGCACCACGGAAAGAGGTGGCTCGGGTTTCACTTCCTCGGCGGGAGCCGCGTGGCTGGTCAGGAAAAGGCAGGCGAGGAGAAGAAGGGCGCGGCGCATCTTAGAGGGAGGAGAATTCGCTGGTCGTGAGGTTTTGTTCCTTGAGGACGTTGTAGCGCTGCTTGATGCGCTCGCGCGCGGCCTCCACGGCGCTGCGCTCCAGGACCAGGGGCCGGGCGTAGCCGATGAATTTGATGACGTAAAACTCCGGTGTCGTGGCAAAAGCCTCGGCCACGTCCTTGAGCGTGCGGATTTTCTTGTCGTTGATTTCGTCCACGATTCCCTCGCGGAATTCGGTGAGATAGGTGTTGATCGGATCGGGCAGGATCGAGCTCAGCACGACGATCTCGGGCTGATCCTTGTAGAGTTCTTTGACGATGAAGTTGTCGTAGAAGTAGTTGATGCGATCGCTTTGGAATTGATACGTGCCGAGCAGATTGCGGGAAAGCGGTTGGAAGAGCAGGCCGCCAAAGAGCACGTAGGCCGGTTGGATGTCGTAGGCATTGGCCTGCATGAGGTAGGGCCAGGCACGGTCAAACTTGATCTCGACCTCCAGCGGCTTCTTATCGCGGAGGAGCGATACTTTCACGCCGCCGCCGAGAAATTTTCGCTCCGCGACTTCGCTCATGAGCACGCGCTCACCGTCCAGTTCCACCATGCCGTCGCTGGCAATGGGGAGTCCGTTGATGGCCAGAAGCACGTCGCCGACCTGCACTTTGCCCGCGCTGACGCCAGCGCTTTGCACACTGCTCACCATCACGCCGGTGTCGTCATCCGCGAGGCCGAGCGCCCTGCGCATCGCCGGGTTGAGCGTGTTGGCGATACCGAGCGAGAGATCCATGTAGCGGTCGTATTTGCCGTCCTTGATGTCATCAAGGAAGTGCTGGATGACCGGGGTCGGGATCATGTAACCGACGTTCTGCGCGACGTCGCCGGAGAAGCCCTGGAAGGCCACGCCCACCACTTTTCCGTTCTGGAGGACAGGGCCGCCGCTGTTGCCGGGGTTGATCGCTGCGTCGATCTGGATGGTGAGGTGCGAGTCGATGACCGAATGGGTGTACGGGCGGAAGTCGATGCGCGAGACGACGCCTTGCGTCACGCTGATCCGCTCGCCGCCGATCGGGTAGCCGATGACGGTGACCATCGACTCCAGTTCGGGGATGCCCCCGAGCGGGAGCGGTTTGGTGTCCTTGAAAAACGCGGGGTCCTGGACCTTGAGCAGCGCGAGATCGCAGTCGTGGGCGATGTGCTCCACCACCGCGATATACTTCTTCGGGTCGTTTTCCTTTTCGACGGTCAGGAAGCGCGAGTTGCTGACGACATGCGCGTTGGTGACGAGGCGGTCCTTGCTCACCACCCAGCCAGTGCCACTCCCGCCGCCGATCCCGCCGGGCAGCCACGGGGTGCGATAGTTGGCTTCCTGCGAAGTATTATTTACCCGCGCGACGCTTTTGCGGATTTCATTCGGCTGGCCGGAGACGGGAGAGACGAGAAGGCCAAAGGCGAAGGCGATCGGCCAGATTCGTGGGGTCATGAGTGCGGGGAAGATGGATGGGCTGGCATGGCTTGTAAATTGGTTTGTCTCAGCCAATCGAAGCCCCGCGACAGACCCCATTTTTGGCGGCCCATCCGTGCCGGCCGGCAATCCAGCCCCCATCAGCAACAGCAAATCGGAACCAAATCCGGTCTGCAACCGCGTGACCCTACTTCACTGCCAGCGAAGCACTTCCGCCAGCCGACAGTCGGTAGTGCGTCGCCACGGCACGCCGTTCGAGGTTGCGCCAAAAGGATGGCGTCACTCTATTTTTCTCTCCGCCCGCCTTGGCCTCAAGGGTGACGAGGCAATCGCTGGCTTCCTTTTCCAGATGAGGCGACCGAATCAGCGAGGTGATGGTGGTGCCGAGTTTGGCCGACGTGACGCCCGCCAGATGCCGAATCTCTTCCGCCTGGACCACGTTTTGCAAGCCCCCGAACTCCGAATAAACCGCAGCCAGTTTCAGCATCTGCCCGAGCTTGGCCGCCGCTTCGGCGTCTTTGCCCTGCCTGGCGAGCGCGGTGGCTTCCAAGGCATAATCGCGCCAGGCCGTCCGTGTGTCCGGGAGAACTTCACCCGCATAGGCTCTGTAACGGACGTCGGCCAGTTGCACGGTTTCCAGGAAGGCGTCCATCTTCTTGGTGTCCGCCACCCAGAAAAGGTCGGTCGAGACCCGGCAGGCCGGTGGCGCGGGTTCCCGCTGGAAGGCGGCGGGCGGCGTGGCCGATTCCGCGCGAATCGAGGCGGCGCAGCACAGGGCGAGGGCGGGGAGGAGAAGGGGCAGCGTTTTCATAGAGGGATATTAGCAAGTGGTGATTATGGTTATTATGATAAGCACAGTCAGTGCCAATTTTGCTCCGTATGAGGGAAAACCCTTGCCTCCTCTCAATATTTATCCCCGACAGGTGCTTGGCCCGACTCGCCATGCAGCCGCCACGGTCGGGGGATTTCGCCAGCGCGCGCTCGCGCCCTGCGGCTGATCCGCCCCTACACGTTGAACCGGAATTCCACCACGTCACCGTCCTTCACCACGTATTCCTTGCCTTCGATACGAAGCTTGCCGGCTTCGCGGGCCTTGGCATTGGAGCCGAGCGTGATGAGGTCGTCGAAGTGGACGATTTCCGCAGCAATAAACCCGCGCTCGAAATCGCTGTGGATGACGCCCGCCGCCGCGGGCGCTTTGTCGCCGGCGCGGATCGTCCAGGCGCGCGTCTCCTGCTCGCCCGTCGTGAGGTAAGTGCGCAAGCCCAACAGGTGATAGACGGCCCGGATGAGGGAACCGACCCCGCTCGAAGCGACGCCGATGCCGGTGAGGTATTCGGCGGCTTCCTCCTCGCTGAGCGTGGCGAGTTCGCTCTCGATTTGCGCGCTGATGACGACGGCCTCGGTGCCGAAATGGGACCGCGCGTAATCCTGAACGGCAGTGACGAAGCGCGCCGCGTCGGTGAGGGTGACGGTCTCGCTCGGCTTCACGCCTTCGTTGTCGCGGACTGCTTCGACGATCGACACGACGGTCGCGAGATCGGCCTCGGCGACGTTGCAGGCGAAGATGGTGGGTTTGCCGGAAAGGAGGAAGAATTCCCGCAGAATCTTCGTCTCGTCGTCGCTCAAGGCGAGGGTGGTCGCCGGTTTGCCGGCGTCGAGGTGAGGGATGAGTTTTTCGCAAAGTGCGATTTCGGCCTTGGCAGCTTTGTCGCCGATCTTGGCCGCTTTGGCCTGGCGGTCCTTCCGCTTCTGCACGGCGGCGAGGTCGGCGAGGATGAGTTCGGTATTGATGACCTCGATGTCGCGCACCGGATCGACCGTGCCCGACACATGATGGATGTCGGCGTCCTCAAAGCAACGCACGACCTGGACGATGGCGTTGACCTCGCGGATGTGGCTGAGGAACTGGTTGCCGAGTCCTTCGCCTGCGCTCGCACCTTTCACCAAGCCCGCGATATCGACGAACTCGATGGCGGCCGGGACGAGCTTTTTGGAATGCGAGAGCTTGGAAAGCGCCGCGAGCCGCGGGTCCGGCACGGTGACCACGCCGACGTTGGGGTCAATGGTGCAAAAGGGATAGTTGGCGGCTTGCGCCTTCTGCGTCTTCGTGACGGCATTGAAAAGGGTGGATTTGCCGACGTTGGGAAGACCGACGATGCCTGCGGAGAGCATAAAATGGATGGGAATGGGGTGACGAAATGCGGAGAGCGCGCGAATTCACCGCATCGCGCTCCCGGCATCAATGCAATAATCCATGCACCCGCGGGTGCCCGCCTACGACCGCTTTTTTCCCGCGACGGCGAGGTCTTCCAAAAAGAACACCTGCAACATGACGCCGAGCCAGTAAAGCGGCAGGAGCAGGATGCCGAACCCGGCGGTCGCAGTCGAGGCCACGATGGCGGCGAAGATGGCAAAACAGGCACCCAGCATGTAAAGCGCGCCGGTCAGCCGGTGACCCTTGTAGATGTGTCCAAGCCCCGGGATGACACTCAGCGCGACGGACACGCGATCGCGAAAGCCCGCGCCGGCCTGGGGCGGTTTGGTGCGGCTGGTGACCCAGTCACACTTGGTACAGGCATCGAGACTGTCGAGTGGGAGCGGCGCGTCGCAGAGCGGGCAATTGTGCGGTTGGGTGCGCGAAGGATTGGCTTCGATCGTTGGCATGTTTTAGTCTGGTTGTGAATTTAGGAAACCGCCCTGCAAGACCGTGCGCGAAAGATTAGCGGCAATCATGATGGGAGGCAATCCACAAGATTTTCGCTTATGCCTACACTCGCCGCCATCGTCGCTTATCTTGATCGCTATCTGCGTCACGCCGAGGTCACGGATTATCCGGGGGCTTGGAATGGGCTCCAGATGGAGAATTCCGGCAGAGTGCACAAAATCGGAGCCGCGGTGGATGCCTGTGAGTGGACGATGAAATGCGCGGTCGAAAAGGGGATCGATCTGCTGCTCGTGCATCACGGATTGTATTGGAATGGTGTGCAACCGGTGACGGGTGCCACGCGCCGGAAGTTCAAGGCGGCGCTGGACGGCGAGCTGGCCGTTTACAGTTCGCATCTGCCGCTCGATCTGCATCCTGTGGTGGGCAACAACGCTTTGCTCTGCCGGGCTCTTGGATTCAAAAAATGCGGGCCTTTTTTCCAGGTAAAAGGCCAGAGCATCGGCCTGCAGACGAAGGTGAAGATGCCCCGTGATGAACTCGCGCGCCGGCTGGAAAAGGCGCTCGGGACGAAGTCGCATATATGTCCCGGCGGCCCGGCCACGACAGCACGGATCGGCATTGTGACGGGTGGAGCTGGTGGCGACGTGGCCCGCGCGGCGGCGGAAGGCGTGGACACGTTCATCACCGGCGAAGGCCCGCACCATTCCTATACGGTTGCAGAAGAACTCGGGGTGAACCTCTTTTACGGTGGCCATTATGCGACGGAGACGTTCGGAGTGAAGGCGCTCGCCGCGCAGGTGGCCAGGCGCTTTCGCGTGCCGTGGGAATTCATCGACCATCCGACCGGCCTGTGAGCGACTCGGCGATGCTCAGTCGCGCGTTTTTCCAGCGCGATCCGGTGACGTGTGCCCGGGAGCTTATCGGTTGTGAACTTGTCTGGAAAACGTGCGCCGGGATTATTGTCGAGACGGAGGCGTATGCCGCGATCGGCGATGAGGCGTGCCACACCTTCGCGCGCCCATCGGCCCGAGCTTTTGTCGCCGGCCATCAACCCGGCGCTGCGTATGTCTATTTCAATTACGGCATGTATTGGCTATTCAACGTCCTGATCAAAGGCGGCAGCGAGGATGGCTTTGTCCTCATCCGGGCTTTGGAGCCGACCCGCGGGATTTCTCTCATGCAGCGGCGGCGTTTCTCGGGATCGGAAAAACCGCGCCCCGTGCAAAATCTCTGCTCGGGCCCCGGCAAGCTCACGATCGCCATGGGCATCGACGGTCACGATCACGGCCGGGATTTGTGCCGCGGGGATCACGTCGGCTTTCGCCAATTCGGACAGACACCCATTAAATGGGTCAGTGATTCCCGAATCGGCATATCCAAAGCCACCCATTTTCCGTGGCGTTTTTTGGCGGAAGGAAATCCGTTCGTCAGTTCGAAGCCTCGGTTGGCTTTCCCGCCGGATTCGGCGAATCGACCGTGAACAAGTAGGGCGTTCCCGATTTGGGCGAAGCGGGGAGAAATTCGACTCACAAGTTATTCACAGACCCATAAAACAGCCTCCCTCAGGAGGATATTCATAACATCACCCAATATATGTCATATAAAATCGGGCTCGGCACGCTTTACGGACGTGTTTGGCCTTCGGCAAGCATTTTTTTCGCTTGAACCGCATTTCTTCCGTCGCAGGGAAATTCCTGATGCTCCGAGAAAAGCAGAACGCCCGTCCTCTCGGACGGGCGCTGTCTTGCGACTGGAAGGCAAGTGGCGCGGTTCAGACTCCGACTTGCACCGCGATCATCGCTTGAGCATCCGAAGGAAGTCAAACCAAAATCTCCGACACCATCTCCTCCACGTCGGACGATCCTCGGCGTGCAGAAGCCGCGCGAAATCATTGCTCGGCGCTGCCCTGGCTTCAGGCTCGAACGGCTCACCTGGCATTCTCGTATTCATCCTCCCCCGATGCCTCACCCTTGCTTTTTTTTCAATCGAAAAATCAGCAACCGGTCGGACACCTTCGGCACGACTGCGGGCACGCTGTCGCGAAATGGGGAATACTTTGGGGCGAATCTCTGGGACCGCACCTTTCCAGCTCTAGCAGACCGCGTGTCACTGCGCCTCGACACCCATGAAGCTTGGTGCAAAGTCCGCACCGCGATCCACGAAGCCATGTCTGCCCTTGTGGAGCTTCGGCGCACTGCCTACCAAATGGTGGACCTTAACCATGCCGCTACTATATGTCATATGAAATATAACATACCGCAACGCAGGGGGTGTGATTAAAAGTGGTGCAGAACGGCAGTCTTGGAATGTATAAATACTATAATATGTACTTTTGGGGAGGCTTGCTTAAATTGCTGAACCCATGCCCCAACCACATGGAA
>Ga0105047_10006458_pt1 | contig 19907 bp, 14 predicted proteins | sample MAT04_FD_78384 | JGI IMG/M metagenome (GOLD analysis project Ga0105047, IMG submission 78384) | Freshwater microbial communities from Lake Fryxell liftoff mats and glacier meltwater in Antarctica - MAT-04 (megahit assembly) | ecosystem: Environmental > Aquatic > Freshwater > Ice > Liftoff...
ATCAGCCAGCTTTCCAAGAGCGGCGTCGCCACGGCCGAAGGCGCCGGCGAGATGCTGATCAAGCTGGTGCCCGACATCCGCAAGACCGCCGAGCTAGTCCAGGAGATCAATGCGGCGAGCGGCGAACAAAGCGCAGGCGTGGCCCAGATCAACAAGGCGCTCCAGGAACTCGACCAAGTCATTCAACAGAATGCCACGGCTTCCGAAGAGATGGCCTCCACTTCCGAGGAACTCTCCGGCCAGGCCCAGCTACTCCAGGAAGCCATCAGCTTCTTCAAGGTCGATGGTGCCGGCGGCAGCGCCCAGCCTCGGGCGACCCACCAGCCGGTCGCCAGCAAGCTGCCTCCAGCCAAAGCGAAAACGCCCACCGCTGAATCCCGCCCGAAGACGGCCAAAGCTCCGCTCCCGCACAAAAGTAACGGCAACGGTCACGGCAAAGGCAAGAGCGGTATCTCGCTGAGTCTCACCGATTCCGGCAGCAAGAGCGAAGACGAGGTCTTCGAGCGCTACTAGGCCCCAACCGCAACTTCCAACCGGAAATCCATCACTTATGAGCACCGCCACTGTCGCCGCTTCGGCGCACTACATCACCTTCAAGCTAGGTGACGAAATCTTCGCCATTCCCGTGGCGCAAGTCCGTGAAGTCCTGGACCTCACGCAGATCACCCACGTCCCCACCGCGCCGCCCTACATGCGGGGCGTCGTCAATGTGCGCGGCAGCGCGATTCCCGTCGTCGATCTCCGGCGCAAGTTCGGCCTGCCGCCCGTGGCCGACTCGGTGAACACCCGCATCGTGGTGCTGGAGCTGCATCTGGACGGCGAGACCACCGTGGTCGGCGGCATCGCCGACAGCGTGCATAATGTGATCGAGCTCGAAGCGGACGAGATCACCGAACCGCCCCGCCTCGCGATGCGCTGGCGCTCCGATGTGATCTGCGGCATGGGCCGCCGGGATGACCAGTTCATCATCATCCTGGACATCGACAAAATCTTCGCCAGCGACGCCGCGGTTCTCACGGCCAACGTCAGCGAAGAGGCCGAAGCCCTCGTTAGCTAAGGACTGTCGGTTCATTCACCACTCCTCGTTTCCGCATGAAGATCTCAACCAAACTCGTCCTCTCCTCCGTCGCCGGCATCGTGCTCACCGCCACGGTGTGCCTGGTCATCCAGCGCAATAACATCCGCAAACAAGGCATCGACCTGGTGCATTCCTCGATGCGCTCCACGCTGCTCGCCGCGGAGAATGTGCGGGACACGCTATCTGGACTAAACAAGGCGGAAGCATTTGATCGGGACAAGTTAATCAAAGAGTTCAAGGCCAGTGGTGATTTGCGAACCTCATCGATCTACAAAACCGTTCCCGTCGTCGCCGCGTGGGAGTCGGTCAAAACAGTCGCCAAGGAACAGGGCTACAACTTCCGCATTCCGAAACATCAGGCCCGCAACAAGGACAATCTGCCCACGGCGGAGGAAGCAGAAATCCTCAAGGTGCTGGAGTCCGGCGCACAGCCGGATTTCTTCCAGATCGACACGGTGCGGAACGAGCTCGTCTATGCCCGGCCAGTGACTCTGAGTTCTGATTGTTTGAGTTGCCACGGCGACCCGAAGAACAGTCCCACGCAGGATGGCAAGGACGTCCTCGGCTTTCAGATGGAAAACTGGAAGGCGGGCGAGATCCATGGAGCCTTTGTGCTGCGGTCCAAGCTCGAAGCGGTGGATGCCATCGTGCGGGATGGCGTGCAGCGGGCGGCCCTGTGGGTATTGCCGGTGGTGATCGGGATTGCGCTGGCCATTTTCTGGCTCATTCGCGTCGCAGTGGTCCGGCCGCTGGCGAAGACCAATGCGAGCCTCGAGCGGATCTCTGAAGGCGATCTCTCCGGGACGGTGGAAGTCGGTCCTGCGGACGAAGTGGGACTGCTGAATCGCGCAACTGCCGGCATGCTCGAGCGCCTGCGCAAAGTGGTGGGCGAAGTCACGACCGCCTCGGAGAGTGTGGCCTCGGGTTCGCAGCAACTCAGCGCCACGGCACAGCAGCTCTCCGAAGGAGCCAGCGAGCAAAGCGCGGCCGCCGAGGAGAGCACCAGCGCAATGGAGCAGATGACCGCGAGCATTCAGCAAAATGCCGACAACGCGAAGACCACCGACAAGATCGCCGGCAAAGCCGCGGAGGATACCCAGGCCGGTGGCGAAGCGGTGACGCAGACGGTATTGGCCATGAAACAGATCGCGGAGAAGATCAACATCATCGAGGAAATCGCCCGCAAGACCGACCTGCTGGCGCTCAACGCCGCGGTGGAAGCGGCCCGCGCCGGAGAGCACGGGAAAGGATTCGCCGTGGTCGCCAGTGAAGTGCGCAAGCTGGCCGAACGCAGTGCCACCGCGGCGGCCGAGATCAGTCAGCTTTCCAAGAGCGGAGTGGCCACGGCGGAAGGTGCCGGGAACATGCTCATCAAGCTCGTCCCCGACATCCGCAAGACCGCGGAACTGGTCCAGGAAATCAACGCCGCGAGCGGCGAACAAAGCGCCGGCGTAGCCCAGATCAACAAGGCGCTCCAGGAACTCGACCAGGTCATTCAACAGAATGCCACGGCTTCCGAAGAGATGGCCTCCACTTCCGAGGAACTCTCCGGCCAGGCCCAGTTGCTGCAGGAAGCGATTGGCTTCTTCAAGCTGGGCGGCACGGGCGGGACCGCGCAGCCCCGCAAACCCAGCCATAGAAACGGCAAGAAAGCACCGGCCAAAGTGGGCAGTCGGTCTTCCCAAGCAACCGTCTTGAACTAGCCGTGCCCGCCCTCCCTCAAACCAGCCCGGCCCCGAGTGTCTCGATGGATCGCCGGCGCTTCGATCGCTTCAGCGCGTTGATCACTCGCGAACTTGGCATCCGCATGCCTCCCGCCAAGATGACCATGCTGCAAAGCCGTCTCCAGCGGCGCATGCGGGAGCTGAACATCGCGTCGCTCGATGAATATGAGCAGCTTCTTTCGACGGACGGCGGGAGTTCGGACGAGCTGATTCACTTCTTCGATATTGTCACGACCAACAAGACGGACTTCTTCCGCGAACCGCAGCACTTCGAGCATCTCACGAAGACCGCGCTGCCGACCCTGGCGCGGGAACTGGGCCTTGAGTCGCGCTGGAGCTTCAAGCTCTGGTGCGCGGGTTGTTCATCCGGGCAGGAAGTTTACACGCTCTGCATGGCGCTGAGTGAATACGCGGCCGCGCATTCCGGTTTCAGCTTCTCGCTGCTCGCCACGGACATTTCCACGCGCATCCTCGAGCAGGCGCAGCGCGCGGTTTACACCGAGGCGGTGATCGCGCCGGTGGCCATGGATCTGCGGCGAAAGTATCTGCTCCGCAGCTCCGATCCCTCGCGCCAGGTGGTGCGCGTGACCCCGGAACTCCGCTCCAAAGTCCGCTTCGGCCGGCTGAACTTCATGGATAGCCAATACGGCATTCGCGACGAGTTCGACGTGGTCTTCTTCCGCAACGTAATGATCTATTTCGACAAGCCGACGCAGCAGGCCGTGATCAATCGCATGTGCCGCAATCTGCGGCCCGGCGGATTCCTCTACATCAGCCACTCGGAAAGTCTGGCCGGCCTCGATGTGCCGCTCACCGTCGTTGGCAACTCCGTTTACCGCAAAACCCGCTAATCCTTATGAAACCCATCCGTGTACTCGTGGTCGATGATTCGGCGGCAGTCCGCCAGACGATGAAAGAGGTGCTGGAAAGTGACCCGGGAATCCAGGTCTGCGCGACGGCGTGCGATCCCTTCGTCGCGGTCGAGCGCATCAAGGAGGAAATCCCCGATGTGATCACGCTCGACGTGGAAATGCCGCGCATGGACGGGCTGACGTTCCTGGAGCGGCTGATGGCCCAGCATCCGATCCCCGTGGTCATTTGTTCGAGCCTCACGGAAGCCGGCTCGAAGACCGCCCTGGCCGCGCTGGAACTCGGTGCCGTCGAAGTCATCACCAAGCCGAAGGTGGGTACGCCGCAGTTTCTGCAAGAATCGAGGATTCGGATCTGCGACGCCGTGAAGTCGGCGGCCCACGCCCGCGTCCGCGGACGCCGCCCGGCGCCGCCGCCGCTCAAGGCCCAGCCCAAGCTCACGGCCGATGCGGTGCTCCCGAAGCCGACTTCGCGCGCGATGATGCAGACGACCGAGAAAGTCGTCGCCGTCGGGGCCTCCACCGGTGGCACGGAAGCGCTGAAGCGATTTCTCCAAGCCATGCCAGTGCATTCGCCGGGCATCATCATCGTCCAGCACATGCCGGAAAAATTTACCGCCCAGTTCGCGGAGCGGCTCGACGGACTGTGCGCGATCAGCGTGAAGGAAGCGGAGGATGGCGACTCGGTAATTCCGGGCCGGGCGCTCATCGCGCCGGGCAACCGCCACATGCTGCTCAAGCGCAGCGGCGCGCGCTACCATGTGGAACTGCGCGATGCCCCGCTGGTCAGCCGGCATCGGCCGTCGGTCGATGTGCTCTTCCGCTCCACCGCGCGCTACGCCGGCGCGAATGCCGTGGGCGTGATCATGACCGGCATGGGCGATGACGGCGCGCGTGGCATGCTGGAAATGAAGGAAGCCGGCGCATGGAATATCGCGCAGGACGAAGAGTCCTGTGTCGTCTTCGGCATGCCGCAGGAAGCCATCAAACACGGCGGCGTGGACCAGGTGATGCCGCTCGACCGCATCGCCGCGGAGATCGTCCGCCGCTGCCGCTAAACTCTTATGCCAACCTCCGACCAATCTACTGACGAAACCCTGCTCGCCGCCCTCGCCGAACGTCTGCACGAGCGCCGTGGCGCGCTCGCCCAGGCCGCGGAAATGCTCGGCGAAATGCGCGCGGTGAACGCCAAGCTCGAAGCCGCCGAACGACTCAAGGGCCGCTTCCTTTCCAACATTCGCAATGAGATCAACAACCCGCTCACGACCCTGCGCGGCTTCGCGGCGGCCATCGCGACCAATCCCGATCTTCCCCGCGAGCAGGTGACCGCTCTCGCCGCCGGGATGTATCGCGATGTGAGCGATCTGGCGTTCCAGATGCAGAACATCTTTGCCGCGGCGGATTTCGAGGCCGGTTGCGCGGCGCCGGATTTCGCGCGCGTCCATGTGAGCGGATTCATCGCGGAAATCGTCGCCGATTTACGGTCCATCGCGGAGGCCAAAAACATCGCGATCGACGTGACCATGCCGGACGGACTGACGGTCGTCACTGATCCGGCAAAAGTCGCGCTCATCCTGACCAATCTGCTGCGCAACGCGCTCGAGTTTGGGCGGGCGAAGGTGAATCTCAGCATCGTGCAGGAGGACGAAACGCTCGTGCTCGACGTGCGGGACGATGGCCCTGGCATTGCGGTGGAGGAGTCCGCGCGCGTCTTCGACCGCTTTGTGCAATTGAGCGAGGGCAGCACGAAATCCCATCCCGGCCACGGGCTCGGTCTTTCCATCGCGCGCGCCTGCGCGGAGGTCATCGGCGGTTCCATCGAAGTGCTGGACACTCCGGGAGCCGGCGCGCATTTTCGTCTCCAGTTCCCGGTCGGGTCGCCGGACTCCCATGGCGAAGAGGCCGACGCGGCGAATGAGTTTCTCTTCGAGGTCTTGGAAACTTTCTAACTCGTGGCGACCGCAGCAAACCCCGCGGACGTCTCCCCCAGCACGGGAGCGGATTCGCCAGCCACTTACTACCTGCATCCCGCGACGCTCTTCGTTTCGGAGCAGCCGCACGTCGTCACCACCGTGCTCGGCACCTGCGTGGCGGTCTGCCTGTGGGATCGGGTGCTGCGCGTCGGCGGCATCAATCACTATATGCTGCCGCTCTGGAATGGCGTCGGACTCTCATCGCCCAAGTTCGGCAATATCGCTGTCGCCCTCCTCATCGAGAGGATGGAACGTCTCGGCTGCCGGCGCGCGAACCTGACGGCGAAACTCTTCGGCGGCAAAGCGAGCGGCAACGAGCACGCGCTGCTCAACATCGGCGACCGCAACGCGGCGCTCGCCGAGGAGATGCTGACGGAGGCGCGCATCGCGGTGACGGCACGCAGCCTGGGCGGGCCTTTCGGACGCAAACTGCTCTTCAATACCGAGAGCAGTGAGGTGCTGCTCAAGCGGCACGCGATGACGTGATGCGTTCCGGTGGCGGGGTGACTTATTTCCCCGACTGGAATATGGGAAAGCCCCCGTGGGGACCCGAGACGCCCATCCCAGCGGTCACACTTTTCTTAAACCGCTCTAAAAGTTGAAGATGTAGGTAAAGCGCAAAATGCGATCGAAGGGGCGGTCCGCGGTCCGCGGAAATTCGACGCCCGCCATCACGATGTGGCGGTGGGCGATGGTCGCGCGGACACCGGGGGTCAGGGTCACCAGCGTTTCCCCCTGCTCGTCGCCGCCGAGATCCGTTTTGCCGTAGGCTTCGAGGAAAGTCGTGGCGTTGCCGGGCCGGCAGCGGCGATCGGTTCAGCCAAACATCAACACAAGCACCTGGGCGACGAGGATGCGTGCAAACATCGCGAGGGGATAGACCGTGGCGTAGCTGACCGAGGGCGCGTCGGACTTGCTCACCGCGCAGGCGAAGGCGAGCGCGGGCGGATCGGTCATGCTGCCGGAGAGCAGGCCGCAGATGGTCATGAAATTGAGCTTCTTAACGGCCCGCGCCCAGAGGCCGACGGCGAGCAGCGGCACGATGGTGATGACGAGCCCGGCGGCGAACCACACCGCCCCGCTCGAACTGAGGACCGTCTCCATAAAGAGCGGCCCGGCCTTCAACCCGACGCAGGCGAGGAAAAGCGTGATCCCGAGTTCCCGGAAAGCGAGGTTCGCGCTGTGCGGCATTTGCAGGAGGAGCGGGCCGATGCGCCCGAGGCGGCTGAGCAGAATGGCGAGCAGCAGCGGGCCGCCGGCGATGCCCAGGCGCACCGGGAGTGGGACGCCCGGAAGTTGGAAGGGAAGCGCGCCGGCGGCCACTCCGAGCGCGATGCCGAGGAAGATCGGGATGAAATTGGTGATCTGGAGCGCGTGTCGCGAATTGCCGAGGAGCGCGGTGGCGCGGTCGAGGCCGCCGGGGTCGCCGACGATCTGCACACGATCCCCAAACTGGAGGCGGAGGTCGTCGCCGGCGCTCATTTCCAAATCGCCGCGGCGCAGGCGCGTGATCGTGGCGTCGTCGTGCAGCGCCAGTTCCCGAATGGTGCGGCCGATGACCGCCGCCTGCGTGACCACGACCTTGCGGAACTCGACATCGCCGCTCGTGTGCATCAGGTCCGCTTCGATCCGGCAGCCAACGACGCGGGCGAATTGTTCGAGGCTGGCCGCCGTGCCCACGGCGAGAACGCAATCGCCCGCATGCAAAACGGTGTCTTCCGCGGCCCGCCGCACCTGGTCCGATTTCGCCGGCAGAATGCGGGAAATGACCACCCCGGTCTCCCGACGGGCGGGAATCTCCGCAATCGTCAGGCCGTAAATATTTGGGTTCTCGATGAGCAAGCTGGCGCGCTTCAGCGGCTCATGGCCGGCCGCCTGGGAGGCGCGGAGTTCCTCCGCTTCGCGCTCGGGCGAGATGCGAAAAAGGGTCCGCAGGATCAGAAGCACGGTGATGATCCCGAGCACCCCGCCCGGATAGCTCACGGCATAGGCGAGCGCGGGGAGCGCGGCGGTTTCCGGCGTCGCTTTCCCCATGATCGCCAGGGTTTGCTGCACCGCGCCGAGCGAAGGTGTGTTCGTGCTGGCGCCCGAGAAAAGGCCGAACGCCGCGGGAAATCCAATGCGTCCGAGGAGCCCGGCGAGCAACGTCAACCCCGCCCCGCTGAGCACCACCACCATGGCGAGAACGTTGAGCTGCAATCCATCCCTGCGCAGCGCAGCGAAGAAACCCGGCCCCAATTGCAGGCCGATGGTGAAAACGAAAAGGATCAGCCCGAACTCGCGCGCGAACTCCAGAACGTCATGCGGAATGCCAAAGCCGAAGTGTCCAAAGGCGATGCCCGTGAAGAGCACGCCAGCCACGCCGATGCCGATGCTGCGCACCTTGATCATGGCCAGCATCAGGCCGGTCGCGGCGACCAGGGAGAGCACGAGGACGGCATTGGCGATCGGCTGCCCGACCAGGATTTCATGGCCTGCGTTCATGCGGGTTAAACCGGTGCCTCTTCGTCAGGCGCGTCTTCCATCACCAAACCAGGTTGCAGCGGATTCATCGGCGCCTCTTATCGCGCCGGATCGCGACGTCGCCCAATACCTTTCCCTCCCTTTGCCCATAGCCCCCGGCTATGAGATGAGCGAACGGAAGGTATTGGCCGGGAGCGTCAGCGCGACCGACGATTCGCGGCGTGAATCGAAAATCATGAACTCCCACGGACTCCTCATTGAGGCGCTCATGGGTTCCGAGACCTATCAGGCGTATCAGCGAGCCTATTCCGAAACGACGGGCATGCCCGTCGTCCTGCGCGAGGTCGCGGCGGTGCGATTGCCGTTCCGTGGAAATGCGCGGGAGAACGCCTTCTGCGCGATCATGGCGGAGAAAGCGGCGACCTGCTCGGCGTGCCTCCGCTTGCAGGATGAACTCCGGCAGGACGCCGTGCATCAACCGGTGACCCGAGCCTGCGCCTACGGCCTGTGCGAGACCGCCATTCCCGTGAAGCTCGGTCCGCAAACCATCGGCTTTCTCCAAACCGGGCAGGTGCTGCGGCAGGCGCCGACCGAGGCCTCGTTCGAGCTGGTCGTCACGCAGGCCAGGAAAGCCGGCGTGGACATCCGCAACCTGCGGACGAAGCGCGCCTACTTGGAAAGCCTCGTCGTCTCGCCGAAGAAACTCGAGGCCGCGACGAGCCTGCTCGTCATTTTCGCCGACCATCTGGCGATGAAGAGCAACCAAGCCGTGGTCCAGGCGGCGAACAACGAGTCGCCGGTCGTTGCGAAGGCGAAGCACTATATTCGCGAGCACTATGCGGAGGACATCTCGTTGAGCCGGGTTTCGCGGGTCGTCAACACGAGCCTCTTCCATCTCTGCAAACTCTTCCGAAAGAGCACGTCGTTGACCTTCACCGAGTTCCTTTCCCGCACGCGGATCGAAGAGGCGAAGGCCCTCCTGCTTCATCGAAACCTGAGGGTCAGCGAAATTGGTTTTGCGGTCGGGTTCCAGTCGTTGACCCACTTCAACCGCATGTTTAAAAAATTCGAGATGCTCTCGCCCACGAGCTACCGGTCCGAGCTGCCGGCGGCCACGGGTGCCGATCGACCTGCTTTCGCTGGCGGTAGCCGTCCGGTTGAGAGAGCGGGCGGCAGCATCCCTGAATTCCGCAAACCGGCGCCGCTTCTGGCCTCGATGCCACGGCGATAAACCACCCCAATGAATCTCGCCGATCGTCGGTCGGAATATCGCCGCGGAACGATGGAGCGTGAGGACCTGGATGCGGACCCGATCGCGCAATTCAACATTTGGATGAAAGACGCCTGCGCGTGCGGAATGATCGAGCCGACGGCGATGAGTCTGGCGACGGTCGGGGCCGATGGCTGTCCACGGCTGCGAACCGTTTTGCTCAAAGGCGTCGATGCCCGCGGCTTCGTGTTCTTCACCAATCTCGAAAGCCGCAAGGCGCGGCACCTCGCCCACAATCCCCACGCTTCCTTGCTCTTCCCGTGGCTGGCGCTCGAACGTCAGGTGATCGTCACCGGCCGGGCCGAAAAACTCTCCGTCGCCGAGTCCTTGCGCTACTTCCTGAGCCGGCCGCGCGACAGCCAGTTGTCGGCGTGGGCGTCGGCGCAAAGCTCGATCATCGCCTCGCGCAAGATGCTCGAAATGGAGTGGGCGCAAATCAAAGCGAAGTTCGGCGACGGCGAGATCCCGCTGCCGTCGTTTTGGGGTGGCTACTGCGTGCAGCCCAGGACGATCGAATTCTGGCAGGGCCGGCCCGGGCGTTTGCACGACCGCTTTGAATACACGCTGGAGCCCGGTGGTGCCTGGCGCCTCGATCGGCTCGCGCCTTGAGCCGCTGGATCTTCCCCAAACGGCACCTCCGCGGATAGCCGCGAGCTATGGCGCGGTTGCCGAGGAAGTATTAGCCGGCTCAGGGCGGCGCACCCACCCTGCCTGATGACCGCCATCCAAAATCAGACGCCTGACCTTTCATCCGCTGGCCTCACCGTGGAAACCGTCCATCGGAATGCCTCTCCCGCGCTGCTCTACGAGCATGCCATCCGCTACGAATCCGGCTCCACGATCTCCAACACCGGCGCACTCATCGCCTATTCCGGCCTGAAAACCGGCCGCTCGCCGCAGGACAAGCGGGTCGTCAAACATCCCGACTCCGAAAACGATGTCTGGTGGGGTTCAGTCAATCTCCCCATGGGCGAGCACTCCTACCGGCTCAACCGCGAACGCGCGATCGACTACCTCAACACCCGCGACCGGCTTTACATCGTGGACGGCTTCGCCGGCTGGCATCCGCAGCATCGGCTGAAAATCCGCATCGTCTGTTCGCGGCCCTACCACGCGCTGTTCATGCATACCATGCTCATTCGCCCGACCCCGGCGGAGTTGGCAGTCTTTGGTGAACCCGACTACGTCATCTACAATGCCGGCCAGTTCCCAGCCAATCGGCTGACACAACACATGACCTCTAAAACCTCGATCGATCTCTCGTTCGAGAATCGGGAGATGGTGATTCTCGGCACCGAATACGCCGGCGAGATGAAGAAGGGCGTCTTCACGATCATGAACTATCTCATGCCGAAGCAGGGGCTGCTTTCCATGCACTGCTCGGCCACGGCAGAGTTACAAAGTGACCGATCCTCCGTACTCTTCGGCCTTTCCGGCACGGGCAAGACCACACTCTCCGCGGACCCGAAACGGCGGCTGATCGGCGACGACGAACACGTCTGGGGCGACGACGGGGTCTTCAACATCGAAGGCGGTTGTTATGCGAAGGCGATCGACCTGACGCCGGAAAACGAGCCGGACATCTTCCACGCGCTGCGCTTTGGCAGCGTGCTGGAAAATGTCGTGTTCGACGATGAAGGCCATCACGTCGATTTCCACGACACCAGCATTACCCAAAACACCCGCGGTGCTTATCCGATCGAGTTCATCAAGAACGCCAAGGTGCCCTGCGTCGCCGGCCATCCGACCGACCTGATCTTCCTCACCTGCGATGCCTTTGGCGTCCTGCCGCCGATCTCGAAGCTCACGCCCGAGCAGGCGATGTATCACTTCATCTCCGGTTACACCGCCAAGGTCGCGGGCACCGAGATGGGCGTGACCGAACCCTCCGCCACCTTCAGCGCCTGCTTCGGCGCGCCTTTCCTGGTCTGGCATCCGACGAAGTATGCCGAGCTGCTCGCGGAGAAACTCAAGGCGCACAAAGTCAACGTCTGGCTCGTCAATACGGGCTGGAGCGGCGGCGGTCCCGGGGTCGGCGCGCGCATCAAACTCAAGTTCACGCGGGCGATCATCGACGCCATCCACTCCGGCACGCTGGCCACGGCCCCCACGCAGCCCGACCCGATCTTCGGCGTCCACATCGTCAAAGAAGTCCCGAACGTGCCCGCGGAGATGCTCATCCCCGAGCACACCTGGGCGGACAAGGGAGCCTTCGCCGCCACCGCCGCGAAGCTCGCCCGACTCTTCATCGAGAACTTCAAGAAGTTCGAGGCCGCCGCCACCCCCGAGGTCAAGGCCGCCGGCCCGAAAGCTTAGCGCTGCAGCACCCGCGAATTGATCGAGACCTTTGCCGCGCGTTTTGTGGCCAGGATGGCCGCCATTTCCACCGCGGGCGTTGCTGCTTGCGAGGCCTTGGATAGCCTGCGAGGGTGGCCCCCGTCGCAGAGCAAGTATAAGCGACACCCGCAGTGCCCCCGAGTGTTCTCGTTCCAGAGGTCAAAGAACCACCGGAATGAGCATCACTTTGTGAGCGCGGCCACTTCCGGTAATTTAACGCGCAGCAACGAATCCCACTCGCGAAACATAAATCCAAAACAACAAAGCAATGAACCCCGGCACCACTGAATCCGGAATTGCCCGTCGCGCTGGAAACAGCGTCATGGATTCACCACGCAAATCAAAGCTCGCCGCCCTGTCGCCGATCTTTCCCACGAGCAAGTGAAAGCAGGCAAGATGGCCGAGCAAAAAGCCCAGGCGCGCACCATGGCGCGCTCCCAGCCCGTCTTATCGCTCCATGAAACCGATCCGCGTCCCAAGGATTGACGCATCGTCCTCGCCGATACCTGCCCTCCTCTTATGCCCATCCTAAATTCCGACGAGTTCAAGCGCGCCGTCCACACCATTGTCGCTTTGGGGGCCACTGCCGCCGTGCTGGCTAAGGTGTCGAAGCTGGCCAGCAACCCGACCACCGATCTGGCGACCATCTGCACGTTGCTGAAGAACGATGGGCCATTGGCCGCCGACATCATCCGCATCAGCAACAGCTCCTTCTACGCCGCGGCCAGCCCCCACGGTAATTTGAATTCGGCAATCAACTACATCGGTTTGCGCGAAGTCGTTCGCGTGATCAATCTGAGCATCGCCCGCCAACTCTTTGCCCGTGATCTGTCCAGCTATGACCTGTCAGCTCAGGAATACTGGAGCACTTCGGTCGCGACGGCACTCGTGATGGAGGCCCTGGCGAAATGCTCCGGACTGGATCGGGAAGACGCCTACACCATTGGGATTATGCACGCCATCGGGCAGGTGCTCATTGACCGCATCATTCGGGACCAGGGTTACGCTTTCCGCTGGAATGGCCGCGAGCGAGTGGAGGATTGGGAGCGCGCATCGGTCGGTTTCGACTATGCCGAAACTGGCAGCATTCTGCTCGAGCATTGGCTCTTCCCGATTTCGACCTGTGAAGTGGTCCGCTGGCAGCTCGATCCCGGAAAAGTGGTCGAGCCCGTCTCCCAACTCGGCGCATTGCAGTTCACCCGGCGTTTGCTCGCGCTGACTGGTGCAGATTTCGCCAACCGGGGCTGGCAGATTCCTGAGACGGACCCATATGTGCAAGCGGCGGGGCTGACCCCCGCTCACGCGGATCACCTGGTTGCCGACTGCGCCGACAATCTCCGATTGATCCGCCAATCCGTCGATTTCTGACGCCCACTTGGTCGCACCCGCTGATGCGCCCTTGTCTTCGTGAAGAAACGCGTAACTGGAGCGAGCTCATTCCGTGTTCTTTGCCTCGCCGGGGAAACTCCGACCGAGGCGCGCATCACGGTGGCCTGCGCGCAGTTTGGGCGGACCTTTCGGATGCAAACTGTCCTGCAAAACCGAGAGCAGCGAAGTGCGGCGTTGACAACGAGGGCAGCGGGTAAAATTCCGCCGCCGGCCGTGTGCGATCGCCCCACCACTCATCGGGATTGCAAGCGAGACACATTCGTAGCGTTGACGATCGTGCAGTTCGCAAGTTCCGAACGTTTCGTCCTGCTCACAACTGACGACGCACTGTAGTCGCAGAGCCAATCAATGCTCCGGCTGCGGGTTCTTCGCTTTCGAATACAGGATTGCCCGGCAGGCCCAGGCACTCTGGGCGCTTTCTTTATGGGGAGTATGAAGCCAATTCCCACTACCTCGTAGGGCCATGAAATTACGCATCCTGATCGTTGACGACCAACCTCATTTTTCCCACCTGCTACGCTTGATTCTCGAAAAGACCGGCGAACTGGACGTGCGCGAAATCAACCAGCCGCAGCAGGTGGCGGAAGCGGTGCAAATCTTCCAGCCCGATCTCGTGATCCTGGATTTGGAAATGCCCGGAAAAAATGGTGCCGAACTCGCCTACGAGATGACCCGTGATGGGAAGATTCCACTTTCGTCGATCGTGTTCCTGAGCGGTCTCATCGAGCCGCAGGAGTCGGGTTGGAAGGAAACGCCGCATGGCCCGATGCGGTTTCTCTCCAAAACCGCGCCGCCCCTCGAAACGATGCAGGCTATTCGCGAAGCCCTCTCCGTCCTACAAACCGCCGGCTAGAGCGGTATAAGAAATCCCGTAGCCGCTCTCTGCGGACGGCGGTTGTAGAAGCGGCTCTGGCCCGAAGGCCGTGCCGCCTTGAGCGGGCTTGGAGTCTCCACAGGCGGCACTCCCGCTTCGCGGGACAGAGCCGCCTCTACGACGGCTACACTCTTAGTTAAACCGCTCTAGTTTCGATCCCAGCACCCGAGGCGGCGGTGCATGGAAATATGGCGTGGCTTTCCGGCCTTCGACGATCCGGCGCATCCCGCACGGCGCGCAGTCCAGCGACCGGATCGTGTCGCCGACCCGCTTCGTTCTTTTGATAAAGCTCCGCATCCTCCTGGCCGACGACCACGAATGGATACGCCGGAGCTCGGAAATCCTCTTTGCGCAATTTATGCAGGCCGATGGTCCTCGGAAGCCCGACTCGCCCGGCGTGAGCGCGAGATCGTGCATGTGCTCGCGGAAGGTCCAACGACCAAGGAAATCTCGCCGTATTTCGCCTGAGCGCGGACACCGTGGAAACGCATCGAGCGGCGCTGATGAGCAAACTCCGGGCGCACCATGTCGCCCAACTGGCGGCGACCTACGGGCGCGCGACGCCAGGTCCGGCGCCGAATACTTCCGCCAGGGCGCCAAGCAGCGAGCCGGTCGTGAAGGGTTTGCTGAGGATGCGAGCGATGTGGAGGGAGTGGAGTTCCTGAAACCGACCATCGTCGCCGCTCCCGGTGGTGGCGATGACACGAACCTCCGGTTTCATTCTCTTCAATGCGCGGCAGAGCGCCACGCCATCCATCAGCGGCATCATGACATCGGTCAGGACCGCGTCGATCTGATCGATCTGTCCGGCAAAAATGGCGAGCGCTTCGACGCCGTCGGCCGCGCACAGGGTGCGATAGCCGTTCTGAGCGAGTACGGACTGAGTCGCGGCGCGGATGGCGCTCTCGTCGTCCACCACGAGGATCAATTCGCCATGTCCGGCGGGACTGACCGCCTCGTCCTTCTTCGGCACAAACGGCAGACCATCGAGAGCTACCGGCAGGAAAATTTCAAAGGTCGTGCCTTTGCCGGGCTCGCTGCGCACGTCCAGAAATCCTTCGTGGCTTCGCACAATGCCGACGACGGTCGAAAGGCCGAGGCCGGTGCCTTTGCCAACCTCCTTGGTCGTAAAAAACGGATCGAAGATTTTTTCGATGAGATGCGGCGGGATTCCAGATCCGGTGTCCGACACTCGCAGGACGACGTAGGAGCCGATCCGGGCGCCGGGCGTCATGCTGGCGAACTGCTCGTCCGCCATGAAATTGTCCGCCTCGATCCGCAGGGTGCCGCCCTGGGGCATGGCGTCCCGCGCGTTGACGCAGAGATTGAGCAAGACCTGGTGCAATTGGGTCGAATCGCCCTCGATGAGCGCGAGGTCGCCGGGGACGCGGCTTTCGAGACGGACCAGGCGCGGGAAGGTTTCGGCGATGATCTTTTCCATCTCCCTGATCAATCGCTTGGGCTGCAGCGGGAGGCGCTCGCCTTCGATTCCGCGGGCAAAGGTCAGCACCTGCTTGACCACCCCGGCCGCGCGGGTCCCGGCGCTTTCGATCATGGAGACAAGATCCAGGAACTCGGCCGGCAGTTGCATGCGCAGCAACTCCGCGGACATCAGGATGGGAGAAAGCATGTTGTTCAAGTCGTGGGCGATGCCGCTGGCGAGGGTGCCGATGCTCTCGAGTCGCTGGGCGCGGAGGAGGTGCGCTTCGGCCTGCTTGCGGTGCTCCATCTCGGCCTGCAGCCGCACGTTCGCTTCGCACAATTCCCGCGTGCGTTCCTCGACGGTGTGCTCGGTCTCGGCGAGGCGATCGCGCGCTTCCTGCGTCAGCTTCCACTTTTCGCACAGCGCACAAGCCAGTTGGAGCGCCTCCACCGAGGCGAAGGGCTTCTTCAGGATCAGGAGCCGGTCCCGATGCTCCAGATGGCTGATCATTTCCTCCCACGAGTAGTCGGAATGCGCGGTGCAAATGACCACCTGAAGTTCGGGACAAAGCCGCCAGAGCAGCTCCACCGTCTCGATCCCATCGATGCCGGGCGGCATGCGCACATCGACGAAAGCCATCGCATAAGGCCGGCCCTCGGCGAGCGCCCGGCGCACGGCCGCCACGCCCTCTTCGCCCTGGAATGCCGAGTCGATCTCGAACTCGGGCTGCGTCGGGATCGGCGCGGGTTCATGGAAAAACTCCGCTTCGGCGAGATCCATTCCGTCGCGCGTGGGGCAAAGGATTTTGCGGAAGTCATCGTGAATCGCGCGGTTGTCGTCGATCACGAGGATGCGGTGGTTGGTCCGGTGGCTCGACGGTTTGCGGGAGTCCCCCGGAGTTCGACAAGCAGGGCCCGCCGCGACCTTGCCAAGCGTTTGCCGAAGGGCGGAGGAGGGTGGAGGAGCGAGCGTGAGCATCTTCGCAAATGTGCAGCCACGCCCGTGCCGCTGGCGTTTATGGAAACCCGTATTCGGCCGCGGAATTCCCTGCTCCCGCCCAGGAATCACCAGCGCAAGATCAGGCGTCATCCCGGCAACGCGCGCTTAATCTCAAGCCCGGGAGTGCCGATAATCCTTGGTATGCCGTCCACGAATCATTCCTCGATGCCCTGCGATGTGATCAACGTGTGCTGGACACTTTCCGACCAGGGATCTGCGTTCATGCCGTTTCTCTACCGGCATGATGAAACGTGCCAACATTCCCAAAGACAGGCCCGGACGACCCGCAACCGCTTGAAAAATCTCGGCCGGCCGGAGATCGGCGAACTCAGGGACCGCCTGACCCGGCTGAACAGCTTTCCCGAGCGCTTTTGGAGCGCCAATGAGACCTGCGAGCTTTGCCTGTACCTGCGCGCGCTGGCGACCAATTCGGCAGACGAGAACGCCTTCGACGCAGGCCGGCCAGCGGAGTTCACTGAGCGCGCGCAGTTCTAGCCAGTTTTAGGAATCCCGTAGCCGCTCCCTGCGGACGGCGGTTGTAGAGGCGGCTTTGGCCGAAGGCCGTGCCGCCTTGACGCGAGCCGGAAGTCTCCACAGGCGGCACGTCCCGCCTCGCGGGACAGAGCCGCCTCGACAACGGCTACGCCTTTGCTTAAACCGCTCTAGGGTTGCACGAGGTGGTTGCGCACGGCGAAGCGGACCAACTCGCTGAAGGCGGTGAAGCCAAGCTTGCGCATGATCGCCGCGCGATGAGTTTCGGCCGTTTTCACGCTGATGCCGAGGGTGGTCGCCACTTCCTTGTTGCTCTTGCCTTCGGCCAGATGCTGCACGATCTCCCGTTCCCGCGGGCTCAGATCGCCGGGCGCGATTTCCTCGGCCTGCGCGCCGCCCTTGAGATAACTGGCAAAGACGATCGCCGAGACACGCGAGCCGAAATACGGCTGATGCTCGCTGAGCGCTTTGATAGCCGGCACGAGGTGCTCCGCGGCGTCGCCTTTGAGCACGCAGCCCCGCGCCCCGGCGATGAAGAGCTGATGGACCAGCGCCTCGCTCTCCGTGCCGGTGAAGGCCAAAATTTCGGTCTCCGGCAGCAGGCGCTTGATCTGGCGCGCCACATCGACGCCGTTGAGCTCCGGCATGGCCACGTCGAGCACCACCACGTCGGGCTTCAGTTCGGCCGCCAAGGCCACGGCTTCGCGCCCATCGCTGGCCTCGCCGCAGATTTCCCAGCCCCATTCCGACTCGATCAAGGGTCTCATGCCGCGACGGACAATTTCGTGGTCGTCGGCGATCAGGATGCGAACTTTCTTTTTCATAGGATTTGCGGAGTTTCTTGAGGATGCAGCGCCGCGTGAATGGTGCGCAGCAGAATCTCGGCACCATAGGGTTTGTGCAAAATGGTTTCGACATTCATCGCTTTCAGTTCCGCGAGCTGGGTCTTTTCTCCCAGCCCGGTCGAAGCGATGATCGGCAGGTCCGGCTTCAGCACGCGCAGGGCGCGGGTCAGAGCCACGCCGTCCATGAAGGGCATCATCAGGTCGGTGAGCACGGCGGCGATGGTCCCCGAGTTCATGGCGAAAACCGCCAGTGCTTCGGTGCCGTCGGCGGCGATGAGCACGTGGTACCCGGCGGTTTCCAGAGCCAGACGCGCGGCCCCGGACACGCTCGGTTCATCATCGACGACGAGCACCGTTTCGCCGTGCCCTTCCGGAGCCGGTTCCGAGGAACTGCCGTCCGCCGCCGCCGCGTGGTGGGGCATTGCGGGAAGGTAGATTTGAAAGGTCGTCCCCTTGCCGGGCTGGGTCTGCACCTGAATAAAGCCGCCGTGACTTTTGACGATCCCGAGGGTCGTCGAAAGGCCCAGGCCCGTCCCCTGACCGACGGCCTTCGTGGTGAAGAATGGGTCAAAGATCCGCTCGACGATCTCCGCGGGCATGCCGCAACCGGAATCGCTGATCTCGAGCAAGACGTGCGGCCCGGGCCGGGCTTCGGGGATCATGCTCGCGTAGCTGGCGTCCAGATCGAGATTGCTGGCGCTGATCAGCAAGTGGCCACCGTCCGGCATGGCATCGCGCGCGTTCACGCAGAGATTGAGCAGCGCCTGATGAATCTGCGTGGCATCGCCCAGCACGGGCCACAAATCCGGCGTCAGCGTACTTCTCGCGGCGATGCCCTTCGGAAAAGTCCCGCGCATGATTTTCATCACTTCCTTGATCAGGACATCCACGCGCAGCGGGAGTCGTTCTCCGTCGAGGCCGCGACCAAACGTGAGCACCTGCCGCACGATCTCCGCCCCGCGTGCGGCACTCATTTCGATGGTGGTGATGACTCCCTCGCGTTGTTCGGCGGTGAGGTTGCGCCGCAGCACCGGCACGGACATCATGATCGGGGCGAGGATATTGTTCAGGTCGTGCGCCACCCCGCTGGCGAGGGTGCCGATGCTTTCCATCCGCTGCGCGCGCAGATAACGCGTTTCCAATTCCTTCTGGTCGGTCACGTCGGTGTTGATCGAGAGCACCGCCTCGGGTTCGCCCACCGCATCGCGGACCAGCGTCCCGCGTGTGTTCACGATCAATTTTTTCCCATCCCGAGTCTTGTGGTAGGTTTCTCCGCGCCATTCATCGTTAATCAGCAGCCGTTCCTGAATCTCGTCGGGCACGTTCGGATCGATGCAGATCAGTTCACCCACATCGCGACCGATGGCTTCCACCGCCGTCCAGCCGTACAAGCTTTCGGCTCCCTTGTTCCAAAAACGGATCTTCCGATCGTGAAAACCGCGCACGAGGATCGCATCGTGGGCCTGGTCGAGCATCGCCGCCTGTTCGCGGACGTGCGCCTCCACGCGCTGGCGCTCGGTGATGTCGCGCACCACGGCCACGATGTAGGCCCGGTCGAGTTGGACCCATTTGACATTGAGTTCAGTGGGGTAAGTGGAGCCGTCCTTGCGCCGGTGAATTCCTTCCCGGCTCAAGAATCCCGTGGCGCGAATCTTCTCCGCCACCTCCGGCCAATCCGCCTCGGTGACCAGCGGATCGATATCAAAGACCCGCAGGGTGAGAAACTCCGCGCGCGGGTAGCCAAGTTCCGTGCAGCCCTTTTCATTCACGTCGAGAAAGCGGCCGGTGGCCGGATCGATAACCTCGAAGGTATCTGAGGATTGGTCCACGAGGTTGCGGAAGAGCCGGAGTTCCTCGACCGCCTGCTGGCGTTCCCGGCGGAGCCGGGCCTGGATCAGCGCATGCCGCACCGCCGGGCCCAGGCGCGCCAGCCGGTCTTTCAACAGGTAGTCGGAGGCGCCCAGCCTCATCGCTTCGACGGCGGTATCCTCCCCGATGGTGCCGGAGATGATGATGAAGGGCACGTCCAGGCCGCGCTCCTGCACCAGCTCGAGCGCCCGCGGACCACCAAACTGCGGCATGTCATAATCCGACAGGATGATGTCCAGACCGGCATGGAGCTTGGCGCGAAAGTCTGTTTCGGAATCGACGCGTTCCCATTCCGGCTCGAA
>Ga0105047_10006459_pt1 | contig 19906 bp, 21 predicted proteins | sample MAT04_FD_78384 | JGI IMG/M metagenome (GOLD analysis project Ga0105047, IMG submission 78384) | Freshwater microbial communities from Lake Fryxell liftoff mats and glacier meltwater in Antarctica - MAT-04 (megahit assembly) | ecosystem: Environmental > Aquatic > Freshwater > Ice > Liftoff...
AACTTCGTGTGCAGGCGGGGCTGGTGGCGCTGGCCCTGTGCCTGGCCGCCGGCTTCAGGCTTGCCTGGCACTGGCTCTCTGGGGTGCTTCGGCTGAACGCGGCGCTGCTTCGCGCGGCCGCCGATGATGAACCTTTCAGCGCGCCGCTCACCGCCCCTCGCTTGCCCACCCCTCGCTTGCCCGCAATCGAGGAGCTGGAGGAAGGGCTGGCACGCCTGACGCGCTCGCTCCGGGCGCGCGCGGCGCTGGTGGTGCAATTGCGCGCAGCCGACGAGGCGATCGTCGAGGCGCTGCCCGATCCGCTGCTGGTGCTGGCGGCCGACCGCTCGCTGCTGCGCGCGAACCGCGCGGCGCGGCGCGTGTTCGGCGTGGTGGACGCTGGCCTCGCGCGGGGCGACGTGGCCGCGCTGTTGCGCCATCCGGTGATGGCCGCGGCGATCGACGGCGCGCTGGCAGATGGCGCGGCGCATCCCGCCGAACTCGTGCTGCCCGGCACCGTCACGCGCGACCTTTCGGCGCAGGTGCTGGCGATGCAGCCGCCCCTAGCCGATGGCGGGCGGCTCGTCATCGTGCTGACCGACCGTACGGCAGCGCGTGCGGTGGAGCGGATGCGCGTCGATTTCGTCGCCAATGCGAGCCATGAACTGCGGACGCCGCTGGCGAGCCTGATGGGCTTCATCGAGACGCTGCGCGGCCCCGCGCGCGATGATCCTCCGGCGCAGCAGCGCTTCCTCGGCATCATGGCCGAGCAGTCGGAGCGGATGCGCCGTCTGATCGATGATCTGCTTGGCCTCTCGCGCGTCGAGATGAGCGAGCACCGGCCCCCGGAAGGCGAGGCGGACCTGCTGGCCCTGCTGCGCGCCGAGGCGGCGGCGATGGAGCCGCTCTTCGCCGCGCGCGGCAGGCGGCTCGTGCTGGCGCTGCCGGATGGCGCGCTGGCAGCACGGCCGGCTGATGCGGACCAGTTGGCGCAGGTGGCGCGCAACCTGCTCGACAACGCGTTGCGCCACGCGACGGCCGAGGTGTGGTTGGAAGCGGGTCCCGCGGCGCAGGGCGGGCGAGAGGGCGTGACCTTCACCGTGCGCGACGACGGCCCTGGCATCGCGCGCGAACACATCCCCCGCCTGACGGAGCGCTTCTACCGCGTGGACAAGGGCCGCGGCCGGAGCTCGGGGAACACGGGGCTCGGGCTCGCCATCGTGAAGCACATCCTGACGCGACACCGCGGACAGTTGACGATCGAGAGTGAACCCGGAGCCGGGGCGAGCTTTCGGGTCTGGGTGCCCGGAAGCACAACGTAGCGCGGGTTGAACCTGCGCGGCGCGCCTCCCGAGAATGCGGCGGCGCGCCCGGGGTCTGAGGGCACGAATCAAGCCCCCTTCACGCCGCCCGCCGTCAGCCCGGCCACGATCTGCTTCTGCGCCAGCAGCGTGAGGATCAGCACCGGCGCCGTAACCAATAGCGCCGCCGCCGAGAGCGGACCCCAGGAGATCTGCTCGAAGGTCAACATGTTGTTGACGGCGACGGGCAGCGTCCGTGTCTCGCGCCCAGCCAGCACCATCGCGAAGATGAAATTGTTCCACGAGAAGATGAAGCTGAGGATGCAGGCGACGGTGATGCCAGGCCGCGCCAGCGGCATCGCCACATAGCGGAAGGCCTGCCAGATCGTCGCGCCATCGACCAGCGCCGCCTCCTCCAGTTCGGGCGGCAAGCCCTCGAAGAAGGAGATCATCACCCAGACCACGATGGGCAGCGTGATCACCAGGTGCGTGATGATGATGGGCCACAGCGTACCCGTCAGGCCGAGCCACTGGAACAGCAGGAAGAGCGGGATCAGGTAGGAAAGCCCCGGCGTGATGCGCGCGATGAGGATGAGGCCGGCGAGGCGCGTCGCCCGCATCTTGGCGATGCCGTAGCCGGCCGGCACGCCCAGCAGCAGCGCCACGCCGGTCGCCGAGAAACTGACGACCACGCTGTTCCACGCATACAGAAGAAAGTCGTTGCGGGCGAAGACCTCCAGGTAATTCATCCACGTCACCGGATTGGGGATGAAGACCGGCGGGAAGGCGGTGTTGTCCAACTCGTTCTTGAGCGAGAGCGAGAGCATCCAGAGGAAGACGAGGATCGCCGGTGAAATCAGCACGAGTACGGAGAGCGCGAAGGCCCCTTTTCCCAGCAGGCGCCTCATAGCTTCACGCGATTCCGGGTCCACATCAGCAACGCCGCCAGCGTCAGGATCAGCGCAAAGAATACGACCACCACGGCGCTCGCATAGCCCATGTTGTAGAAGGCGAAGGCCTGCAGATAGAGGAAGATGTTGATCGTCTCGCTCGAACTGCCCGGCCCGCCCTGGGTGATGACGTAGATCGTATCGAAGGCCTTCAGCGCGTCGATCGTGCGGATGATCAGCGCCACCACGATGTAGGGAGCGAGCAGCGGCAGGGTGATGTGCCAGAAGGTCTGCAGCGACGTCGCGCCGTCGATCTTCGCGGCCTCGTAGGGGTCGGTCGGCAGGGCGGCCAGGCCGCCCAGGATCAGCAGCATCACCAGCGGCGTCCAGTGCCAGACCTCGACGAGGACGAGCGTGGGGATCACCGTGTCCGGGCTGTAGACCCACATGCTGGGCGGAATGCCGACCTGCGCGAGCAGCCAGTTCAGCACGCCGAGTTGCGGGTGGAACATCATCGTCCAGACCAGCGCGACCGCCACGGGTGTCGCCATCATCGGCAGGATGAAGATGGTGCGTGCCAGGCCGCGCAAGGGGAACTTCCGGTTGAAGACGAGGGCGGCGGCCAGCCCCAGGATCAGCGGGAACACCACGGCCAGCACGGTGTAGAACAGCGTGCGCAGCATGGCCCAGCCGAAGCGCTCATCGGTGAAGAGCTTCGTGTAGTTGGCAAAGCCCACCCATTCGCGCGCGCTGCCCAGGCGCCAGTCGAAGGCGCTCACATAGATCGTGAACAGCCACGGAAAGAGGATGGTGGCCACGACCGCAAAAGCCGCGGGCACCACGAACCAGACGTACTGGCGCGCGTAGTTCTTCCGGCGCCGCGCCGCGGTGGCGGCGCCGCTCAGAACGCCGACTTCGGATGTCGCGCTCAAGTCTCCCGCTCGCTCCGTTCCAGGATGGGCCGGAAGGCGGCCGTGGCGGCGCGCATTTCCGTGGCCGGGTCGGCGCCGCCGATGGTGTTGGTCAGCGCCGTGCCGATCACGTCGCGGAACTCGGTCACAGGCAGGATTTCCGGCAGGCCGGCGCGCGCGATGCGGCCGCTGGCGGTGAGTGTGGTGAAGAATTCGCGCGGGAAGCGGCTGGCGGAGATCACTTCCTCGTTGCCGAAGGCGCTGCTGCGCGCGGGCACGCCGGCGCCGGCGGCCAGCATCCGCAACTGCATCTGCTTGCCCAGCGCCCATTGCAGGTAGAGCCAGGCCGGTCCCTTCTTGCGGCTCGCCTCGGGGATGCCGTAGCCCGCGCCGAACAGCGCGCAGTGATGGTTGGCCGGCCCGCGCGGCACCACCGCGTAGCCCACCTTTCCCGCCACGCGGCTGCGCTGCGGGTCCTCAAGGGGGGCTGCGAAGCCGATGCCGTCCACCCACATCGCGGCGCGGCCCTGCATGAAGGTCGTCTGGCATTCGTTCCAGTTGAAGCCGATGGAGCCGGGCGGAGAGGCATCGCGCAGGAAGCGCTGGTATTGCCGCGCCGCCCAGATCGCCTCGTCCGTGTCGGTGATGAGTTGGCGCTGATCGTTGATCATGTCGCGCTGTTGCGTGCCGAGCAGGAAGCTCGACCAGAACACGACATTCGCGTTCTTCACGCCGCGCCCGACATGGCCGAAGATCTGGCGGCTGCGGTCCTCGATGCGCTTGGCGGCATCGAACATCTCGTCCCAGGTGGTGGGGACGGCTATGTTCTTCGCGGCCAGGAGTTCCTTGTTGTAGTAGAGGATGAAGTAGTCGGCGAAGGCCGGCAGCGTGTCCATGCGCCCATCGGCCTGCGTCGCGTAGGTGCGCATGCCCTGGCCGAAATCCTCGAAGTCGAAATCGGGCGCGGTCAGCGTGCGGTCGGCGATCAGGGCGCGGATGTCGGTGTTCCAGCGGGCGCGGCCCACCTGGCGCTTGTTCACGTGCAGGCTCACCTCGCCGACGTCGAAGCTCGGGCGGCCGCTCGCGTATTCGATGATGATCTTCTGGCGGTGCTGCTGCTCGGGCACGACCTCGACGCCGGCACGGATGCCGGTGAGTTCCTCGAATTCGCGATTGTGCTGCGTCAGGATCTGGCCGCGCGGGGAGAGCTGGACCGAAACCTCGATCCGCTCACCGCGGAAGCGCCGCCAGTCGAAATTTCCTTGAGCCCCCCCTTGGGCGCCGACTGATTCCACGATCATCGGCGCAGCCAGTGTGCCCAACAGCACGCCGCGTCGAGTGGTGCCCTGCATGATGTTCCTCCCGGAGTTGTTGTCGTTGGGAGGGATGGTCACCCCTAAATGGGCACGCTTGCAAGAACGACTTACGCGGCCTGCTCCAGCGTCGGTGCGGCGTCGGAGAGGGTGACGCGCCGCATGTCGCGTTTGTGGTGCTTGTCGTCATAGGCGCGACCGCGGTGCATGGTGCAGCGGTTGTCCCACATCACCAGGTCGCCCACGGCCCAGCGGTGCGAGTAGACGAGCTGCTCCTGCGTCGCATGCTCCGTCAGGTCGCGCAGGAGCATCAATGCTTCGGGCACCGGCATGCCGTGGATGCGGCCGATATGCGCCGAGAGGAACAGCGACATCCGCCCCGAGCCCGCGTGGCGGCGCACCAGGCGCTGCGGCACAGGCGCGAATTGCCGCTGCTCGGCCTCGGTGAACTCGCCGAAGCCCAGTTGCGCGCGCGAATAGATGAGCGAGTGGTCACAGACCATGTCGCGCAGCTGGTCCTGCATGGCGGCCGGCAGCGCGTCCCAAGCGGCGCGCATGTCGGCGAATTCCGTCTCGCCGCCCTCGGGCGGGATGCTGCGCGCGTGCAGCAGGGAATACTTGGCAGGCGTCGGCTTGAAGCTGCTGTCCGAATGCCAGAGGCGGTTGCCCAGGTGGAAGAACCGCCGTCGGTCATCGGCGGCGAGGATCTCGCCCTTCTCGTCGAGGTTCGAGATGTCGTTCATCGCGCCGTGCTTCAGGCGCTGCTTCTGCGCATCCACCACGGCGCGTGTCTGCTCGATGGGGCCGAAGCTGCCGGCGAATTCCATCTGCTGGTCATCGTCGATGTGCTGCCCTGGAAACACCAGCACGCCGTAGCGGTCCATCGCCGCCCCGATCGCGGCGACGGCGGGCGGATCGAGGGGGGCGCGAAGGTCGATGCCTTCCACGCGGGCGGCGAATTCAGGCTGGATCGGGGTCACGTTCATGGCGCTGTCTCCCTGGCTGTCATTGGGCACGGACGTCGCCCGCGCGGATCACGTCGCGCCATTTGGCACGATCGGCGGCAAGGCGAGCGGCGAAGGGCGCGGGCGCCTCATAAAGCGGGCTGAAGCCGGCCTCGGTGAGGCGGCGCGGCAGGTCCGGGCCGGCCATCGCCTGGCGTATCGCGCCGTCCCAGCGGGCCACCACATCGGCGGGCGTACCGCGCGGCAGGCAGATGCCGAACCAGCCTGTCACCTCGAACCCCGGCAGCGTCTCGGCGATGCGCGGAAGCTCGGTGAAGCCGGCCACGCGCGTCGGGTCGCCCTGGGCGATGAAGCGCATCGCGCCGTCGCGCACCTGGCCCGCGACGTCGCCGATGTTGGTGATCATGAAGTCGATGCGGCCGCCCATGATGTCCACCGCCGCGGGGGCCGCGCCGCGATAGGGGACGTGCTGCATGTTGATGTTGCCCAGGCGCTTCATCAACTCGCCCGAGAGGTGCTGCGCGGAGCCTGGTCCCGGGCTGGCGAAGGTGACCTCGCCCGGCCGCGCCCGCGCCGCGGCGACGATCTCGGCAACGTTGCGGAAGCGGCTGTTGGCGGCCACGACGAGCGCATAGGAGGAAAGTGCGACGTTGGAGACGGGCAGGAGTTCCGCCCCCGGATCGAGCGGCAGGTTCGCCCCCTGCAGTTGCGGCGTGATGGCCATGGTGCTCATCGGGCACTGGAAGGCCGTGTAGCCATCAGGCGCGCCACGCGCGACGACCTCGGCGCCGATCACCCCGTTCACGCCCGTGCGGTTCTCGACCGCGACGCGCTGGCCCAGCAACGGCGAGATCGCTTCGGCGACGATGCGTGAGAGCGTGTCCGAGCCGCCACCGGCGGCGAAGCCGCTGACGATGCGCGGCGGACGTTCGGGGAAGGCCGCGAGTGCGGGGAGGGCCAGCAGCCCCCAGATCGCCAGGACCCGCCACGCAAGTTTCTGCATCGCTGTTTCCCCGTTGTTCAGTCGGCGGGGACGGGTATTGCAGATGTCAAGAAACTTGCATCCGGCGCAACCCAGGGCTCCCGCAGCCGTTTCGCACCGACATCATACACTGGAATCCTGATGACGCGTCTTCTTCTTGTGCTTCCCCTGCTGGTGCTCGCCGCCTGCGATCCGCCCGCCGGCCCCGCCGAGCGGGCCGGTCGCAGCCTCGACCGCGCGGGCGAGAACCTGCGCGACGCGGTGGACCCGCCGAGCGGGCCGCTGGAACGCGCCGGACGCGCGGTCGAACGCGCGACGGATTGAGGTTCGGGGGCCTCAGCTTTCCGGGCGGATGTTGAGCCGCCGGATGACGGGCCCCCAATGCGCCACCTCGGCGCGGATCAGGTCGGCCAGGACGGCGGACGGCGTGCCGAGGGGCTCGAAGCCAGCCGCCTCCAGCGTTCGGCCCGTCTCAGGGTTGGAGAGTGCGCGGCCGGCTTCGGCGGCGAGGCGCGCGATGCGCTCGGCGGGCGTGTTTGCCGGCGCGAAGAGGCCCATCCAGGCGTAAATGCCGCCGCCCGGCTCCCCCGCTTCGGTGAGCAGCGGCACGTCGGGCAGTTGCGCCATCCGCGCATCGCCCGAGACGGCCAGCGCCCGCACCCCGCCCGAGCGCACCTGGCCCAGCACGGAACCGGCCGCGGCCGCCATCAATTCGATCCGCCCCGCGACGATCTCCGTCACGCTCTGCGGCACCGAGCGGAAGGGAACGTGCGTCATGTCGAGGCCGAGTCGCGCGGCCATCTCCGCCACCAGCATGTGCCCCGTGCTGCCCGCACCCACCGAGCCGTAGTTGAGCCTGCCCGGATTGGCCCGCGCATGGGCCACCAGTTCGGCCACGCTGCGTGCCGGCACGTTGGGGTTCACCGCCAGCACGAAAGGCATGCGCGCCAGCAGCGAGACGGGCGTGAGGTCCGTCGTCGGGTCGTAGCCGAGTTGCGGGTTGAGGATCTTCGCGATCGATCCCGGGCCGCCGATGGTGACGCCGAAGGTGTGGCCATCCGTCGCGCGGGCCACGGCCTCGGCGCCGATCGTACCGCCGGCGCCGGCGCGGTTGTCGATGACGACAGGCTGGCCCAGCACCTGCTGAAGATGCGCCGCGAGCGCGCGGGCCACGATGTCTGGCGTCGAGCCGCCGGGAAAGCCCACGATGATGCGTACGGGCCGGTCGGGCCAGGTTTGGGCAAAGGCGGGCACCGTGCTCAGGGCGGGCAGGGCGGGCAGGGCGAGCAGCGCGCGGCGTGTGGCTTTCATGGGTCCATCCTTGGGGCGTTTCGGCTGGTTATAGGCATCAGCGGGCGGCAAAATCCAACCGCGGCAGGATGAAGCCGTGCGAGGGGAAGACGGTGTTCCCGTAATCGTTGATCCGCGCGTACCAGACGCGCACCTGCGTCCAGTCATTCGCGGGCGAGACATCCAGCACCGGCTGGTCCTGCGCCACGCGCCCGCGCCCGCCGCCGCTGGCCCAGTTCGCGTGGTCCACACGGATCTCGCGCGCGGAGACGACGCGCGAGACGACGGAGAGATGCCCGGAGGGCAGGCGCGAGGTGCGGGCGATGACGAGCACGCTGCCCGGCTGTGGCCGGCGCCCGCGCTGGTAGCGCCCGGCGGCGGCATCCCACCATTGCCAGGCGTCGCCGCGCAGGTCGATGCCGGAGCGTGACCGGGCGTAGGGGACGCAGGAGAGGCCGGCATAAGCGCCGGGGCCGGGCACGCCGGAGACGCTGGGCGCGCGCGTGGTGCCGCAACCGGCCAACGCCGACAGCGCGATCAGCGCCAGCACCCCCCGCCGGTTGCCCCACTGGTCGATCGACACGCCTGGCCCCCTGCGCGCATGGCGCTTCCCCCGAAGCGCCTGTGGATAAACCTAACCGCGAATCATGCGGAGAAAAAGGCTCCCGTCGTTTGGCCCTGTCAGTCGGGGTCGAAGTCGAGCGCCAGCGGCCCCATGCCAGGCCCCACCCATTGCTCGGCATAACCCACCACGCCGGTCTCGCCATCCGCCCAGAAGCGGTTGGTGATGGGCGAGAAACCGCGCACGCGGCAGCGTTCCTCGACCAGGATCAGGCCCTCCTCCGTGCGGTCCGCGCGCAGGCGGCAGTCGAAGGCGATGCCGAAGCGCATCCCCGCCGGATCGCGCGACGCGCCGGAGAGGTCCACCAGGCGGCGCGCCTCGGCGCTGCGTTCGAGCAGGGCGCGGGCGTCCTCCAGCGGGTCCGGGCCGTCGAAGCGGGTGGCGGTGATCATCTGGGGCAGGCCGGTGGTCGCGACCACGCGCGGCCCGTCGGTCGCGACGACGACGCCGCCCGGCGCGCGCCACATGCGGCGGGTGCCCTGCTGCTGGATCAGAACGGCATTGGCGGTGCGGCGGCCGAGGGCGAGGCGCACGGTCTCGGTGCCGTCGCCCTCCTCGTCGCTCTCCGCCTCGGCGATGGCCATGCGGTCTGGCTCGCCGGGTGCGAAGAGGCGCGCAACGTCCGCCATGGGGGAGCCCATGATGGAGTTGGCGCCACAGCCACCCAAGGGACCGGCAAAGACGAGCAGCAGCAGAATGGGAATTGCGCGCATGAGGCGAGCATAGGAACACGTCAGGGTTGTGGCGAGGGGTTCCTCAGCCATTCGGCCTCTTGCCGCAGCGCGGCAAACCCATCAGAGACGATGCGCCATGTCGCCGCTCTCCTCCGCCCGCCGCATCGTCGTGAAGATCGGCTCCGCCCTGTTGGTCGAACAGGCCGAGCCGCGCCGCGCGTGGCTGGACAGCGTGGCGGCGGACATCGCGGCACTTCGCCAGCGCGGCGTGGAGGTGGTGGTGGTGTCCTCCGGTGCCGTGGCGCTGGCGCGGGGCTCGCTCGGCCTCACGCGCAAGACGCTGCGGCTGGAGGAGAAGCAGGCCGCCGCCGCCGTGGGGCAGATCCGCCTCGCCGGCGCATGGGAGCAGGCGCTCTCGGCGCATGGGCTGCGTGCCGCGCAACTGCTGCTGACGCTGGAGGACAGCGAAGATCGCCGCCGCTACCTCAACGCGCGCGCGACGCTCGCCACACTGGCCGAATTCGGCTGCGTGCCGGTGATCAACGAGAACGACACCGTCGCCACCGCCGAGATCCGATTCGGTGACAATGATCGCCTGGCGGCGCGCGTGGCCGAGATGATCTCGGCCGATGCGCTGATCCTGTTATCCGACATCGACGGCCTCTACACCGCCGACCCGCGCAAAGACCCCGCCGCGCGGCACCTGCCCGTGGTGGATCGCCTGACCGACGAAATCATGGCCATGGGGGGCGAGCCGCCGCCCGGCTATTCCTCGGGCGGCATGCGCACCAAGCTGATCGCGGCGCGCATCGCCACGGGTGCCGGCTGCGCGATGGCGATCGCGATGGGGCATGCGCCGCACCCGCTGGAACGCCTCGCCGCGGGCGAGCGCTGCACCTGGTTCCTCGCCTCGCCCGAGGGGCGGAACGCGCGCAAGCGCTGGATCGGCGGCAGCCTGCAGCCGCATGGCGTGATGGTGGTGGATGCGGGCGCGGCGCGCGCGCTCGCCCGCGGCGGATCGCTGCTGCCGGCCGGCGTGCGCGATGTGCGCGGCGACTTCTTGCGCGGGGACCCGGTGAGCGTGCGCGACCAGGATGGGCGCGAATTGGCGCGCGGCCTTTCCGCATATGACGCCGCTGACGCCGCGCGCATCGCCGGCCATCGCAGCGCCGAGATCGAGGCGCTGCTGGGTTGGCGCGGACGCGACGAGATCATTCACCGCGATGACCTGGTGCTCGCCGCCGACGGCGCGGGCAAGTGACTCGCCATTCCGGGGAAGAATGCCGGGGAAGGATGAAGGCATGTTCGACGCGTTCCTGATGGGCCTGGTCGAAGGTCTCACCGAGTTCCTTCCCATCTCCTCCACCGGCCACCTGATCCTGCTGGGTGAGTTGCTCGGCTTCGAGGGGCCGCCGGGCAAGGTGTTCGAGATCTCGATCCAGCTCGGCGCCATCCTCGCGGTGATCGTGGTGTTCTGGCGAAAGCTGCTGGATGTGGCGTTCGGCATGTGGAAGCCGCGCACGCCGCAGCGCTATTTCGCGGTGAACATCGTGCTCGCCTTCCTGCCGGCGATGGTGATCGGCGCGACGCTGCACAGCACCATCACGACCGCGCTGTTCAACCCCTGGGTGGTGTGTTTCGCGCTCATCATCGGCGGCATCGCGATCATCGCGATCGAGCGCTTCATGCCTGTGCCCAGCATCCACTCCGTGCCCGAGATCGGGCCGCTCGGCGCGCTGCTCATCGGCTTCGGCCAGGCGCTGGCGATGATCCCGGGAACCTCGCGCTCGGGCGCCACCATCATCACCGCGCTGTTGCTCGGCGTGGACCGCAAGACGGCGGCGGAGTTCAGCTTCATCCTGGCCATCCCCACGATGCTGGCGGCGGCGGCGTACTCGCTGCTGAAGGCGCGCAACGAACTGTCCTTCGATGGGATGGCGATGATCGCGGTTGGCTTCATCACCGCCTTCGTCGTGGCGCTGGTGACGGTGCGCGCGGTGCTGGCGGTGATCGGGCGGATCGGCTTCACGCCCTTCGGTTGGTACCGCATCGTGCTCGGTGGGGTGATGCTGCTGGTGCTGACCCTAAGGGGATGATGCGCCGAGGCGGCACAACCAACACGCCTGGACCGTGAGCGGGTAACACGGGTCACGTTCAAGGTAGCCCACGCAACCCCCTCCAAGTCATGGCGTTCCCATGAGACCGCTCCCTTTCGGGCGGCGAAATGCGCCGGCATATGCAAAGTCGCATCGCCGCGCGCCTCATAGGAGGACATCAAGATGCGTCTCTCGCAAACCACGGCCCTGGCCTGCTTGCTCGCGCTGCCCCTGCTGGCGGCCTGCACAGTGAACAACCCACCGAGCGCGGTCTCGCCCGTCGTCGTGCAACAGCCCGCGCCGGCCGTCATGGTGCCTGCGCCCGCGCCGCCAGTCGTGCTGCAGCGGTTCTGAGGGTGAGGAGGGTGTCATGAAAAGACTTCTGATTGTGACGCTCAGCGTCATTGCCATTCCGGCGATGGCGCAGACCTCCCCTGAGCGCCACGGCGACCCGCGCACGCCGGAGCGCGGTTACCAGGAACGCGTCAATCCTGGCGCGCGTCCGGGGGACAGGTATCCAAGCGATCGAGCCCAGGGTGATCGCCTGAGCCGCGACCGCGCGGCCCCGGACGGCATCACCGAGATGCACCGGGAGCGTAATCGCCAAGGCGAGCCCTGGGTGCCGGCGCAGAACCGCGAAAGCCGCGTCGGCGACCAGCTCGCCAGCGATGTTGAGGGGCCGCGTGGCTGGTTGATGGAGGCGCAGCGCGCGCTTCGCCGCGGTCAGCTCGGCCAGGCCAACGAGTTCCTGGAGCGTGCGGAGACGCGGATGCTGACGCGCAGCACCGAGCCCGTCCGTGCCGGACAGCCCATGCAGGATGGCATGGTCAGCTACATCGCCGCCGCGCGCCAAGCCCTCTGGCGCCGCGATCGGCGCGAGGCCGAACGGCACATCGACATGGCGCTGCGCGCTGGATCGTGACCGCCGATCGAGCGGGCGCGGCGCTCCCCCTATGGGCGCGCGCCGCATCGCCTGACGCAGGCCCGATGACGCTCCGATGCAACGTCGCGCAACCCGCCAGGCGGCCACGCGTTGCCTGCGCACCCGCCCCTGCGGCCCAACCTTGGGAAACTGCGCGATGAACGCGATGATCCGCACGGCCCCCGCGCCCATCTACGCGCCGCCGCTGCTGGCTGGCTGCACCGTGAACAACCCACCCGCGCAGCCCGTCGTGATGCAGCAGCCGGTGGCCATCAGCCCCGCAGTCGCCCCGCCGACGGTCGTGCTGCAGCGCTACCGAGCGAGCGACGCACCATGCGACACGTGACCCCGCTTCGCCTCACGCTCGGCCTGCTGCTGCTGGCGGGCCCGGCCTTCGCCCAGCCGATGGGAAAAGAGCCCGGCTATGGTGACGACCTCCGGCAAATGCAGCGCGACCGCACGATCGAACAGCGCGACCGCATGGTGGATCAGCGCGGCTTGGACCTGCGGAGTGACCGCGAGGAGCGCCGCTTCAACCGGCGTGAGGCGCATGACGCGCGCGAGTCCCTGCGCGACGCGCAGGAAGCGGTGCAGCAAGGTCAGTTCGGCCTCGCGGGCGAATATCTGCAGCGTGCCGCGACCCGCATCCTCAGCCGCGGTAACGATCGCCTGCGCGCTCGGGATCCCGCGCGTGACCGCAGCCTCGAGCATATCTCCGAAGCACGCGAGGCACTGAACCGGCGTGATCCGCGGAGGGCGATGCAACAGATCGAACGCGCGATCGAATCCGTGCAAGGCTGAGGCCGCCCAGACCCCCGGAGCCAATCAGGCGAGCACGCGATATGCCCGCCTGTGGTCATCGATAGCGAGGCTCAGTCGCGCTGCACGCACATCGCGACACCCATGCCGCCGCCGATGCACAGCGTGACCAGGCCCTTCTTCGCGTCGCGGCGCTCCATCTCGTAGAGCAGCGTCGTCAACACCCGCGCGCCCGAGGCGCCGATGGGATGGCCGAGCGCGATGGCGCCGCCATTCACGTTCACCTTCGACATGTCCCAGCCGAGGTCCTTGTTGACCGCGCAAGCCTGCGCCGCGAAAGCCTCGTTCGCCTCGATCAGGTCGAGGTCGCCCACGGTCCAGCCGGCCTTCTCCAGCGCCTTGCGGCTGGCCGGGATCGGGCCGGTGCCCATGATGGCGGGGTCCACGCCCGCCGTCGCCCAGGAGACGATGCGCGCGAGCGGCTTGATGCCGCGCTTCTTCGCCTCATCCGCGCTCATCACCACCACGGCGGCCGCGCCGTCGTTGATGCCGGAGGCGTTGCCGGCCGTCACCGTGCCGTCCTTGCTGAAGGCCGGGCGCAGCTTGCCCAGGAGCTCCATGCTGGTTTCGGGCCTGGGGTATTCGTCGGCGCTCACCACCACGTCGCCCTTGCGGCCCTTGACCGTAACGGGCGCGATCTCGGCATCGAAGCGGCCGGCGGCCATGGCCTCGCCCGCCTTGCGCTGGCTGTTGGCGGCGAACTCGTCCTGCTCCTGGCGCGTCAACTGGTACTTCTGCGCGACATTCTCGGCCGTATTGCCCATGTGGTAGCCGTGGAATGCGTCCCACAGCCCGTCCTTCAGCATGGTATCGACCAGTTCCAGGCTGCCCATCTTCTGGCCGTTGCGAAGCTGGGCGGCGTGCGGCGCCTGGGTCATGCTCTCCTGCCCGCCGGCGACGACGATGGTGGCGTCCCCGCTGGAAATCTGCTGCGCGGCGAGTGCCACGGCGCGCAGGCCGGAGCCGCAAAGCTGGTTGATGCCGAAGGCCGTCCGCTCGGCCGGGATGCCGGCCATCATGGCGGCCTGGCGCGCGGGGTTCTGCCCGGCCCCGGCCGAGAGGATCTGACCCAGGATCACCTCGTCCACCTCGCCAGGCGCCACGCCCGCGCGCGACAGCGCTGCCTCGATCGCGACCTTGCCCAGTGCGTGGGCAGGCATGCTCGAAAAAACGCCGTTGAAGCTGCCGACCGGCGTGCGCGCGGCAGAGGCGATGACGATATCCATGGCGAAAGCCCTCCGAGGGTTTTGTTGGGCTCATTGTCGCGCGGCGACATGCCCGGCGCAACCGTCGCGGCCCCTCGTCCGTCACTGGGCATCAGAGCGAGCGCAGCCACTCCAGCAGCGGCCGCCAGAGCGCCGCCTCGGCCCCCTGCCCGGCCACCATGCCGATATGCCCCGCCTGGGCCAGGTGCACCCGCGCGCCCTGGATCGCGGTGCCCAGCGGCATGGCCGAGGCGGGCGGCACGATCCGGTCCCGCGCGGGGACCGCGACGAAGGCCGGCCCGCGCCAGTCGCCGGGCATCACTGGCAGCCCGGCCACCATCCACTCGCCGCGCGCGGGCGTGTTGCGGCCGTACCACTCGCCGATCACCTCGCGCGCGACGGCCGCACCCAGCGGCACGCCGTCATTCAGCCAGTCCTCCAGTACCACGAAGCGCCGGGCGCGCGCGCCAACCGGATCGAGCCGGCCGAAGGCGCGGAACTTCTGCGGAATCGAATAGGGATCGAGCATGGCGAACAGGCTTTGCAGCACGTCCACGCCGAGTGCGTTCGTCGTGGCCATCAGAGGCTCCAGCCCCGGCAACACGCGTGCGAGGCCGGCGGCCTGCGGGTCCACCCCGAAATCCCAGGGGGTGGCGAGCAGCGCCAGCGCCGAGACGCGGTCTGGCCGGCGCAGCGCCGCGGCCAGCGCCAGCAGCCCGCCCATGCAGTAGCCGGCCAGGACCACGCCGGGCGGTGCGGCGATGATCGCGCGTTCCAGGCGCCCGGCGATGTGGTCGGTCAGGGTGAGGCGCCGCTCCGCCTCGCCGGGCCAGCCCCAGTCGAGCAGGAGCGGGCGCACGCCGTTCGCGGCCAGGAACCGCATGAGGGAGGCGCCTTCGTCCAGGTCCAGCACATGGGCGCGATTGACGAGCGAGGGCACGAACAGCACCGGCCGCGCGGCGGCATCGCCAGGCGCGTAGTCCAGCAGCCGGGCCGAGCCCTCGCGCCAGAGCGTCGGCGGGTCCTCCAGCGCGCGTGAATGAGGGTGGCGGCGATAGGCGGCGAGGCCCTTGAGCAGCGCCGCATCCTGCTGCCAGAGCCGGCGCAGGACGGCGCCGCGGAAGCCCTCAGGGCCGCTTGCGGGGGCGAGGCTTGCGAGTTCGGCCGCGATCCGCGCCGCCTCCTGCCGGCCCGCCTTCGAGCGCGGCCAGCCGCTGCTCAAGCTCGGCCAGCCTGGCGCGAAGGGCGGCGTCGGTTCCCCGGGAAGCGGCATCGTCAGCGCCGCCATGCCGCGCGACGCCCCCAGCATCAGGTGCAGATGCAGCGGGCGCGGGCCGCGGCGGGGCTTCGGGCTCATGCGCGCGCCATTTCATCGCCGCCGCCATCTGGGCGGATTGCGCGCGCCAGAAGGCCGCCATCAGCGCAACCGACGCCGACCACGCTTCCGCCAACTCGGCATCCTGGCCGAGTGCGGCAAGCTCGCTCTCCCAGAGAGCGATCCAGTCGGCCGCCAGAAGATCCAGGCGCCGGTCGTGGTCGTCGGGTTGATCCATCCATGCCCGTGGCGATGCGGTGATCGGAAGCGAAGCTCTTTAGAACGGAACACGTGGGGGCGACATCAGGGAGGGGGGTCAATTCCGAGACAAAAACTTCTCGGCGGTCGGCGACATGGTCGAAGCGATCTGGCTTCCACCGCCGTGCGTGCTATCGTTGCATCGCAGCAATTGCCCGGCTGCCGAAATTCGGTGCCGGGACAAGTCCGGCGCCTCGCCGTGTTTGATCGCCGCCATGTTTGATTGCCGCCGTGTTTGATTGCCGTCGTGTTTCAATGCCATCGTGTTTCATTGCCATACTGGGGATTCCCATGCCCGACCAAGCCGCTGAGACGCCCAACGGGAAGCCGCCTGTCGTCGTCAAGAAATACGCGAACCGGCGGCTCTACAACACGGAAAGCAGTAGCTACGTCACCCTGGAGGACCTGGCGCAGATGGTGCGGCAGCGGCGGGACTTCGTCGTCTATGATGCGAAGTCTGGCGACGACATCACACGCTCCGTCCTCACGCAGATCATCGTGGAGGAGGAGTCCAAGGGCAGCCACCTGCTGCCGGAGAGCTTCCTGCGGCAGTTGATCGGCTTCTACGGGGACAGTCTCCAGGGCGTGCTGCCGCGCTACCTCGAAGTCACCATGTCGGGCTTCTCGCGACAGCAGGAGGAGATGCGCAGGGGCGTCGAGCAGGCGCTGCGACCCTTCAGCATCGAGGAGATCAGCCAGCGCAACATCACCATGATGGAACGCGCGATGAGCCTGTTCTCGCCCTTCCAGGCGCGCAGCGAACTGGACGCGCTCAAGACCGAGAACGCGGCGCTGAAGGCCGAGATCAATGCGCTGAAGGCCAAGGGCTGAGGCCGGCGCGCCGGTGGCTCCGCCAAGGCCCATCCGGGTCCAGACCATGATCCGCGCCGATAGAAGCGCGGCGCATCATCAAGGCTTCTGAATTGCCGCGTGATGCACGCTTTTCGGTGTTTCCACCTCAAGCGATCACGCTCTAGCCCAGCGCCAGGAAGCCCAGGTTCACCGTGCCGATCCTCCGCCGCGCGAGGCGGAACACGCCGATGCCATCGCGGCTCGCGCCGTCATTCGTGTTGCCTTCGACTGTCTGCAGCCGGCCGTCCGGCAGCAGGGCTTCGACAAAGCCGGTGTGGCCCAGCCCCTTGTCGAAGGCGATGAAAAAGATCATCCCCGGCGCGATGCGCGAGGGATGTGCGAGGGCCTCCTCCGTCTTGAGCGCGGGCAGGCCGGCGGCCAGGCCGTCTCGCCACATCCGCTGTACGCCGCCGCTGCGCGGCAGGGTGCAGATGTCCCCGCCCGACGCCCGCTTCGCGCACCAGTAGACGAAGGCGGCGCACCAGGCATGCCCCGGGCCGATGCCGACCGATGCGAGGTACTCCGTCACCTTTGGTCCGGCATTGGAGCCGGGCGGCTCCTCCATCGCGCCAAGTTGGCTGACCGCGGCCTCGAGCACGCGGCGGCCCATGCCGGTGGATTTGGCCAGCTTCGGCGCGACGTCCGTGCCGAACAGCGCGGCCCAGGCGATGGGGCCGACCTCGCCGTCCGGCAGCATCGCCTCGCCGGCGGCATCCGGGAAGCGCATCTGGAACAGGCGCACGGCGCCCTCGGTCTGGACGCCGAAACGGCCGTCCTCGTCAACCGGTCCGCAGCCGCGCGCGTTCAGCGCCTGCTGCACCGCGCGGATCGCCGCGGAATTCGATGACCCGCGCCGGATCGTCTCGCCTGGAAACGCTGCACTTCCCATTGCCCAACCCTCCACGATTGCGTGTCGGTGCTCAGCGGAGGGCCGTGCGGCGCCTTGCTGCCACGCCGGCCAGTCTATGCACTGGCGACTGGCCGGAATGTGCCGAGCGTCACAGACCTCGGGCGCTGCCGCAAGAACATATTGTGCCCGGGTGGGGGCGCGGCCTGATCAGGTTCTAGCGGCAGACTTCGCGCTGCACCGTTCGGTAACGAACGCGGCCCCAGCGGTCGCGGAAGGCGACCTGGCGCGTCTCAATCCAGCAGCGCCGTCGAGCGCGTCCGCGTCCCTGGCCTCGACGAGGCCCACCCCACCCCGGCGGCGGCGGGCCCCACTGCACCGGCGTCACCTCCAGGGCGTCGGCTTCGGATGGCAGGGCGAGGCTCGCTGCGCCCGCGAAGGCGCCCAGCAAGCCGAACAGCAATCCGCGGCGCTCCATGTGAGTGGCCCTCGATCTTCGCCCGGAACGCCCTTGTTCCGGAGGCTGGAGGCGGGGAGATGCGCCTCGAATCCGGCGAAGTTACGCTGCAATCATGGCTGCCTGCCCAACTTGCCGCGCCGTGCGGAGTTGCGCCCGAGGTCGGGCCGCCTTGGGGGGCGGGCCTTCCCGGCGCCGGGGCAAAGGTCTAACACGCGGAATTGCGGGCGGTGCAACGCGGCCTGGCCAGCGCCGCAGATGCGCCCGCACCGTGGATGTGCCGGGCCGAGTGGGACCAAGATGTTCGAACAGGTCGTCACGGCCACCACCGCTCTCTCGCTTGCCATCGGCCGCTGGGCCGGTGCGTCGTGCCTGCGCGCGACGCTGCTGGTGGCGGTGGTCGCGCTCGCCGCCTTCCTGCCCGGCCTCGCCTCGATGCCGCCGACGGATCGTGACGAGGGCCGCTACGTCATGGCGACCAAGCAGATGGTCGAAACGGGCGACTACATCGACATCCGCAACCAGGACCAGCCGCGCTACAAGCAGCCTGCGGGCATCTATTGGCTGCAGGCGGCCGCCGTGCATGTCGCGGGTTCGGGGGCCAGCTCGTCCATCGGGATCTACCGCCTGCCGTCCCTCGCCGGCGCCGTGCTGGCGGCGCTGCTGACCATCTGGGCCTTCATGCCACTCGCCGGGCGGCAGGCGGCGATGCTGGGGGCGCTGCTGCTCAGCGGCACCATCCTGCTCGGCGTCGAGGCGCGGATCGCCAAGACCGATGCCGTGCTGCTGGCAACCACCATGCTGGCGCTGGGCGTGCTGATCCGCGCCTTCCTCGACCCCGTGGCCCTGCGCGCGAGCCGGCTGCGCTGGGTGTTCTGGGTGGCGCTGGGCATCGGTGCCATGATCAAGGGGCCGATCCCGCTGCTGGTCTTGCTGGTCGCGGCGGCGGCCCTCTCCGTTCTGGCGCGCTCGGTGCGCTGGCTTGGCGCGCTGCAGCCGGGGCGCGGTGTGCTGATCACGCTGGCACTCGCCCTGCCCTGGTACATCGCCATCGCCATCCGCAGCGAGGGCGCCTTCTTCGCCACCGCGCTCGGCTGGAATGCGCTCGGCAAGGTGACCGAGGTGCATCAGGGCCATGGCGGGCCGCCCGGCTTCTACCTGGCGCTGCTCTGGGTGACGTTCTGGCCGGCCTCGCCCTTCCTGCTGGCCAGCCTCGGCTGGATCTGGGCGCAGCGCGGGCGGCGCGAGGTGCAGGTGCTGCTCTGCCTCATCGTGCCGTTGTGGCTGGTGTTCGAGATCGTCGCGACCAAGCTGCCGCACTACGTGCTGCCCACCTATCCGGCGCTGGCCGTCCTCGTCTCGCTCGCCCTGCTCGACATGCAGGGACTGGTGCGCGGCTGGTGGAGCCGCCTGGCCGCGCAGGGCTTCTGGATCATGCCGGTGGTGCTGGCCGTGGCCGGCGTCGGCGCCTTCATCTGGTTTGAGGGCCGCGTGCCCTTCACCGGACTGCTGCTGATGCTGCTCGCCATCGCCATCGGCGTGCTGGCGACGGCGGTGAGCCATCGCTCGGCCGCCGCCGCCGTGCCGGTGGCCGTGGCCGCCGCACTCGTCTCCTGGCTCGGCACCTATCCGATGCTGGCGCGGGCCGACACCATCTGGCTCTCGCGCAGCATGGCGGTCGCGGCGCAGCGGCTGGCCCATTGCGAGAACCCGCAAATCGCCAGCGCGGGCTATCGCGAGCCGAGCTTCGTCTTCCTCACCCGCACCGACACGCTGCTGACGGATGGCGATGTGGCGGCGGATTTCCTGACCGAGGGCGGCTGCCGCCTGGCCTTCGTGGACGCAGCACCCGGCCGCCGCGGCCGCCCCTCGGAGGAGGCCGCCTTCCAGGCCCGCCTCGCCGAGATCGGCCAGCGCGCGGTGCAGCTCGGCATGGTCGAGGGGCGCAACATGAACGGCGGAAGGCCGCGCCGCATGGGCGTTTGGCGGCTGGAGCCGGCGGCGTGAACCCACGCCTCACCGTCATCATCCCCGTCCGCAACGAGGCGGGGAACATCCTGCCACTCGTGGACGAGATCGAGGCGGCGCTGACCGGCGTCACCCCATTCGAGATCCTCTACGTGAATGACGGCTCGACCGACGGGACGGCCGCCGAGATCCAGGCGGCCCAGGCCGGGCGGCCGCATCTGCGCCTGTTCACGCTCGATG
>Ga0105047_10006461_pt1 | contig 19906 bp, 21 predicted proteins | sample MAT04_FD_78384 | JGI IMG/M metagenome (GOLD analysis project Ga0105047, IMG submission 78384) | Freshwater microbial communities from Lake Fryxell liftoff mats and glacier meltwater in Antarctica - MAT-04 (megahit assembly) | ecosystem: Environmental > Aquatic > Freshwater > Ice > Liftoff...
AATTCAAATTCGATATACCGAAAACTAAAATCATTATCCATATAATTAAATACTGGAGATGCGTAAGTTGAATTGAAAATTGGTCTAGTGGACTGAACTTGAATGGTTGCGCTAAAGGTGTTGGAATCATAGCTATTTACAATTATAACCATCGAACACTCGATTTTTTCACTCTGCTCATAAACTTCACCAGTCCAGTCTGTTTTATTTACAAAATCAGTAACAGAATTCTTTAAGTTCTTAAAAATTTGATTGTTTGTAGTTGCCACTTTATCAGAGTTGATCTGGATGGAACAATTCAATTGCTGAGCTTGAGCTGCTCCGGATAAAAGCACTAAAAGAAAACTAGCTATTTTTTTCATAATGAGAAATTACTTTATTCATAATATCGACTGCGACCAATTCTTTTGCTTTTAAATGCATTGGCTCAATTTTAAAATTGTTGTCAATGAATGTAATTTTGTTGGTTGGCTTCCCAAAACCTGCACCTTCATCCTGAAGTGAATTTAAAACTATCAAATCTAAGTTTTTTTTCTGAATTTTTAACTTCGCATTTTCAATTTCATTTTCTGTTTCCAATGCAAATCCTATCAAAAATTGCTTTTCTTTAATTTTTCCCAATGAAGCCAAAATATCCTGAGTTTTTTCAAGTTCGATGGTAAAGGCTTCTTCATTCTTTTTTATCTTTTGTTTTGCAATTGATTTTGGTTTGTAATCTGCAACAGCTGCAGCACAAATGGCAACATCTGTTGTGGTAAAATAGTCATGACAAGCATCATACATTTCTTTTGCAGTTGTAATTTTGATCAGATTAATATTTGAATTCTGAATTAATAAATGCGTAGGTCCTGAAACCAAAGTAACATCTGCACCGAGATTAGCGGCAGTTGCGGCAATATCAAATCCCATTTTTCCTGACGAATGATTTCCAATAAAGCGAACTGGATCAATTGCTTCGTATGTTGGCCCTGCTGTAATTAATATTTTTTTTCCTTTTAATGGCAGTTTACTTTCCAAATCTTTTTCTATGAACCCAATAATATTTTCTGGTTCCGCCATTCTACCTTCTCCATTTAATCCACTGGCAAGTTCACCATTTTCAGCTGGAATCATACTATTACCAAATTGCTGTAATAATGTAAAATTAAAAAGTGTTGAAGGATGTTTGTACATATCTAAATCCATTGCTGGAGCGTAATACACAGGACATTTGGCAGATAAATAAGTGGCAATTAAGAGGTTGTCGCAGGTTCCATTTGCCATTTTAGATAAAGTATTGGCAGTTGCGGGAGCAATCACCATCAAATCTGCCCATAGGCCTAATTCAACATGATTGTTCCATTTGGCATTTTCATCTTCTTCATTATAAAAAGTAGAATAAACCAGATTTTTTGAGAGCGTCGCTAATGTTAACGGCGTTACAAAATCCTTAGAAGCAGGTGTCATTACCACTTGGACATGTGCACCTGCTTTTATAAATAGTCTAACTAATGTTGCTGTCTTGTATGCGGCAATTCCTCCGGAAACGCCGAGTAGTATATTTTTACCGCTTAAAACAGACATCTTAATTAATCTTTTGTAGTATCTCTGAAGTAAATTTTGTCATCAAGCCATTCTTGAACAGCTAGTGCATGTGGTTTTGGTAATTTTTCGTAGTATTTTGAAACTTCAATTTGCTCTTTATTTTCAAAAATTTCTTCCAGACTATCGTTATAAGTTGCAAACTCTTCTAATTTTTCGGTCAATTCTTTTTTAATTTCTGAATTGATTTGATTCGCTCTTTTAGCCATTATTGTTATCGCCTCGTAAACATTGCCAGTACGTTCCTCAATTACAGTTTTGTTGTATGTAACTGTGTTCACTGGTGCATTCGTCTTCTTTAAATCCATGACTTTTTTATTTAGAAAATTGTTTTAAATCGATTTCAATTTTAGCCAACATTTCGTCAGCTTTTGATTTGTATTCTGTATCAGCTTTAAACTTTATCAAATTGGTATAAGCTAATTTTGCATTTTGTAATCTTTCTTCCATTTTTGCAGGAATGCTATTGATAGCGAGTAAGTAGGCTGAATCAAATTTATAATATAAAGCTTTTTCCTTGTAAATTGTTCCAGGATAGTTAATCATGAAATTATCAAATGCAACCATTGCTGCTTTGTAATCAGAAATGTTATTATATATTTTTGCGTTTTCAAATGCTTTTTTTTCTAATTTTTCTCTTAAGGTTTTCCCTAAACTATTGGCTTCATTGCTGTTTTGACCATCAGGATAGGAATCAATGTAATTTTGAAGTTTATCAATTGCTTTATAAGTGTCCGTTTGATCTATGCTGTAAATAGGAGATAAAAATGAAAAACATTTGGCTCCAAGAAATGATGCTTCTTCAACTTTTTCACTTTTTGGATAACTAGCTACAAAACTTTCAAATTGATAACCTGCCAAATAATATTGTTCCGTTTTATATAACGATTGTGCATACATATAAAACAATCGTTCAGCCGAAGGTTTTCCTTTATAAGCTGGAGCAATTTGGTCAAAAATGCGTATTGCTTTACCATACTTTTTGGCTTCGTACATTTTTGTACATGCCACAAACTTAACGCTAGTATCCTCCGATTTTAATGCTTTTTGATAATCGCTACACGATGCAAAAAGTACAACGAAGGCGAACAGGGCTAAAAATTTCTTCATTTTTCTATTTAATTCAACTGATTTTAAACACATTTCTGTGCTCAAAAAATCAACTGCAAATTTAGTTATTAATTGTGGATTATAAAATATTATTTTTGACTTAAAAAAAACTACATTTTTGAAATTTTATTGGTAAAATTATGAAGGCGGTTTGTCAACTCTTCAGTAGTATTTACTAATGGCAAACGAACTGTATTTTCGCATAAACCTAATGCTTCAAAGACTTCTTTAATTCCGGCGGGGTTTCCTTGTTCAAAAATCATGTCTATTGCTTCTGCTAAAAGATAATGCAATTTATAAGCTTCATCTACTTTTTTATTTAATCCTAAATGAACCATTTCTGAAAATTGTTTAGGAAAACCTTCTCCAATTACGGAAATAACGCCCGATCCTCCAGCCAAAATCATTGGTAACGTAAGCATATCGTCACCAGAAATTACCAAGAAATCCTTTGGCTTATTCCATATCAATTTCATCGCCTGCACAATATCGCCAGCAGCTTCTTTTACAGCAACTACATTTTTAAAATCGTTGGCCAATCTGATTATAGTTGAGGGCAGCATATTACTTGCTGTTCTTCCTGGAACATTATACAAAATTATCGGAATTGGGGAAGCTTCTGCAATGGATTTGAAATGCTGATATATTCCTTCTTGAGTTGGTTTATTATAATAAGGAGAGACAGATAGTACAGCCACAAAATCTTTAAAATCTCTTGATTTGAGTTCTGCTACAACTTCGGCAGTATTGTTACTTCCAACACCAAGAACTAATGGCAATCTTCCTTTATTGGCATCGACAATGGTACTTATTACCAATTCCTTTTCATCTCTTGTTAAAGTAGCGGTTTCGGCAGTTGTGCCGAGTACGACCAAATAATCAATTCCATTGTCTATTTGAAAATTTACAATTACTTTTAGCGCATCAATATCTACAGAGAAATCTTTTTTGAATGGCGTAACCAGCGCAACTCCAGTTCCAATTAATGATTGCATTTTATATTTTATTTAGAATTTTTAAATATTTGAATAATTCGTCTGTAAAGAGTTTGTAATTTTCGGCATTCGTATCAATCATGAAATGATTTAACCGCTTGTCAATGGCTGCAAAACCAACTTTGAAATTTGCTTTAGACAAATGTGAAATCAAAAGTAATGCTACTTTCTCTGTGTCGTAATAATTAATTAGTAAATCAAAAGGTTCGTCAACAAAATTTTTAACTTCTTGTTTATCGACTGTTCCTCGCCAACTTAAATCTTTATTGCTAAAAAATGGGTAATCAAAAACTTCGTTCTTTTTTATCTTGTTTTTGAAGACCAAAATTTTAATATTATTTTCGGTAATTCCGTTTTGGATTAATTCCTTTACCAATGCTTCTTTTTCATAAAAATAACTTTCGTCAAAAATAATCCCAACTGTTCTGATTACTTTATCCGAAGCCAAGTGTTTAACATTTGATAAACTATTCTTAACTGTTTTTTTTGCTGAAAAATCCTTGAAGTAATTTAAAAACATACTACTTTTACTTGAATTACAAATTTACTAAAATTAGCGCCAATAAGCGATGGTAAAACTAAAGAACTACAACGTTGTATTGAAACATTTTGTTTTATTATTAACATTTATTACCTGTATCGCTTGTGCAGAAAAGAAGTACACTGTCACAAAGATTGAAGGCAAAGAAATCGCAATTACAGATAAAAATTCTAAAGTCGCTGAATTAGAAAACTTTATCAAACCCTATCGAGATAAAATTGATGCTGATTTGAACAAGGTTTTAGCAAATGCTCCCGAAACTCTCGACAAATCTGGTGAATGGCAAACATCGATGGGAAATTTTCTTGCCGATATCACTTTTGAAAAAGCCGACAAAGTGTTTCGGTTACGTGAAAAAAAATCACTTGACATTTGTATACTGAATCATGGTGGTATCCGAAGTATTATCCCGAAAGGGAATGTAACTGCGCGGACTGCTTACGAAGTCATGCCTTTTGAAAACAGCGCTGTAGTAATTGCATTAAAAGGTGAACAAATACTTGAAATCGTCAATTATATTATATCCGAAAAAAAACCACATCCTTTGACTGGCTTGACCTTTACAATAGACAAAAACAATAAAGCCAAAGAAATTTTGGTGCAAGAGTCTTTACTGGATAACAACAAAATTTACTATGTGGTAACCTCTGATTATTTATCAAATGGTGGCGACAACATGCTTTTCTTTAAAAAAGGGGTGGCGCACTATGATTTAGAATATAAGCTCAGAAACATAATCATTGATTATTTTAAGGAAAATCAAACGATTACGGCGAATAAAGATATTCGAATTATCAAAGAATAAGACCCATGAAAAGAAGAGATTTTATCCATAACACGGCCTTAAGTTCTGCTGCGCTTGGACTTGGAGGCTTATCGCTCAGTAGTTTTAGTACATTAGATATAAAAGAACCAAAACGCCTCACGATTCTTCATACGAATGATGTTCACAGTTACATTGATCCCTTTCCGCCAACCCATCCAAAAAATGCCAATATGGGCGGCGTTGCAAGAAGAGCAGCTTTGATTGAAACAATCCGACAGGAAAATCCAAATGTTTTATTGTTAGATGCAGGAGATATTTTTCAAGGAACTCCCTATTTTAATTACTATGGCGGCGAATTAGAGTTCAAGTTGATGAGCATGATGAAATATGATTTAGCTACAATTGGAAATCATGATTTTGACAACGGAATTGAAGGTTTATACAAGCAATTGCCAAATGCTAACTTTGAATTTGTTTGCGCTAATTACGATTTTAAAAATACGATAATGAACGGCCATGTAAAACCCTATAAAATATTTCATAAAGACGGAATTAAAGTCGGTGTTTTCGGACTGGGCGTAGGATTGGTGGGCCTAGTTGACAAGAAAAATTATAAAGAGACAGTTTATAATGATCCGGTTGGTATTTCACAAGATATGGCTCGAGTATTGAAACATCAAAAGAAATGTGATTTAGTAATCTGCCTTTCCCATATTGGATATAAATACAAAGACGAACCCACTAAAATCTGCGATACTTTGTTGGCAACTTTAACAAAAGATATTGATCTGATTATTGGCGGTCACACACACACCTTCTTAGATAAACCAACTGTATTAAAAAATAGCGATGAAAAAGATGTTTTAGTAAATCAAGTTGGATGCTATGGAATAAATCTTGGTCGAATTGATTTTTATTTTGACACGGATGCTTCTAAAACAGTCGTAGGAAAATCAATTGTCGTGTGATTTTTCAGCAGTAATCAAGTATTTGTAAAATGAGAAGAAAGCCAAGGCATTGAGGGTCATTGCTAGTGGTCTGAAAAATTCTTCAAATTCATTTATAAGGAAATACTTCTCTATAAAAATCACAAATTGTAACATTACGAAAAGCAACGCACTGATCAATAGTATGGAATTTATTTTATTGTCATTCATCACATAACTAGAAAGCGCAACTCCTGCAAACACTGAAATTAGCAGATTTTGAAATATCAAGATATAGAAACTATTTTCGGGAATTTCCAACGTTTCTGAAAAAAGGTAGAAAAATATCAGTAAAAATGGAGCTGTTGCAATTAAAATTGGAATGAAATCCTTAAGTTTTTGGTTAATAAAAATTAAATAAATAATTAGGATACGATGTACGGTAAATACCAAAACGGCGTAAAACAAGCAATCAGTAGTATTAGGAATAAATAAAAGATTGGTCAACGAAGATAGTAACAAGGCTATTATAAAAATACTGCTTTTAGTGGTTGAATCGATATAATAAATTAGTATCAATACCAATGGAAGAATGGGTTTCAGTGTACAAATTACAGTCGTGTTTGCGAAAAATTCCGCGATAACTTCAAAAAGCGCTATTGCAAAATAACAACTTGATAATACCTTCACTGTTTTTTCCGTGTTGCGCATCATTTAAAATACCTTATTATAAATTGTATGTCGTTCAAAATCAATAACTAAATTTAGTCATTTTTTTTTCGGAATAGAGTAAAAAATATGCTTAATTAAAATATATTGATTTTTAAGCTAAAAAAATGAAGTGTACTTTAGGCTAGAAAATCATTTTCATCAGGCTTTACCTTTTCAAGGATAAAAAGATAGATCAGATAAAACCCAAAAAAATGTAATATTAACTCTAATATATTTAATGTAAAAACATATAAATAATATGCATTAATAGCAGAAAAAACATCTGATAAAATCAATGTCATTGCGCCGATGAAGTACAGAAATGACTTTTTACTCGCATCAATACTCATGTATATCACAGCACAAATCATAAGAATCAATGCTGCAATTGCATTAGCAATCGCAATAAAATTTGTAATTGTATCCGTAGTAGTTTCGAACATTATATAAACAATTAAGAACAAAAAAAATGCATTTAAAGAAATTACGAAAGCAGTGAGCCCAGTGAATATTTTTTTTAAATACCTACCACGAATTTCAGGCAATGCTAAGTTGATCAATGCAGAGTAAAATAATGCGTAGAAAATTAAAGCAAATTGCAAAAATATACGCGAATTATCACAGAAAAGCATTAATGTTTGTCCTATATAGAAAAAAAGTACAAAAAGAAAATAGCTTTTCGGAAAAACAAAACCATTTTTTAAAATGGCATAAAGTAAAAAAATTGGAATAAATAATGGCTTTAAATAAAACACCACCTTTGTTCCGGGCAGAAAAAATATTGAACAAAAATAGGCCGCAACTAATAGAAGTAAAAGAACTAAAATGATTTTTTCTAATTTCATTACTTAACTTTTTAGTTATTATTTAAAAGTATAATAAAATCATCTTCAGTGATAATAGTCACTTTTAATTGATTGGCCTTTTCCAATTTAGCGGGTCCCATATTATCTCCACCAATAATAAAATCTGTTTTAGTAGAAATTGAACTTCCTACTTTTCCGCCGTTGTCTTCGATTGATTTTTTCAAGTCGTCACGCGAGAACTTTGCAAATACACCAGAAACAACAAAAGTTTTTCCAGCTAACTTGGTAGTAGCATTAGGATTAATTTTTTCTACTATTTCTAACTGAACCCCGAAATTTTTTAGACGCTCAATTAGTGTTACATTTTCCTGATTACTGAAAAACTCTATAACACTTTGCGCAATCTTTTCACCTATTTCATCAACCAAGATCAAATCGAGTAAAGATGCATTTTGAAGCTCATCAATATTCTTGTAGTGTTTTGCTAATTTTTTTGCGACAGTTTCACCAACATATCTGATTCCTAACGCATATAAAACGCGTTCGAATGGAATTTCTTTAGATTTATCAACACCGTTGACTAAATTCTCAGCAGATTTTTTCGCCATTCTTTCTAGCGGTACAATATCATTAACTTTCAATTCGTATAAATCGGCATAGTCGTTTACCAGATTATTGTTGAACAATAAAGCTACAGTTTCGCCGCCAAGACCATCAATATCCATGGCTTTACGTGAAATGAAGTGCTGAATTCTTCCGATAATTTGTGGCGGACAACCGTAAAAATTAGGACAATAATGATTCGCTTCCCCTTCAATTCTGACTAATTTAGAATTACATTCGGGACAATGCGTTATGTAAAAATTTGGTTCAGATTCAGTACTTCTTTGAGCAAAATCAACACCAATAATCTTGGGAATAATTTCACCTCCTTTTTCCACAAAAACTGTATCGCCAACACGAATATCGAGTTTTTCAATCTGATCAGCATTATGTAAAGATGCCCGTTTGACAATAGTACCAGCTAATTGCACCGGCTTCAGATTGGCAACCGGTGTTATAGCACCTGTTCTACCAACTTGGTACGAAATAGAATTTAATAGTGTTGTAACTTGTTCTGCTTTGAATTTATAAGCAATTGCCCATCGCGGAGCCTTTGCCGTATACCCTAATTCATCCTGCTGATGAAAGTCATTTACTTTAACTACAACACCATCCGTTTCATAAGGAAGATTATGACGATGTGTGTCCCAATGATTTATAAATTCAAAAACTTCATCAAGGTTATTGGCTAACTTGGTTGCTGTAGGAACTTTGAAACCCCATTTTCTGGCAGCTTTCAAACCTTCAAATTGTGATGTTATCTGAAGATTATTTCCAACAATAAAATAGAGCAAACATTCTAACGGACGTTTAGCTACTTCAGCACTATCTTGTAATTTCAAACTGCCTGATGCGGTATTTCTCGGATTAGAATAAGGCGTTTCACCAATTTCAATCAGTTCCTGATTCATTTTTTCAAAACCTTCAAACGGAAGGATAATTTCTCCGCGAATGTCGAATGTTTCGGGATAATTTCCTTGAAGTTGCAGCGGAACTGACTTTATCGTTTTGATATTATTTGTTACATCATCGCCTTGAAAACCATCGCCACGAGTTATAGCACGTATTAATTTTCCGTTTTCATAAGTGATAGAAATTGAAGCTCCATCATATTTTAATTCGCAGGTAAATTGTATTGGTACATTTCCTAACACTTTTTGGACTCGATTTTCCCAATCAATCAAATCGTCTTTAGAATATGAATTATCAAGCGAGTACATCCGATAATTGTGAACAACTGTATTAAAATTTTTAGTAATGGTTCCTCCTACTCGTTGTGTTGGTGAATTGTCATCAAGAAACTCTGGATGTAGGTTTTCCAAGTCCTGAAGTTGCTTCAGTTTCTGGTCAAATTCAAAATCGCTTATTGACGCATTGTCAAGCACGTAATAATTATGATTGTGCTTGTTGAGTTCGTCACTTAGAGACTGAATTGTTTGCTGAATATTCATAAAAGAATTTGGCTACTGTAGTTCTAGAAATAGAGTACTAAAATAGCCAAAAAATTTGAAAAAAAATACAATTTAGGACTGTATAATACCATTAACTTGAAGATAAAGTTGTCCGTCACTCAAAATTGCTCCTTCTGTAATCAAATCAAAGATGGCTTTATTTCTTTCTGCTTCATACGCTTTTTTTCCTAAGTGAATTTCAACAGTATCTGTAAATAAATTATCACTTAACCATTGTAATCCGTCTTTTTGCATAAAATCTACGGCTGAATCTAAAGCTTTTAATACAATAGATTGAATTAATTTTTCTTGGCAGTGAAAAAGGAAAATATGGTTTTTAGAAAAATGTTCCAGATAATTTGAATTGTTTAGAACGCCTTCCCAGATTAAATCAGAGAAAACATCTAACTCTTGTTCTGCAACTTCTGGTTTTTCAATTTTAATTTTGTCCCATTCTGCTTTATCAATAGCTTGTGTTGCAAGGAAAGATGAGAATTCTGAATGCAATTCTTCAAATTGTTCTTTTGTTAATCTTTTATATTTCACGCTACTATTTTTATTGTTTTTTGGTCTATAACTTTAACGTTTATTTCTTCTTTTTAAGTTAAATATTCTCTTTAAGTTGAGGGATGTCAAAGTTATTGAATTTTTGTTTTTTAAGTCAGATCCTAGCCCCGATAGTAATGGAAATCCTTTTTAGGATTTTCCCGCAGCGTAGCGAAGGGACAATCCTAAAAAGATTGCAATGAATAGCGGGAATAGCTTCAAAAAAAAATCCCGACTTACATCGGGATTTAATAGTGTTACAGCGAAATACTAAACTTCAGCTATAATTTCATAAGGTAATTCAACTACAACATCTCTGTGAAGTCTAACATTTGCAGTGTATTTTCCTGTACGTTTTACAACGCCACTTGTGATGAATTTTCTATCAATTGTTTGACCACCTTTTGCTAAAGCTGCAGCAATATCAATGTTTGAGATCGAACCAAATAATTTTTCTCCACCAGCTTTTGCTGTAATTTTAATTTCGATAGCTTTCAGTTTTTCAGCCAATGCCTGCGCATCGTTAACTACTTTAGCTTCTTTATGTGCTCTTTGTTTTAAATTTTCAGCTAAAACTTTTTTTGCAGAAGGAGTTGCTAATTGAGCATGACCTTGTGGAATCAAAAAGTTACGACCGTATCCGTTTTTCACGTTTACTACATCGTCTTTAAAGCCTAAATTTTGAACGTCTTGTTTTAAGATAAGTTCCATGTTGTTGTCCTTGATTAAGAAGTTAGGTTCTGTTTTAAGAGAAACCAACAACTGAGTTAATAATTATTTAAGTAAATCGGCCACGTATGGCATTAATGCTAAGTGACGCGCTCTTTTAACAGCTACTGAAACTTTTCTTTGGTATTTTAATGAAGTTCCTGTTAAACGACGTGGTAAAATTTTACCTTGTTCGTTAACGAATTTCAATAAAAAGTCTGCATCTTTAAAATCAATATATTTGATTCCAGATTTTTTGAAACGACAATACTTTTTTGTTTTGTTTGTTTCAATGTTTAAAGGAGTAAGATATCTGATATCTCCGTCTTTTTTTCCTGAAGCGGATTGTTGTAAATTTGCCATAATTAGTTTGCTTTTGCTTCTTTTAATTTAGTTCTTCTTCTCTCCGCCCAAGAAATCGCATGTTTATCCAAACTTACCGTAAGGAAACGCATTACTCTTTCGTCACGTCTAAATTCAGTTTCAAAAGCAATAAGAGCTTCTCCTGACACTTGGAATTCGAATAAATGGTAAAAACCACTTTTCTTGTTTTGGATTTCGTAAGCTAATTTTTTCAAGCCCCAATCCTCTTTTGATACCATCTTTGCTCCTCTAGTCGTAAGAAAATCTTCAAATTTGCTTACTGTTTCCTTTACCTGAACTTCAGATAAAACGGGATTTAAGATGAAAACAGTTTCGTAATGATTCATAATAAAATGTTTAAATTTTTTAATTTGGCGCGAAGATATAATTAATTTTTCGTTTTACAATCTCATATGGCTTTAAATCGTCTAAAAGTAAAAAATATCGTTTAAAGGCAGAAATAATCGATGAAATGTTAGGTGGATTCAAAAAAAGTGTCTATTTTTACCAAACCAAATCTATAATACAAATAAATATGAAACTAAATTGTGTTGTTGTTGATGATAGTTCTATTCAGAGGATGATCATCGCAAAGTTAGTAAATAATCATCCAAACCTGCACTTAGTTGGTGATTTTTCTAATGCAATTGAAGCAAAAAATTGCATGTCAGTTCACACGGTCGACTTAATCTTTCTAGATATCGAGATGCCAGTAATAAGCGGATTTGATTTTCTTGACGGACTTAAAGTAAAACCTCAGATTATTTTTATCACATCGAAAGCTGAGTACGCTATGAAAGCATTCGATTATGACGCTACGGACTACCTACAAAAACCGATAGCTCTTGATAGATTTAATGCTTCAGTAAGAAGAGCAATGGATTTCCATATGCTTAAAAGAGAAAATCAAGAAGAAGAAGGTGACCACATTTTCATTAAAAGTAATCTTAAGAAACTTAAAATCTATACCAACAAAATTAAGTGGATTGAAGCGTATGGAGATTATGTAAAGGTAGTGACAGAAGACGACAGTAACCTGGTACTTTCGACCATGAAATCTTTTGAAAACGATTTGTCGAAAGAAAAATTTATTCGCGTTCACAAGTCTTACATTATTAATATTGACAAAGTAGAACGTTTCAATAGTAAGTTTGCTGAAATTGGCCTTACTAAAATTCCATTAAGCCGAAACAAAAAAGAGGACCTAATTAAAGCTTTAGCTCTTGCATAAATTTACTCAATAAAAATCAACATTTACAGTCACCTTAATTGCTCTGTATTGTGAAACCAAATCAAAACTATTCAGTATCTTTTGAATAGTTTTTTTTGTGCCTTTAACAGAGGTTTCTAAAGGCATCTTGATCATTATAGTTCTGATGTATTCGTTTCTGATTCTTCCAATTGCAGGCTCTTCTGGACCAAGAACTGGAATAGTCAAATTGTGCTGCAAAACCTGATACAACCACATCGAACCTTCTTTTAGTTTTTCAAAATCGCGATGTTTTAATGTCACCCTTATCAAGCGATAAAATGGAGGATAATAATAAATCTTTCTTTCGTATAATTGCTCATTATACATTCCTGCATAATCATTATTGGTTACTTGCTGAATTACATTATGCATCGGATTATAAGTCTGGATAATTACCTTCCCGCGTTTCTCCGCTCTACCCGATCTTCCGGCAACCTGAGTCATCATTTGGTAACTTCTTTCAAAAGCTCTAAAGTCGGGATGGTACAACATAGTGTCTGCATTCATTATTCCAACCAACGAAACATTATCAAAATCTAATCCTTTGGCTAACATTTGAGTTCCAACCAAAATGTCAATTTCACGGTTCTTAAATCCATCAATAATTTTCTCAAAACTATATTTCCCACGCGTGGTGTCTTGATCCATTCGTTTAATATTCCTTTGCGGAAATAATTCGGCCAATTCCAATTCGATTTGTTCGGTTCCAAAGCCTTTAGTTTCCAGATCAGCGCTCGAACAAACATGACAATTTGTTGGTTTTGCCATTGCATAGCCACAATAATGACAACGAAGCTGATTCTTAAACTTGTGATAGGTCAAACTAACATCGCACTGAGGACATTGCGGTACATTGCCACAAGGCATACATTCTAATACAGGCGAAAACCCGCGACGTTTTTGAAAAAGAATGACTTGTTCGACATTAGCAAAAGCTTCTGTAATTTCATCAATTAAAGTTGTACTGAAATGTCCTTTCATTTTCTTTCGGAAATAATTATCCTTTAAATCAACCAGTTCTATTGCTGGCATTTGAACTTTTCCGAAGCGTTCTGTGAGCGTTATCAGACCAAATTTTCCTGAGCTCGCATTGTAATACGTTTCAATACTTGGTGTAGCCGAACCTAATAGTACCTTAGCCTGATGTGTATTTGCCAAAACAATTGCAGCATCACGAGCGTGATATCTCGGCGCTGGATCTTGCTGCTTGAATGTTGTTTCGTGCTCTTCATCAACTATTATCAAACCTAAATTATTGAAAGGCAAAAATATAGCCGATCTCGCTCCTATTACTATTTGAGCAGATTGCGAATTTTGAATTACATTGTTCCAAACTTCTACTCGTTCATTATTGGAATATTTAGAGTGAAAAACCGCCACTTTATTACCAAAATGAGCCGTCAATCTTGAAACTAATTGTGTTGTTAAAGCAATTTCAGGCAACAAATAAAGGACTTGTTTGCCTTTATCAATATATTTCTCAATCAGCTTGGTATAAATTTCAGTCTTCCCACTTGACGTTACACCGTGCAAAAGGGAAACGTCTTTGACCACAAAAGATTTCTCTATTGCATCAAAAGCTTCTTGCTGCGCTGTGCTTAACAGTAGTTCATTATCAACTTTATTCTTTTCAAAATTTACTCGATCTTCCTGTATAAAATATACTTCAAAAATTTCTTTGTCAACCAACGCTTTCACAATTGCTGCTGAACTTTGCGCTGCTTCTGTAAGTTGTTTGAGTGAAATTGGTTTTTGATCCTGAGCCGTCAACTGAAAATACTGAAGCACCAAATTCTTTCTTTTTTCCGACTTTAAACTGTCAAGCAATTCTACCAACTTATCTTGAACTAGATACTTTTCGTGTAAACGGATGTAGCGAATAAGTTTGGGCTTGTATTCTTCCTGAATTTCTTCCTGAAGTGAAATGATGTTCTTATTAATAAGTTTTTGTAATATAGGAAGAATCGTTTTCTTATTAAGTATGTCAGCAATATCTTGAACCTTCAATGAAGACTGCTGTTGAAGCGCTTCATAAACCAGAAACTCATCGTCAGAAAGTTGAGTTTCATCCACAAAGGCTTCCTTGTTATGAGAAATAATGGTTTCACTTTCTAACAATAAAGCTGATGGTAAAGCACCACGATAAACATCACCAATGTGACACATATAATAAGACGAGATCCAAAACCAATGATTAATTTGAAATTCGTTTACAATAGGTTTTTCATCAAGTATTTGGTGAATTTCTTTTGCTTCGTAGCGGGTTGGAGCATTCTGATGCAAATCAACCACTACTGCTGAATACATTTTGCTTTTGCCAAACGGAACCGCAATACGCATTCCTTTTTTAATAAACGTAAATTCTGATTGTGAAACTTTGTAAGTAAAAGTTTTAGGTAATGAAAGCGGAATAATGACTTCAATGAAATAATTCATTTTTCGAGTACTATTTTAATCTAATCCAAGTTTGAGATCGTCCAAAAATTGAAATGCCAATATAACCACGAACAATGAGTTTATCTCTTCCATCTAATGTAATTTTGCAGTGGTAACTTTTTCCGTTTTTAGGATCGGTGATTTTACCAGAATCATAACCGCTTGCGCTTCTAACTAATCCTTTGATAATTGTTAATCCCAAAAGTGACCTGCCTTTGTCATCACCTTGGCACTTTTCGCATTTGAGATGTTTTTTATCTAGTTCAAATATTTCAATTATCTTTCCGTAAACCTTTCCTTTGTGTTCAAAGATTTCTACAATTCCCTTCTCTTTTCCCGTTTCATCATCGATCGTTTTCCATTTGCCAAAAACCGTCTGTCCAAAACTTAGTTGGAAAAATAAAATTAAAAAAAGTAAAATTTTGATTTTCATTATATTTCTAATTTTTGTTGATTTTCACGTTTGATATGATGGATCGAGGCATTAAGGTCAAAACCCAAAAGCAAAATCATACAATTTATCCAAATATAAAACATTACAACCAGCAATGTGCCAATAGATCCGTAAAGTTCGTTGTACTGTGAAAATTTAACAACCCAAATTCCGAAGAAATAGGATAAAATAATAATTAAAATAGTAGTGAAAACTGAGCCTATCGATATGAATGGTCTTTTTTTATCATGCCGAATTCCAAATTTAAACAGCAATGATGTCGACATTAATATCATTAAAATAACAAAGATATACCTACCCATTTCTATTAGTGGAATATTATCAGACAAGACATCTTGGATTTTTGTTGTTTGGATAAAAATTTCAAAAATTAAAATAACAACTACCGTAATTATTAAAAATAACGATAAAATAATTGACAAAGCCAACGACACAAAATACTGTCTAAAAAATTTGCGCTTGTGTGTAATGTGTACATGGTGTCCGTTTTCAAATCCACCAAGAATGGCATTTACACCATTAGTCATCAATAATATAGCCATCAAAAAACCTGTTGAAAGCAACCCGCTATGACTGTTATGTAAGATATCGTTGATGATTATAAAAATCGCGTCGTAGGTCGTTGGCGGAACACTTTGCTGTACAAACCCTAAAAAATCTTCCTGAAAACCATCAATTGGAATATATGGAATAAGATTCAAAATGAATAACATAAACGGAAACAGTGCCATAAAGAAACTCCAAGCAATTGCGGAAGCACGATAGGAAATAGCACCTTCTACTATTCCAACAAAATATAAATCCAATAATTCAAACAAGGACAATCCATTAAGCCAAGGCAATTTGATTTTCCTAGTAAAAAAAACTATTTGCTTTATTACAGGTAGTTTGATGAATTTATTTTCTGTAGTAGCTGCTGGCATCTAAATGGCTTTTAAACTTAAATCCATATTGTAGACAGAGTGTGTCAAAGCTCCTGACGAAATGTAATTTACACCGCACTCGGCATATTCTCGAATCGTTTTTTCGTTGATGTTTCCAGATGATTCTGTTAAGCATTTGTCACCAATAAGTTTGACTGCTATTTTTGTATCGTCAAAATTAAAATTATCAATCAAGATTCTGAAAACACCATCATTATCCAATATTTCTTTTATTTCATCAAGGTTTCTGGCCTCTACAATAATTTTTAAATCCAGATTATTGAACTTCAGATATTCTTTAGTTTTAGTAATTGACTTTGTAATTCCACCAGCAAAATCATTGTGATTGTCTTTAAGCATGACCATGTCATACAAAGCGAAACGGTGATTTTCTCCACCTCCAATCTTGACCGCCCATTTTTCGCAAGCACGAAATCCTGGTGTAGTTTTACGCGTATCTAGAATTTTAGTTTTCGTACCTTCCAACAATTTGACATACTGATTGGTTTTTGTTGCAACCGCTGACATACGTTGCATTGAATTCAGTACCAAACGTTCCGCTTTTAAAATGGACTGTGAACTTCCTGAAACATGAAAAACAACATCGCCATACTTAACTTCTGTTCCATCAGCGAAAAACATTTCAAATTCTAGCGTTGGATCAACATTCTGAAACACCATTTTAGCAAATTCTACTCCGGCAATAATTCCGGTGTCTTTTACCAAAAGTTTTGCATTGCCCTTCGCGTCCGCAGGGATACAGGCCAATGAAGTGTAATCGCCAGGACCAATGTCCTCACGAATTCCGTTTTGTATAATTATTTGGAGTTCTTTCTGAAACTGTTCTTCTGAAATCATTTTAAAACTATTAATTGGCTAAAATACCATTTAAATTATAGATTTGAAAAAGAAAATTCAAATAGAAAATGGATTTATTTAGTTAGTTCAAAATAAAAATTAGAACCTTTATTGGCTTCGCTGATTACTCCAATTGTACCATTATGCTCTATTATTATTTTTTTCGAAATTGCCAAACCAAGTCCGGTACTTTGTTCGCCTGCTGTGGGTTGCGTACTCGTTTTTTGAAAATAATTAAATAGTTTTGAATGTTCATCCTTGGGGATTCCTTTGCCAGAATCAATAATTTCGGTTTTGATTGTATTATTTTCAATTTCAGAAATTCTGATTTTTATCTCACTGTTTTTAAATGAAAACTTTATAGCATTGGTCAACAAATTATTAATTACCTCACTAAGATGATTTTCATCAAAATCAAAATTAATATTTTCCTGTGAAGTTTCTATTACTAACCTAATTCCTTTATTATTAGCAACCATTTGATTGTAAAAAACATGTCTTTTTATAAATTCAACGTAATCGTGTCTTTTCTTTTTAATTTCAATAATTCCAGATTCAATTTTGGAAACATCTAGAACATTATTTAAAATATGCATCGAATTCGTGCTTAGCTCTTTGATATATCCAATCATTTCCTTGACTTCATCATCCATCTTATCTGAATAATCGGAAATCAACAATTGAGAAAAGGAAGAAATGGTTCCAATTGGATTTTTCAAATCATGCGCTGCTATTCCAATAAACTTATTTTTTTCGTCGTTTAATTTTTTTAGCTTTTGGTTAATTTTTTCAATTTTAGCATAACGCTCTTTTAAAAGATTAAGCAACAATCCAAAACTTAGAAAAATAGTAAATCGTATAAATGCATTCCAAATGGGGATTAATTCATTAGAATACGGCCTGGATAAAAATTCAGAAACAAACCAAATTGCAGCGGCAAACAGCGCATTCGTCGCAACTATTCTTTTGGTGGAATTTGGATGCATAGCAACACAAAATATCGGAAAAAGATAGAACGATAAAAATGAAATTTCAGCACCTGTAAAATAATCGATGAAGCCGACTGCAGCTAAAAAGAGTACTGAAATCAATAATAAGCTCAGACCATTATAGTTATTTTCTTATAAGTATTTTTTTAAATATAAGTGTATTAAATTCAACCTGCAGTTTTTTAAATATTAATTCAAATGTAATGGTAACATTTTCTAAACTTGTTCATTCTAGTTTTTTTTTAACAAAGGTTTAAGTCGAAAAAAAGCATGTAAGATTGATAAGATAGTTTTACTTTTGCAAAATACAACTACACAACAAATGTACAAACTAGTCATTCGCCCCATATTATTTTGGTTTGATCCAGAAGAAGTCCATTATTTCTCCTTTAATTTTATAAAATTCATTTCCAAAATTCCTTTTGTTCCTGAGATATTAAAGTCAATTTATGAGGTCAATGATAGCCGATTGGAACGCGAAGTTTTTGGATTAAAATTTAAAAATCCTGTGGGATTGGCCGCTGGATTTGACAAAGATGCCACATGTTATCAAGAACTTTCTAATTTCGGTTTCGGATTTATTGAGATTGGAACGTTAACACCAAAACCTCAAGATGGAAATCCCAAAAAACGTTTATTCCGGTTAAAATCGGATAGCGCTATAATCAATAGAATGGGTTTTAATAATGGCGGCGTTGCTGCAGCGGTTGAAATATTAAAGAAAAACAAGGGCGTTCTTATTGGTGGAAATATTGGAAAAAATAAGCTTACGCCAAATGAAGATGCGACTTCGGATTATCTGATTTGCTTTGAAACGTTATTCGAGTACGTTGATTATTTTGTTGTAAATGTAAGTTCTCCAAATACTCCGAATCTGCGCGAGCTTCAGGAAAAAAAACCGTTGACAAAGCTTTTACAAACCTTGCAAAATGAAAATAATATGAAGCCAAAAGCGAAACCAATTCTCTTGAAAATTGCTCCCGATTTGACTGACGAACAATTATTGGACATTATCGATATCGTAAATGAAACTAAAATCGCAGGTATAATCGCAACCAATACAACAATTTCAAGAGATGGATTACAATCGGAAAACAAAACAGAAATGGGCGGATTATCAGGAAAACCTTTGACTAAACGTTCGACAGAAGTGATACGTTTTCTATCTGAAAAAAGCAATAAAGCATTTCCTATTATTGGAGTTGGTGGAATTCATTCGGCTGAAGACGCTATTGAAAAACTCGAAGCTGGAGCGAGTTTAATTCAATTATATACCGGATTCATTTATGAAGGTCCAAAATTAATTTCCGATATAAATAAAAAAATATTAGCAAAAATTCCAACAAAACTCAACTAATACTCCGACTGCTGTTGCCAGTTCAAAACTCAATAACGTTCCGATAAGAACATATTGGGTTAGATTTCTGTCTTTAGCTTCTTTTAAATTACCAAAAAGAAAGATAGATTTAGCGGCCAATAAAAAACCAATTGCATCAAAATGTTCCGAAATAACAAAATAAAACACAAATAGTCTTTCTAGAATGCCGATATAATTTCCAGCATTTTGTAAAGAATCGTCGTCTTTCTCAATCTTGTTCTCGGGAGTTCAAATCGAAATTATGTTCTTGATAATTATGGATGTAGGTTTCGAAAGAAAAACAATTGCCGTAAAAATTATCCAAAATTTGTCGCTTAATAAATCCCATTCAATTTCTGGCTTTTTATATAAAACCGCTATTACAAATAGTATAATCAACGTCCCCGCGCTAGGCGTTGTTGCCACTGTTAGCGAGCTGAGAACTTTCGGCAAGATAAACTTTCTTCGTGAAAATCAATCTTCCGGCTAGACAAAATTTGGCAATGGCGCTTAGCGTGTGTTGTGTTTTC
>Ga0105047_10006463_pt1 | contig 19904 bp, 15 predicted proteins | sample MAT04_FD_78384 | JGI IMG/M metagenome (GOLD analysis project Ga0105047, IMG submission 78384) | Freshwater microbial communities from Lake Fryxell liftoff mats and glacier meltwater in Antarctica - MAT-04 (megahit assembly) | ecosystem: Environmental > Aquatic > Freshwater > Ice > Liftoff...
AACAGGCACAGCCGCCCTGTCACAAACGGTGGGGCTGTCGGGCATGCTCGGCGGCAAAGCGTTGATTATTGTGGATGGCGCTGCGCCCAAGTCTGTGGCTGCAGGTGATGCATACAGGGGCGTCAAGATCGTCTCTACCGAAGGTGACCACGCCACCGTGGAAATTGCCGGCAAGCGCCACACCCTGCGGGTGGGCGATGCGCCTGCCAGCGTGGGCAACGCGGGTGGCAACGCGGCGGACAGTGGTGCAGGAGCCAGCCGGGTGGTGCTGACGGCCGGCAGCGGCGGTCACTTTTTGACGCCTGGGCAAATCAACGGGCGCACCGTTCAATTTATGGTTGACACGGGCGCCACCAAAGTGGGTATGAGCGCGACCGATGCCGAACGCATCGGCATCAACTACAAGACCGGACAGCCGATTCAAATAGGCACCGCCAATGGTGTCGTGCCGGGGTGGCTGATCAAGGTGGCCTCGGTGCGGGTAGGCGATGTGATGGTGTATGGCGTTGATGCCATCGTGTCTGCAGGCGCCATGCCCTATGTGCTGCTGGGCAACAGCTTTTTGACCCATTTTCAAATGACGCGGACCAATGACCAGATGGTCCTCGACAAGCGGTATTAAGGGATTGATACACCTGTGCCTGTTCAAAGCGTCAACGAATATGAAGACCTGCTGAGTCTGTGGTCAGACCTGGAGTCTGGGCTGGGCGTGATCCTGAGCAACCCCGGTAGCACCCAGGAGTTCAGCTACCGCGTCGTGCAATACGACCGCTGGATGCAAGGGCTCCTGCAGCGTGACCCTGACGTCGGCCTGTATCTCCTGTTTCAACTCTCCAGCAATTCTCCCGTGGGCTACAGCGCATCCCACGCGCTGGTGTGCGCCACACTCTGCCATTTGATCGCCACGGAACTGGGTACCGCGCCCAAAGAGCGCGACAGCCTGGTGCGCGCAGCCCTGACCATGAATGTGGCCATGACCACGCTGCAGGACGAACTGGCGGGCCAGGCTGAAAAGCCCAATCATCAGCAGCAGGACGCCATCCGCGCGCACTCCATCAAGGGCGCCATGATGCTGGCGAACCTGGGCGTTGCCGATGACATGTGGCTGGACATTGTTTCAGGCCACCACGATGACGCAGTCGACCGCGACGAGCTGCATCTGGTTCAACCGGTCACGCGTTTGACGCGCATTCTCAAAGTGGTGGACCGCTACGCGGCCATGATCAGCCCCCGCATGTCGCGGGCAGGTCGCAGTGCCACGGAGTCGGCCCGCACCATCATGGCCAATGCCTCCGCCAAAACCGATGTCATCGGCCACGCGCTGGTGCGCGCCGTGGGCCTGTGCCCACCCGGTACCTATGTGCGCATGGACAATGATGAACTGGCCGTGGTGCTGCGCCGCAGCAGCACGGCCAACTTGCCCTACGTGGCCATTATTGGCAAGGCCAACGGCGAACTGCTGGCGGCACCCCGACTGCACCGCACCGCGGGCAATGGCCCCCGTATTCGCTCGGCTCTTGCGGCGGCTGCGGTGCGCGCAAACCTCAACCATTTTCATATTTTGCAACTGGGCGCTTACGCAGCGCAGCAGACGCCGTAACTGCCAGGACCCTGGCAAGCCTTCAAGGTTTCTTTTTGCCCAGCCGGGACTCGGTGCCTTTGGCCAGACGCCCGATGTTTTCTGCGTGACGCCAGATCAACAGCAGCGACATGACCGCGGTGGACAGCACAATGCTCTTGTCCATCGCCCACACCACGCCATCGCCAAAGATGTAGTACACCGGTGCAAAAACAGCCGCCACCAGCGACGCCAGTGAGGAGTAGCGAAAGAAATAGGCGATCACCAGCCAGGTGACTCCGGTCGCCAGACCCAGGACCCAGCTGGTGGCCAGCAATACACCCAGTGCAGTCGCCACCCCTTTGCCGCCCACGAACCGGAAAAACACCGGGAATAAGTGCCCCAAAAATGCAGCCAGCCCCACCATGGCCACGGTGCCATCACTCAGCCCGTAGGGCTCGCCAAACCACTTGACCAGCATCACCGGCAGCCATCCCTTGAAGGCGTCCAGCAACAGGGTCACCACGGCAGCCACCTTGCTGCCGGAGCGCAGCACATTGGTGGCACCCGGATTTTTGCTGCCATAGGTACGCGGGTCGTTAAGCCCCATGACCTGACTCACAATGACCGCAAACGACAGCGAACCCACCAGATACGCACCCACGGTGGCGAACAGGGGATAAAAAGAAACGAGGGAATTCAAACCAGTTCTCCTGACAGGTTGGACCGGCCCCACTCCAACCGGTGGGGCTTCAGTCAGCCAGTGCGCACTGTACCTTCTTTGCGCCCAGCAACTGCACGCAAACTGCAGGGTCCAGCCCCACCAGATAGCCCCGGCGCCCGCCATTGATCAGTATTTTTGGCAAGCCCAGAATGCTTTCCTCGATATAAACAGGCATCGCCCGTCGTGTGCCAAACGGAGACGTGCCGCCCACCAGATAGCCGCTGTGCCGGTTGGCCACCTCGGGCGCGCACGGCTCCACGGACTTGGCGCCGATCTGTCGTGCCAGGTTTTTGGTCGACACCTTGCGGTTGCCGTGCATGAGCACCAGCAGAGGTTTGGCATCCTGGTCCTGCATGACCAGGGTTTTGACCACCTTGAACGGATCAAAGCCCAGCACCTGCGCACTGTGCTGAGCGCCGCCGTGCTCCAGGTAGTCGTAGGGATGTTCGGTGAATGCCACCTTGTTTGCCTTGAGCAACTGGGTGGCAGGGGTTTCGCTGACATGTTTGGCCATACCGGTATTTTCTACCGGAGCGGCCCACTACGGGCGGGCTTAGTGGGCCTTGACCGCCAATACCGGGCAAGAAACGGACAACAAAATTTCCTGCGCGACGCTGCCCATGATGAGCTTGCCCAAGGGCGAACGCTTGCGCAGGCCGATGATCAGTACCGATGCCTGCACGGATTCAACCAGCGCTTCAATTTCTTCAACCGCATTTTTGCCGCGAATAAACTGCTTGAACTCCGCATCAAGACCGTTGTCTGCCAGCAGCTGCTCGACGCGCTCGACATCCAGATAATCCGCCTTCGACGCGTCTTCGCCGCTCCCCCCGGGGCTGGCATTGACCACCACCAGGCGCTCATTGCGGCTCTTTGACATTTCAATCCCTGTTTGCAAGGCCGCCTGGCCCTCGGGACGGGGCACATACGCTACGACGATAGTCATCAGGGCACTCCTTCTTTGCTTGGCCAGTAGGTCGGGATTAAATAGTCACTGTCAACACGCCGGGTCGCGAATTTCCAGTCGAATGGCGTCAATGGCTGCCAGCACTTCGGGCGACAGCGTGGTGCCATAGGCGTTGATGTCTTCGTCCAGCTGTGCCACCGAAGTCACGCCGATGATGGTGCTGGCAACCTGCCATTTGGTATAGCAAAAGGCCAACGCAAACTGGGTGGGGGTCATGCCGTTGGCGCGCGCCAGCGCGTTGTAGCGCAGCGATGCTGCCACCGACTCCTTGCGACCCCAGCGCTGCTTGCGCACCGATTCATATCGGGCAATGCGGCCTTCCTTGGGCGCGTTCGGGCCGTCGATGCCGCTTTCGTCGTATTTGCCCGTGAGCAAGCCAAACGCCAAGGGCGAATAAGCCAGCAGCGACACGCCCAGGCGGTCCATGGTTTCATCCAGCCCGTTCTCCAGCCCCCGGCTGACCAGGCTGTAGACGTTTTGCACGGTTGCCACGCGCGGCAGGCCATGCTGCTCGGCCAGGCGCACAAATTCGTGCACACCGTACGGTGTTTCATTGGACAAGCCAATGGCCCGCACCTTGCCCGCCTTGACCAGAGTGCCCAGCGCCTCCAGCTGCTCATGAATACTGGTGACGGACTCGTCCCGCCGGGGGCTGTAGTACATGCCGCCGAACATGGGGACGCTGCGGTTGGGCCAGTGAATCTGGTACAGATCAATCACATCGGTCTTGAGCCGCTGCAGGCTGCCATCGCAGGCGGCAAGGATGTCGGCAGCGGTCAAATCACCGCTACCGCCGCGCACCCAGGGCATACCGCGGGACGGGCCGGCTACCTTGGTGGCAAGGGTCAACTTCTGGCGCAGACCCGGGCGGGCGGCCAGCCAGTTGCCCATGATTTTTTCGGTCAGGTTGAAGGTTTCAGCCCGGGGCGGCACGGCGTACATCTCGGCCGTATCCATAAAGGTGATTCCGCGCTCCACGGCGTGGTCCATGATGGTGTGGGCCGTGGGCTCGTCTACCTGCTCACCAAAGGTCATGGTGCCCAGGCAGATGACGGGAACATGCAGGTCGCTTTGACCGAGTTGAACATTTTTCATGGTGTGCAGGGGGTTGTATCTTTGGCAAAAACGACAGTTTATCGGGCCGCAACCGGGCTTGCTGTCACGGGCGCTTATTCCGCGCCCGCGCCTCCTCTTGCAGGCGCAGCACGCGCCGCTGCACCTTGCCGGTGGTCGTCATGGGCAGCGCCTCCACAAACTCGATCTCCTTGGGGTACTCATACGGCGCCAGCAAGCCTTTGACATGGGCCTGCAACTCCGCGGTGAGTTCGGAGTGATATTGGGCTAAAGCCCCCGTATTACCTGCGCAGGCAGCTATGAAATCAGGAGCAATTACGACATAGGCCTTGACCAGCGCGCCGCGCTCGGGGTCCGGCTTGGGCACCACGGCGGCGTTCATAACGGCCGGGTGCTTGACCAGGCAGTTTTCGATCTCGCCCGGGCCAATACGGTAACCCGCGGCCTTGAACACATCGTCCGAGCGGCCCTGGTACCAGAGGTAGCCGTCGGCATCGCGCACCGCCAGGTCACCGGTCCGGCACCAGTCACCGGTGAACTTGTCACGGGTGGCCGCCTCGTTCTTCCAGTAGCCCAGAAAGAAGATGGGGTCGGGGTGGCCGTGCACGTCAAAGCGGTTGAGCGCCACGTCACCGGGCACCCCCACCGGGCATTCCTGGCCGTCTTCATCAATCACCTGGACCCGGTGGCCGGGGTAGCCCATGCCCATACTGCCGGGTTTGGAGGGCCACAAGGCGTTGCAGTTGCCCACGATGTAGTTGATCTCGGTCTGGCCAAACATTTCGTTGGGTTTGACGCCGAGTTGCAGTTCGCAGTAGCCAAACACCGCGTCGCCCACCGCTTCGCCCGCGCTCATGATGGCCTGCAGCTTCAGTTGGAACTGCTGCGCCACGGTGCGCTGCTTTGATCCGGGATAGGCCTTCATCATGGCCTTGAGCGCGGTGGGGAACAAAAAGGTATGCGTGACTCCACAGGTGCCCATCAACTCCAGCGCGGTCTGCGGGCTGAAGCGTCCATTAAAAGCCACGATGGGGCGGCCAAAGTAGAGCGTGGGCAACAGCGCATCCATCAGGCCGCCAGTCCAGGCCCAGTCGGCGGGAGACCAGAAAACCGCGTCCGTTGTGGCGTTGTCCCGCCCATCAAAACCAAACCAGTTCTGGCTGGCCACAAAGCCCGGCAGGTTGCCGATGAGTGCGCGGTGCGCCAGCAAGGCACCCTTGGGGTTGCCGGTGGTGCCACTGGTGTAGATCAGCACGGCGGGGTCGTCGGCCTGGGTCATCACGGGCGCAAAACCGGGGCGCCCGCGTGCCACTGCGGCAGCCAGGTTGAAATCGCAATGCCCGTGGGTCACCGCCGGGTCCCCCACGCCCAACACCGTGCGCAACTGCGGGCAGGCATTGCGTGCAATTTTCAGGTGCAGCAGGGCCGTGGCGTCGCAAATGGCCAGCACGGCTTCACTGTCGTGCAGGCGGTATTCCAGTGCGTCGGGGCCAAACAAAAGCGACAGGGGCATGGCCACGGCGCCCATTTGCAGCACCGCCACATAGGCCACGGCGGTCTCGAAACTCTGGGGCATTACCACGGCCACCCGGTCGCCGCGCCGCACCCCCAGCTTCGCCAGCACGTTGGACAGGCGGTTGGCTTGCTCCTGCAGCTGCGAATAGGTATGAAAAGTGCTCTCAGCCCCCGTGGAATATGCGTGAACAGCTACGTTTTTTGTAGCGCCCGGCAAAGCCGCCCAACGCGCGCAGCACACCTGGGCAATGTTGAATTGCGCAGGCACCGCCCAGGTGAACGCACGGTGGATGTCGGCGTAGGCGGATTTCTTGTCCCGGTTTTGACTGACGCGCACGGTGGGGCTCCTTATGATGGGCTAAATGTACCAAGTCAAAAGAATCTCCCGTAGCGAGTTTGTCCCTATACGCAACCTGCCGTACCACGTGCAGATCTGGGGCGAGCCATCGCCCGACAAAGTGCCGATGGTCATGGTGCACGGCTGGATGGACGTGGCCGCCAGTTACCAGTTTGTGGTGGACGCCCTGAGCCACGACCACTACGTGATCGCCCCTGACTGGCGCGGCTACGGCAAGACGCCCTCGGGCGGAGTCGACAATTTCTGGTTCCCCGACTACCTGGCCGATCTGGACTTTTTACTGGACCACTACGCCCCCAACGATCCGGTCAACCTGATCGGCCACAGCCTGGGTGGCAACGTGGTGATGCACTACGCCGGTGTGCGCCCGGAGCGCATCCGCTGCCTGGTCAATCTGGAAGGCTTTGGCCTGCCCGCCACGGTGCCCGCCCAAGCCGCCAGCCGCTATGCCAAATGGATGGACGAACTCAAAAAGCTGCACCGCGGCGAAATGGACCTCAAGGCCTACGACGAGATCAGCGGCGTGGCGCGCCGGCTCATGAAGACCAATCCCCGCCTGAGCCCGGACAAGGCCAACTGGCTGGCGCAGCATTGGGCGGCGAAAAACGAACAGGGCAAGTGGGCCATCCTGGGTCAGCCGGCACACAAGGTCTCCAGCGCCCATATTTACCGGGTCGATGAGGTTGCGGAGCTGTACAAGCGCCTCACCATGCCGGTACTGGCGGTTGAAGCGTCTGACAACAGCCTGAATATGTGGTGGAAAGGCGCCTTCACGCTGGACCAGTACCACGAGCGTATCCAGTGCATACCCCATGTAGAAATCGCCTGCATTGACGAAGCCGGGCACATGATGCACCACGACCAGCCCGAGGTGCTGGCCGCGCTGATTGAGCGGTTTATTGATATGCAATGAGACGGGCGTTACTATTCCGACTCCAAGAAGTTTGTAAGATGAACCCTGCATGAAGCTCACCCGGACATTCAAACGATGTATCAGTATCGCCTTGGTCGGCGTGCTGTTCTTCGCCCAAATGGCCGTGGCGGCTTACGTTTGTCCGGTACAAAGCGGGGCTACAACGGGTCAACAACAAGTCGCCGCCAACCCGATGCCTGCCATGTCAGAGATGGCCGGTTGCGACGGCATGGACGGCATGGACGGCGTGAGCATGGATTCCGACTCGCCGAGTTTGTGCCATGCGTCTTGCAGCAATGCTGGACAAAGCGACCGAACCCCCACCCTGAAACTGCCCGTTGTAACACTCCACAGCGTGCCATTTGTGGTGCTGCCAGCCGCGCCCATGGTGCTTCAAGATCTGGCAGTTTCAGCCTATCCTACGCAGTCGGTCACGGCGTCCCCACCGCTGTCCGTTCTTTACTGCTGCCTTCGTATTTGACACTCCAGACGATGCTGTGCTGATGGCCTGAATGGTCGGATCAGCACCTTAGTCGCGTTGGGACGCTTGACCGGAACGATCCATGTGTCAGTAAGTGTCCATGCGCGATGCTCATCATCCGTCTGGAGATCTCATGAAACCGTTTATTTCGAGTCAGGTCGCGCTCGCCCTCAGCCTGATTTTCGGCCTGGGTATGGCTGCCAACACACAGGCCGCGGAGCCGTTGGGTTTCGCCCAAGCACTGAGCCTCGCTGAAACCCGTTCACGGGCACTGGCCGCGCAAGATTCTGCCGTGCTGGCCGCCCAAGAAATGGCGGGGGCTTCCGGCGAATTGCCCGACCCCACGCTCAAGCTGGGCATCAACAACCTGCCTATCAATGGGGACGACCCGTTCAGCCTGACCCGCGACTTTATGACCATGCGGTCGGTCGGCGTGATGCAGGAAATCACGCGCGGCGACAAACGCCGGGCGCGTGCCAGCCGCTTCGAGCGAGAAGCGGAAACGGCCATTGCCAGCCGCACCATGGCCTTGGCCAACCTGCAACGCGACACCGCTCAGGCATGGCTGAATCGCTACTACCAGGAGCGCCTGCGGGATCTGCTGGTCAGCCAACGCGATGAAGCCAGGCTGCAAATCGAGGCCGCAGACACCGGCTACCGCACGGGGCGTGGTTCGCAGGCGGATGTGTTTGCCGCCCGGTCTGCCGTGGCCCAAATTGAAGACCGCATGCTGCAAAGCGAACGCCAGCTGGCAAGCGCCAACACCCGCTTGACGCGTTGGGTGGGCACAGTGGGTGACACCCGCTCCGATGCATTGCCGAACATGGAGACCGTACCTGTGGGTGGGGGCGGGTTACCTGCACTGCTGGCCAAGCATCCCGGACTGAATTTGATGGAAAAACAAGAACAGGTGGCCGCTGCCGAAGCCGACATCGCCCGAGCGAACAAAAAGCCGGATTGGGCGGCTGAGCTGATGTTCAACCAGCGCGGGCCTGCTTATTCCAACATGGTGTCGATCAACGTCTCGGTACCGCTCCAGTGGGACACCAGCAAACGCCAAGACCGCGAGTTGGCAGCCAAGCTGGCCACAGTGGAACAACTGCGCGACCAGCGCGAAGAGGCCACCCGTGGTCAGCTTGCCGATGTTCAAGCAATGTTGCAGGAGTGGCAAAGCAACCGCGCGCGCATGGTCCGCTTTGACAACTCGCAAATCCCGCTCGCAAAAGAACGCACCCAGGCATCGCTGGCCGCCTATCGCGGTGGTAGCGGTAGCAGTACCGGGCTTATGGGCGGCAGCTTGACCGCTGTGCTGGAGGCCCGGCGCATGGAACTGGACACCCGCATGGAGCGCATCCGGCTGGAGTTGGAAACCGCCCTGCTCTGGGCGCAGTTGAATTACCTGACGCCTGCCAACGCCGAGCGCCCATCGCACTAAACCCGCACAAGGAAATCACATGAAAAACAAAACACGGGTGCTGGGCTTGGTGGCCGCTGGCATTCTGGGCGCAGGCGGCTACGGCATCTACCAAATGGGCCTGAGCAACGGAATGGGCATGACTGCGCCGACCGCAACCCCGACCCATGGGGGTAAGGTGCTTTATTACCACGACCCTATGGTGCCCGGTACCCAATTCGACAAGCCCGGAAAATCACCTTTTATGGACATGATGTTGGTGCCGGTGTACGCCGACAGCGGTACCGACCAGGGAAATGTCACCGTCAGCCCGCGCATCCAACAAAACCTGGGGGTGCGCACTGCTGCTGTGACGGAGGGCACGCTGTCGCCCCAAGTATCGGCAGTGGGCAGCATTGCGTTCAACGAACGCGACCAGGCTTTTGTGCAAGCTAGGGCCAGTGGCTACATCGAACGCCTGTTGGTTCGAGCCACACTCGATTCCGTTAGCAAAGGGCAGCCCCTGGCCGAAATCTATGTGCCGGACTGGGTGGCTGCACAAGAAGAGTTCTTGTCGGTGCGTCGCATGCAGGGCACTGAGCTGGCTACGCTGATTGACGCCGCCCGCCAGCGTATGCGCCAAGTCGGCATGAACGATGCACAAATACAGCGCGTGGAGGCCAGTGGTACGGCCCAGCCCCGGACCACGCTGGTAGCGCCTATTTCGGGCATCGTGGTGGAGCTGATGGCGCGCGATGGCATGACCGTCATGCCCGGAGCCACGTTGTTCCGCATCAATGGTCTGTCCACCGTTTGGGCGAACGCTGAGGTGCCCGAAAGCCAGGCCGCCCTGCTGCGCCCCGGTGTCAAGGTGCAGGCCAAGAGCCCGGCCGTGCCGGGTGCCACATTCAACGGCACCGTACAAGCCATCCTGCCCGAAGTCAATGCCAGTACCCGAACGCTGAAAGCCCGGGTTGAGCTGGCGAACCCCAGCGCCCGTTTGGTGCCTGGCATGTTCGTTCAAATGCAGTTTGCAGATGCACAGGGCGCCAAGGCGCTATTGATTCCCACCGAGGCAGTGATTCAGACCGGCAAGCGCACAGTCGTCATGCTGGCGGAGCAGGAAGGCCGGTTCCGCCCGGTCGAGGTGGACATTGGCATGGAAAGCGGTGGGCAGACCGAGATCAAGCGCGGCCTGCAAGTCGGCCAGCAAGTCGTGGTGTCCTCGCAGTTCCTGATTGACTCGGAGGCCAGCCTCAAAGGTATCGAAGCTCGGCTCAATGAGCCCACCATGGCAATGGAGAAAAAGCCATGATTGCCCAACTGATCCGCTGGTCGATCGTTAACCGTTTTCTGGTGCTGCTGGCCACGCTGTTGCTCAGCGCCTGGGGCGTGTATGCCGTGCTGAAGACGCCACTGGATGCGCTGCCTGATTTATCGGACGTGCAGGTCATCATCCGCACCACCTACCCCGGCCAGGCGCCGCGCATTGTGGAGAACCAGGTCACCTACCCGCTGACCACCACCATGCTGTCGGTGCCGGGGGCCAAGACGGTGCGCGGTTACTCGTTTTTTGGCGACTCTTTTGTGTATGTGCTGTTCGAGGACGGCACGGACCTGTATTGGGCCCGCTCACGGGTGCTGGAGTACCTGAACCAGGTGCAAGGGCGCTTGCCTGCCGCGGCCAAGGCCTCGCTGGGGCCGGATGCCACGGGCGTGGGCTGGATTTACCAGTACGCGCTGATTGACCGCAGTGGCACGCAAGACCCGTCGCAGTTGCGCGCCCTGCAGGACTGGTTTTTGAAATACGAACTCAAGACCGTGCCCAACGTGGCCGAGGTGGCCTCGGTCGGCGGCATGGTGCGGCAGTACCAGGTGGTGCTGGACCCCGACAAACTGGCCGCCTACCGCATCCCGCACACCAAGGTGGTGGACGCCATTCAAAAAGCCAACCAGGAAAGCGGTGGCTCGGTGCTGGAGTTGGGCGAAGCCGAATACATGGTGCGTGCCTCGGGCTACCTGCAAGGCTTGGACGACTTCCGCAAGATCCCTTTGATGACCACCGATGCGGGGGTGTCGGTGCGCTTGGGCGACGTGGCGCGTATTCAACTCGGCCCTGAAATGCGACGCGGCATTGGCGAATTAGACGGTGAAGGCGAAGCCACGGGCGGCGTGATCGTGATGCGCTCGGGCAAAAACGCGCTGGAGACGATAGCCGCCGTCAAAGCCAAATTGAAGGAGTTGCAGAGTAGCCTGCCCAAAGGCGTGGAGATCGTGCCCGTGTACGACCGCTCCAGCCTGATCGGGCGGGCGATTCAAAACCTGGGTTTCAAGCTGCTGGAAGAGTTTGCGGTGGTGGCGGTGGTCTGCCTGATTTTTCTGTTTCACCTGCGTTCCGCGCTGGTGGCCATCGTGTCCTTGCCGTTGGGCATTCTGGCCGCTTTCATCGTCATGCACTACCAGGGCGTAAATGCCAACATCATGTCGCTAGGCGGCATTGCCATTGCCATTGGCGCGATGGTGGATGCCGCCGTGGTGATGATTGAGAACGCGCACAAACACTTAGAGCAGTGGAAGCACGATCACCCGGACGGTGTGCTGGCCGGTGAGGCCCGCTGGCGGGTGATTGGTGATTCGGCGGCAGAGGTCGGCCCCGCGCTATTTTTCTCGCTGCTCATCATCACGCTATCCTTCATTCCAGTGTTTACGCTGGAAGCGCAAGAGGGGCGTTTATTCTCGCCGCTGGCGTTCACTAAAACCTACTCCATGGCGGCAGCGGCGGGCTTGTCGGTCACCTTGATTCCGGTGCTGATGGGCTACTTGATTCGTGGGCGCATTCCGGATGAAAACAGCAATCCACTGAACCGCTTTTTGATTGCCGTGTACCGGCCACTTTTAGAAAAAGTGTTGGACTGGCCCAAGCTGACGCTGGGTGTGGCAGCCGTGCTGTTGGTCTTGAGCCTGTGGCCCTTGCAGCACATAGGTGGCGAGTTCATGCCGCGTCTGGATGAGGGTGATTTGCTCTACATGCCCTCCGCCCTGCCGGGCTTGTCGGCGGGCAAAGCGTCGGAGCTGCTGCAGCAAACGGACCGCCTGATCAAAACCGTGCCCGAGGTGTTGAGCGTGTATGGCAAGGCTGGTCGCGCCGAGACCGCCACCGACCCGGCCCCAATGGAGATGTTCGAGACCACTATCCAGTTCAAGCCGCGTGACCAGTGGCGTCCGGGCATGACGCAAGACAAGCTGGTAGACGAGCTGGACCGCATTGTCAAGGTGCCGGGCCTGGCCAACATTTGGGTACCGCCCATCCGCAACCGCATCGACATGCTGGCTACCGGCATCAAGAGCCCGGTGGGCGTGAAAGTAGCAGGCGCAGACCTGGTCACCATCGACCGCATCACCGGCGAGATTGAAAAGGCCTTAAAAGATGTGCCCGGCGTCAGCAGCGCCTTGGCCGAGCGTCTCACGGGCGGCCGCTATGTGGACATCAACATCCGCCGCGACGATGCCGCCCGCTACGGGCTCAACATCGCCGATGTGCAATCCGTCATCAGCACTGCCGTGGGCGGTGAAAACATTGGCGAAACGGTGGAGGGCTTGCAACGCTTCCCCATCAACCTGCGCTACCCGCGTGAGCTGCGCGACTCCATGGAGAAGCTGCGCGTGCTGCCCATCGTCACCGAGCGTGGGCAGCGGCTGGTGTTGTCAGATGTGGCCGATGTGCGCATCACCGATGGCCCGCCCATGTTGCGTAGCGAGAACGCGCGGTTGTCCGGCTGGGTGTACGTGGACATTCGCGGGCGCGACCTGCGCTCGGCGGTGAAGGACATGCAGGCTGCCGTGGCGCAACAGGTGAAGTTGCCGCCCGGCTATTCAATATCATGGTCGGGGCAGTTTGAGTTTTTGGAGCGGGCCACGGCCAAGCTCAAGCTGGTGGTGCCATTCACGCTGCTGATCATCTTTGTGCTGCTGTACCTGACCTTCAAGCGCTTTGACGATGCGGCGCTCATCATGGCGACGCTGCCGTTTGCCTTGATTGGCGGCATCTGGCTGCTGTACTTGCTGAACTACAACCTGTCGGTAGCGGGCGCGGTAGGCTTCATAGCGCTGGCTGGGGTGTCGGCGGAGTTTGGCGTCATCATGCTGCTGTACCTGAAGCAAGCCTGGGACAAGCGCATTGCCCAGGGCAAAACCGAGACGGCCGACCTGATGGATGCCATTCGCGAAGGCGCGGTGCTGCGGGTACGCCCCAAGGCGATGACGGTGGCCGTGATTCTGGGTGGACTGCTCCCCATCATGTGGGGTACTGGCACCGGCTCTGAGGTGATGCAGCGTATTGCTGCGCCGATGGTGGGCGGCATGGTTACCGCGCCGCTGCTGTCGATGTTTGTGATTCCCGCGGCTTATCTGCTGATGCGCAGACGACGCGAACCGAAGCCGCGCCGATGGATGTTTTGGAAGGGTCATCGTGAATCCGCATAAGCCGATTTCCAATTGGATGCTCACGGTCAGGTCCAGCCTTGCAATTCATCGCTGGCTTCGTGAATCACCCGCCACGGGCAAGTGCGCTGCGGTTGCGCGCCTTCAACATGGGCTCTCGCATCCGCAAAATTAATTCAATATGCACCGCGTATTGGGTGGCTACAAATCGGCTAACCACAAGAACAAGCGCACTGATTGGTGCCCCTGCAATGGGTGGCGTGGCCCGACGCGGAGGCGCCAGATAGTCAGTTAGACTGGGGCAAAGGAGTCATCACTATGGCAGGCGTTTTTGGTAAAGATCCCAACATGCGGAAGAGCGGCGGTCAGGAAGAGTTGGACCGGATCAGTGACGAGCGCAAGCGCAAGCTGGCGGAAGCTGCAGCCAAGTTCCGTCAAAAGAAGCCGGCTGCCACCACCGATAAAGCGGTGCCTGCTCCGAAGAAGTGAACCCAGCAGCCAACGCGATCCTGTTTACGACTAACCGTCATCGCCGTACGGACACCGGGCTAATGTCGATTGCGCTGGCACAGTGAATGGCCGCTTTACCCAAGCGCCAATGACCGGCAGGGGGGCTCTATGTGATTTCACGGTGCCGATCCGGCAGTCCGGGTCCTTCCATGGCCAGACACGTCGGTAGCGCCGCAAATCGACCACCGCGAGGACAGCATCCGGCTGCCGGACCGACTGCCCTCGCCCGGGCTTGGTCGCGCATGTCTCTAAAATGCAGGGTTATTCAAGTAATCACTGTTTAGGACAAAAGATCATGGAAATCGAACGCATCAACACCATTGGTACCCAACTCAACGGCCTGACCGCAAGGACCCAAGAGTTACGGGGGTATCTTTGACTACGATGCCAAAACGGAACGCCTGCGCACGGTCAACGCCTCGCTAGAAGACCCCGCCGTCTGGAACGACCCCAAGCACGCCCAGGAACTGGGCAAAGAGAAGAAGGCCCTGGAGGGCGTGGTGGTCACCATTGCGGATCTGGAACGCGAGCTGTCGGACAACCTCGAGTTGTTCGAGATGTCCAAGGAAGACGGTGACGAAGCCGGCCTGCTCACCATTGAGGGCGAGACCGCCAAACTGGCCGCCATCATCGAGGGCCTGGAGTTCCGCCGCATGTTCAGCAACCCGGCCGATCCGCTGAACTGCTTTCTGGACATCCAGGCGGGTGCCGGTGGCACTGAAGCCTGCGACTGGGCCAGCATGCTGCTGCGCCAGTACCTCAAATACGCCGAGCGCAAGGGCTTCAAGACCATCATTGAGGATGAGACCGCAGGCGATACCGCCGGAATCAAGGGCGCCACCATCAAGATCGAAGGGGAGTACGCCTTTGGCCTGCTGCGCACCGAGACCGGCGTGCACCGCCTGGTGCGCAAGAGCCCGTTCGACTCGTCGGGCGGTCGCCACACCAGTTTCGCCAGCGTGTTTGTGTACCCCGAGATTGATGACTCGATCGAGATCGACATCAATCCATCTGACGTGCGCACCGACACCTTCCGTGCCAGCGGCGCGGGCGGCCAGCACATCAACAAGACCGACTCGGCGGTGCGCCTGACGCACATTCCTACCGGTATCGTGGTGCAGTGCCAGGACGGTCGCAGCCAGCACAGCAACCGCGACGTCGCCTGGAAGCGCCTGCGCTCGCGCCTGTACGACTTTGAGCTGCGCAAGCAACAGGAAGCCCAGCAAAAGCTGGAAGACACCAAGACCGATGTCGGCTGGGGCCACCAGATTCGCAGCTACGTGCTGGACAACAGCCGTATCAAGGACTTGCGCACCAACGTCGAAGTGTCTGCCACCCAGAAGGTGCTGGACGGCGACCTGGATGTGTTCATCGAAGCCTCCCTCAAGCAAGGCGTTTGATGATGCAAAACCCGCGCGCTGACTCGGCTGAACCGGTGGAGGCGTTCATCTTTGACATGGACGGCACCATGATCAACTCCATGCCCTGGCACGCCAAAAGCTGGGTGGAGTTCACCCACCGCCATGGCCTGGAGCTGGACCTGCCCGACCTGATGCGTCGCACCACCGGGCGCAATGGCGCGGAGTGCATACGCGAGCTGTTTCAAAGCGAGATGGATGACGCGCAGGCCTGGGCCCTGATTCACGAGAAAGAAGTGATTTACCGCGAGATGTTCGCACCGCAGTTTTCTGAAGTGGCGGGGTTCACGGCTTTTTCGGAGCGGGCGCGCAGCCATGGCCTCAAGGTCGGCGTCGGCACCGCAGGTGATCGGCACAACATTGAATTCGTACTGTCGCACCTTAAATTGCCAACACACCCGCTGGCGCTGGTGGGTGGCGATGAAGGCCTGCCCGGCAAGCCCGAGCCTGCTATATTTTTGGAAGCAGCACGCCGAATGAAGACGGGGGCTAGCGCCTGTATTGTCTTTGAAGATGCGCCCTTTGGCATTGAAGCCGCACGCCGCGCGGGCATGCGGGCGGTGGCCATCTGCACCGGCCACAGCGCCGCTGAGCTGGCCGGGCCGCATGTGCTGGCCGCCGTGCGGGACTACCACGAGTTGTTTGAATCTAATTTTCTGGAGAGTTTGCATGTTGCATCTGCTTAAAGCCACCGGCGAAGGCCACGGCCCCGCCACGGTCGTCAACCGCGGCGACTACACCGCACCCGCCTTCCGGATTGAAACCGTCGAGCTGACGTTTGACCTGGATCCGGCCAAAACCCGGGTGCTCAACAAAATGCGCCTGCGCCGCAACCCCGATGTGGCCGCGCAAGCCTTGAAGCTGGATGGCGAAGAGCTCAACCTGGCCCGCGTGCTGGTCAATGGCCAGGGCACGTCGTTCAAGCTGGAGGGCAACCAGCTGGTGCTGGAAAACCTGCCAGAAGGACCAGACGCGTTTGAGCTGGAAATCTTTACCACCTGCGCGCCGGTCAAGAACACCAAGCTGATGGGCTTGTACGTCAGCAACGACTCCTTCTTCACCCAGTGCGAGGCCGAGGGCTTTCGCCGCATCACCTACTTCCTGGACCGCCCCGATGTGATGGCCAGCTACACCGTGATGCTTCGCGCCGACAAGGCCAAATACCCCGTTTTGCTATCCAACGGTAATCTGGTCGAAGAAGGCAAGCTCGAAGACGGCCGCCACTTCGCCAAGTGGGTGGACCCGCACAAGAAGCCCAGCTACCTGTTCGCCCTGGTGGCGGGCAAGCTGGTGGCGCGCGAGCAGCGCATCACCACCCGTGGTGGCAAAGACCATTTGCTGCAGGTCTATGTGCGCCCGGGCGACATGGACAAAACCGAACATGCGATGAACTCGCTGATCAACTCCGTGGTCTGGGACGAGGCCCGTTTCGGCCTGCCGCTGGATCTGGAGCGTTTCATGATCGTCGCCACCAGCGACTTCAACATGGGCGCCATGGAGAACAAGGGCCTCAATATCTTCAACACCAAGTACGTGCTGGCCAGTCAGGCCACGGCGACCGATGTGGATTACGCCAACATTGAGTCCGTGGTGGGCCACGAGTATTTTCACAACTGGACCGGTAACCGCGTCACCTGCCGCGACTGGTTCCAGCTGAGCCTCAAGGAAGGCCTGACCGTCTTCCGCGACCAGGAATTCAGCCAGGATCTGTGCTCGGACGCCTCGGCGCGCGCCGTCAAGCGTATTGAAGACGTGCGCGTGCTGCGCACCTCGCAGTTCCCCGAAGACGCCGGTCCCATGGCCCACCCCGTGCGCCCGGACAGCTACATCGAAATCAACAACTTCTACACCGTCACCATTTACGAAAAAGGTGCCGAAGTGGTGCGTATGATGCAAACCCTGGCGGGCACGCCAGCCCAAAATATTTCGGGGCGTGACGGCTTTGCCAAGGGCATGAAGCTGTACTTTGCACGCTTTGACGGCCAAGCGGTGACCTGTGACGACTTCGCGCAATCCATTGCCGATGCCAACCCCGACTCCAGCCTGGCCGCCCTGTTGCCCCAGTTCAAGCGCTGGTACAGCCAGGCGGGCACACCGCGTTTGGCCTCCACCGGCACCTACAACCCGGCGCAGCGCACCTATACGCTGCACTTCAACCAAAGCTGCGCTGCCACACCCGGTCAAGCCGCCAAGGAAGCCTTTGTGATTCCCGTCAGCCTGGGTCTGGTAGGCACCAGTGGTGCTTCCCTGCCCCTGCAGGTGCAGGGCAGTGATGTCGCCGCGGGCGAAAGCCACCTGTTTGTCATGACCGCAGAGGCCGAGTCCATCACCTTCGTGAACGTGGCCGAGGAGCCTGTGCCCTCCATCCTGCGTGGTTTCAGCGCCCCGGTGGTGCTGGACTTTGATTACACCGATGCCCAGCTGCTCACCCTGCTGGCCAACGACCCCGACCCGTTCAGCCGCTGGGAAGCGGGTCAGCGCCTGGCTTTGCGCAGCGCTATCAATTCAATAGCTGCTCCCGCAGACGCCACGGGGGCTAGCGTGTTAAACGGTGCTTATATTGACGCCATGCGCTCTGTGCTGCGCCACCCCAGGCTGGACGCGGCGTTCAAGGAACTGGTGCTCACCCTGCCCTCCGAGACCTACATCGCTGAACAACTCGGCGTGGTCGAGCCCCAGCGCATTCACGCGGTGCGCGAATCCATGCGCTTGCAGCTCGCCGTACAGCTGCACGCCGACTGGGAATGGGCCTTTGCAGCGCACCAGGAAAACGGCGCTTATCGCCCAGATGCTGTATCCGCCGGGCGTCGCGCCCTGGCTGGTATGGCGCTCAGCTTTTTGTGCCTCTCTTCAACGGAAACGGGTGATGCCGTCTGGCCGGGCAAAGCCCTGCAGCGCTTCAAGGATGCGGGCAACATGACCGACCGCGCCAATGCCCTGCAGGCACTGGTGGTCAGCGGCCATGCACTCGCGGCCCCCGCCCTTGCGCGCTTTCATGCACTGTTCAAAGACGAAGCGCTGGTGCTGGACAAATGGTTTTCCCTGCAAGCCGGAGCGCCCGACCGGGCCGGCAATGTATTGCCTGCCGTGCGCCAACTGATGGCACACCCGGACTTCAACATCCGCAACCCCAACCGGGCCCGCAGCGTCATCTTCAGCTTCTGCAGCGCCAATCCCGGCGCGTTCCACCGCGCCGATGCAGCAGGCTATGTGTTCTGGAGCGAGCGCGTGATCGAGCTCGACGGCATCAACCCCCAGGTTGCCGCCCGTCTGGCCCGCGCGCTGGACCGCTGGAAGCGCCTGGCCGAACCTTACCGCACCGCGGCGTGCGAGGCACTCAAGCGCGTATCCGCCAAGACTGACCTCAGCAACGACGTGCGCGAGGTCATTGACCGCGCACTGGCTGATTAATTTTCTGGAGTTTCCATGGCTAAAAACATATCACTGACCCGCTACCTGGTTGAACAGCAGCGTGTGGACGGGCACATTCCGTCGCAATTGCGCCTGCTGCTGGAGGTGGTGGCACGTGCGTGCAAAAGCATCAGCCAGGCCGTCAACAAGGGCGACCTCGGTGATGTGATGGGCACTGCCGACAGCGAAAACGTGCAGGGCGAGATTCAGAAGAAGCTCGACATCATCGCCAACGAAGTACTGATCGAGGCCAACGAATGGGGCGGCCACCTTGCGGGCATGGCCAGCGAGGAAATGGAAGGCATCTACGTGGTGCCCAACCGTTACCCTCAGGGCGAATACCTGCTGATGTTTGACCCGCTGGACGGCTCCAGCAACATTGACGTCAACGTGAGCATCGGCACCATCTTCAGCGTGCTGCGCATGCCCGAAGATGATCGTGGTGTGGATGAAGGCGATTTTCTGCAGCCCGGCAGCCAGCAGGTTGCCGCCGGTTACTGTGTGTATGGACCGCAGACCACGCTGGTGCTGACCGTGGGTGACGGTGTGGCCATGTTCACCCTGGACCGGGAGCAGGGTTCTTTTGTGCTGACCCGCGAGAATGTGCAGATACCTGCCGACACCCAGGAATTCGCCATCAACATGAGCAACATGCGCCACTGGGATGCGCCCGTGAAGCGTTATGTGGACGAATGCCTGGCCGGTGTGGAAGGCCCACGCGAAAAAGACTTCAATATGCGCTGGATTGCCAGCATGGTGGCCGATGTGCACCGCATCCTGACCCGCGGCGGTGTGTTTATGTACCCCTGGGACAAACGCGAACCCCACAAGCCCGGCAAGTTGCGCCTGATGTATGAAGCCAACCCGATGAGCTGGCTGATCGAGCAGGCCGGCGGCGCCGCCACCAACGGACGCCAGCGTATTCTGGATATCCAGCCGACCCAATTGCATGAGCGCGTCAGCGTAGTTCTGGGCTCGAAGAACGAAGTGGAACGCGTCACCCGCTACCACACAGAGGCTTGAGGGCCCGCATGAACTGACCCGGATATAATTCCCCACTTGTAAGCCGCTTTAGCTCAGTTGGTAGAGCAGCTCCTTCGTAAGGAGAAGGTCGTCAGTTCGACTCCGACAAGTGGCACCAA
>Ga0105047_10006464_pt1 | contig 19902 bp, 19 predicted proteins | sample MAT04_FD_78384 | JGI IMG/M metagenome (GOLD analysis project Ga0105047, IMG submission 78384) | Freshwater microbial communities from Lake Fryxell liftoff mats and glacier meltwater in Antarctica - MAT-04 (megahit assembly) | ecosystem: Environmental > Aquatic > Freshwater > Ice > Liftoff...
CACCCCCCCCCCCCCCCCCACCGCCGCTCCAGCCGCCCCCGCCACTCCAGCCGCCGCCGCCGCCGCCACTGCCGGAGCTAGAAGGCCGGCTGGCAAAGGTGGAACTGGCGCTGCTCAAGAGCGTGCCCAAGCCCGCACTCATGCCGGACAGGCTCGTGCCGAGGCCGCGGCTGGCGTCGCTCAGCCCACCGCCCAGCCCCCCCCCATCACCGGCATCGCCGCCACCGCCCGGCATGCCGCCAGCCATGATGACTGGGCCGCCGGAGCCATAATAGCGCCGGTGATACGGGCCGTAGAGCGTTGGCGATGGGATGTACCAACCCGGGGCCGGCGCGTTGACCTGCTCAAACTTGCGGATGTAGTCCTTGTCGACGCCAAACGCGATCGCATAGGGCAGCCAGCGATCCCAGATTTCCTTCTGCGCGTCGACATCGGTGTACTTGTCGATGTTGCGCAGATATTCCTTGAAGGCCTTCCAGCGCGCCGCCACTTCGGCGCCGGCATCGGTCTTGCGCGGCATGGCGTTCGCGATGACGATGACCGCCAGCGCCGTCACAAAGAGGCCGATTGCCGGACAGACCGCCGCCGCCGCAAAGCTAAGCAGGAAGATCGTGCCCATAATGCCCACGAGCACCGCCAGCCCAATCAGCGCGCCGCCCATGCAGCCAAACTTGGTGCGCACGCTGTCCGGGTTTTCCTTGTAGAAACCGCGCTCGATCAGATCCGCATACATCTTTTTGTTGATTTCGGCGATGTGTACGTAGAACTTGTCCTTCATTTCGGACAAGCGCACTTCGTCTCCGCTGCCAAACATGCCGGCGATGAGCTCCTGCTCGTACGGCGCCAAGACAACATCCTTATTTTCGTGGCGGTACACAAAATCTGTACTCATGCGCCAGAAACTCTTTTCTTTGTCTTCGGTGATGCTGATGGCTTTGCGCCGCGCCAGATCGACGATGGTCGCAATGATATCTTGCATGTCTGCCTTGTCGTCGATCAGCACACCGACCAGGCCCGGCGGCAACGAATCAGGCGGCTCGGGCAAATAATCGGCCACGCGCACCACCGGTTTGTCACGCCCGCCGCGATACCACACCAGATAGACAAAGGCCGGGCCACCCAAGAGCAGCAACAAGCCTAACCCGCCCAGCAGCACATTGACCAACGGCGCCCACTGGTCGCGGAACGCCACTTCAGCATCGCGGGCCGCGGCGGCGCTGTCGACCTGCGCTTGCCAGGGCGGCGCCACGCCGGCCACCACATTGGGCGTAAATTGGACGCGCACTTTCAGTTCTTCGCCGGCGTTCAGCACGCTGCCCAAATCAAACAGAATGGCACGGTTTTCGTCCAATAGTTCGGCGCTGACCCGATCGCGTGCATCGGCCTCGTTGATGACGGCCGCATATTGCATGATCACCGCCGGGGCCGGTACAAAGACGCGCACGCGGCCGGCCAACACCGGGAATTGGCGGTCGCCATAGATCGCCCGCCACACAAGTTGGTCGCCCTCTGGGTAATAGCGCAGACCGTCGTTGACCGTATAGCGAAGCGTGTACGTTTCGGGCTGGTCGGTCGCCGGGAAGTACCAGCGGATCACATATTGGTCGCCCTGGTCGTCCACCACAAAGGTGTACGGCTCATTGCCGCCGCTGGCCTGCGTGTAGGAATTGCCGCTGTCGTCGGTCATCGCCCAATTGGTGATCGAGCTGTACTCGCCCTTCAGAATGTTCCGGTAGCCGAAGGTAAACGTGCCGTCGACAAAGCGGATGGCCTGGTGCTCCGCCACGTCGAAGCTGCCATTCTGGTTGATTGTGATATCGACGTCGAAGCGATCCCAGACGATACTTTTTTCGGCGGCCAAAGCCGGCAGAGCAAAAACGACAAGCAGACCGGCGACGAGCAGACCGGTCAGGAACGTCCACATCCAACGTTGCCGGATACGCATAGTGCCTCCCCTGACTGATGGCTGACGATTCTGACACGGGTACGCCCCTCATTGAGCGTACGTCGTGCATTTTTTCTGGCATTGCACCTGCATCCCCAACGATCATACCAGAAATTGGGTCAGACTGTTTGACATTCTACCAACATTTAGGCTGACATCCAACTGGCGGTGAAAGGGTAAGCGAGTGAGGGAATGAGCGGGTGAGTTAGAGCGGATCACCCGCATTCGGATCGGCTTCTGGATTGAGGACTTCATCGATACGGTCAATTTCGCCGGTCTCAAGCGGCGGCAGTTCGTGCAGCCCGGTCAAGCCGAAGTGGCGCATGAACAGGTCGGTGACGCCGTAGATCACCGGGCGGCCGGGCGCGTCCATGCGGCCCACTTCCTCAATGATCCCGCGCTGCAACAGCGATCGCAACACCCCAGAACAGTCGACGCCGCGCACGGCTTCGATTTGGGCGCGCGTCACCGGCTGCCGGTAGGCCACCACGGCCAGGGTTTCTAGGGCGGGGCCACTGAGTTTTGTGGATACGTCCAGGTTCAAGAACGCTTCGATCAGCCCGGCCGCTTCCGGCGCCGTCACCAGTTGATAGCGGCCACTGCGCTCTTGCAGGCGCAAACCACGCCCGGCGGCGCGGTAGTGTTCACTCAGTTCCTGCAAAGCCGCCGTAACCGCCGCACCGTCCAGCCCAAAAACGCGCCCGAGTTGCTGTGGCTCCATCGGCTCCTCGGCCACGAAGAGCAAGCTCTCCAGAGCAGCCCCCAACGGCAGGCTACTCTCGACGGCGATTAACGGCACCTGAGGGTCGGCGGCCGCTTCGGCATTGGCTGGTTCAACCACCACGGTGGAAACGGGCGCTGTGCTGCGCTTGCGGGCGCCAGACGCGCTGCGTTCGGGAAGCGCGGCTGGCGCATCGGTTTCAGCGGCGGGCGCTGCCACCGGCGCCGTCAGGTCGAGCGGCGGGGGGACGCGTGGTTCATTGGCAGGCAAAGGTGTGGGCGCAGACATAGGCAGGGTCGTCGTCGGCGTGGCAATGGTTTGGATGAGTTGGCGAAAGTTGTCGAACGTAACCTGCACAAAGCGGCGCAGGGTCATCGGCTGCAAGCGCGACCTCATGGTCGCCGGTTCCCGGTCGCCATCTCAGTTGTTCCATTCCGGTTCAAAGGGCGCGCACCGCATGTGCACATCCAACTTCCCCAGGCGCAACCCCATGTCGCGCTCGATTACTTCACGCGTGACATCGACGACCTCATCGGTCTTCATTGGGATGTCGATGTCGGGCGCCGTCTCAATTTCCAGGCGGATGTCCACCGATCGGCCGCGCGACTTGACGGCGGGAATCACCGTGATCACCTCCGCCAGTTGGTCCAGATGCCACTGCAGCCGCCGGCCAACGCTGTTCGTATCCAGTTCAGCGGAACCCCCTTCGGTGGTGCGGATGCGCACCCCCCGTTTGCGGCCACTCAGCACCTCAAAAAAGAGCAGGGTGCCAAAGAGCAGGATGGCGCCGATGCCAACGCTGGCCTGCGCGACCAGAAAATAGGTTGGGTTTGCCGTCTGCCAGGTCGCCAGCCAACGGGCCAGCGCGTCCACCTGGGTCTGCAGCCAGCCCACTGCCGCCATGGGCATCACGGCCAAGACCAGCGCTGTGGCCAGCAGCAGCAGCCACAGCAGAATGGCCAATATCCGGTTGAACAGGTTCATACCTGGGTCCCTCGTACCAATTCTTGCCTACCTACGCGCCCATTATACCGCAGTCCCGTGCCGCTGCCGAACGCGCTGCCAGACGGCAGCGGCAAAGCCCGCCACGACCAGAACGCCGCCAAGCACACACAGCCACAACCCCAGCATCCAGCCGGTGGGCTGAAAGGTGAAGACCACACGATGGTCGCCAGCCGGCACTGGCACGCCGCGAAAGAGCACGTTAGCTGGATAAATGGCCGCCGGCGCGCCGTCTACCGTCGCCTGCCACCCCGGATAGTAGGCGTCGGTCAACACCAGCAGGGCGGGTTCGGCGCTGGCAGTGCGCAACTCGACCCGTTCCGGCGCATAGCTGACCACTTCGACGGTGCCTGTAGTGGTCGCCGTGCTGGTCAGCGGCGCCATGCCCTCCACGACGACGGCGGGCGCCGGGCCGGGCCGTCCTTGCAGCAGGGCGAGCGCCTGTTCGGGGCTCGCTGCCGCCAGGGTCGTTGTCGCCAGGTAGGCACGTGGACGCAGATCCAGGTTCTCGTAGATCTTCACGTCGCCGCTGTGCACCCGCGCAAAGCGCCCGCGATCGCTGGGCAGCAGCGCACTCAACATGTGCGTACGCGCATCGACCAGCGTCGCTGCCTGCACCACCACCGGGAAGCGCTGGTCGAGCGCCCGCACGCTGATGCCTGCCGCCACCAGCGGCCCACTAAAGGGCAGACGCACGCGATACTCCTGGCGCCCACCTTCCACATCTTGATACGCCACGTTGGCCCCACTGGTTGCGGCCAGGACGCTGCCCAGCGCACCGTCGGCAAGCTGTGCGCCGGGCGCGCCGCCAGCGGTGACCGTGAACTGCTCGGCCACACCAAAGCTATCTGTGACGGTCACACTCGCCACCGGCTTGGCCGTAGCCCGCAACTCATCCACGGCGGCCGCGCCGGCGTCGACATACGCAATCAGATCCAGATGCGTGGCGGAGAAGTCAGCAGGCGTCTCGATCTGCATTGGCAGGTGCGTCGCCTCCAGGCGCGCGCCGATCTGCCGGTCATAATAGACATCCTCAAACCACAGATCGCGCACCTTGTCGGTGATGAGGTATTGGACGTTGGCCAGATTCAGCACGCTGGCGGGCGGCACATCCTGTAATTGCTCGCGCAGGCGTCCATCCGGCACATAGTCGTCAGCCGGGATCAGTAAGCCGGCGAACTGGTTGAAGCGGCGCAACGGCAGCACCCCGCCGTCAAAGCCATCCAGCGCGGGGATGCGCCAGTAGAGCGCCAGATTGGGCGCCAGGAGCTCCTGCACCTTCTGCGCAATCACCAGGTCTTCAAAAGCCGCCGGCGACAGGGAGGGCGGCGTGCTCTCAACCAGGATGCGCCGGTAGTCGGGCATGTCGCCGGGGTCGTAGGTAATCGTGCTCAGGCCGAGAAAGCGGCCGGCAGCGGCCGCTCCCGCGGTCGCACGCGCCGGATCGGTGAGCAGATGCGCCGGCGCCGTGCGCACACCGTCCACCGCCTCCGGCGCGGTCGGTCGTGTATAGGGCAGCGCGCGTGCTGCCAGCAAAAGATCGAGCGCGACCGCCGCCAGCAGCGCCGCCGCCAGCGTGCGCCGCCGAGCTGGTTTCAGCTTTGGCCACGCCCTGCCTGCTCCCTGGCGCTGGCCGCCAATCAGGTGGTCGCAGCCCACCCCGGCCAGCACCGCCATGCCGAGCGTGTAGAGCATCATCCAACGCGCCGGCGCCCGGAAGAGGTCGAAGCCAGGCACGAACTGGTGCAGCACGAAATAGAGCGGATTCCAGCGGCCAAACGCCAGCAAGAGCCCCAGCAACGCGAAGAGAATGCCAAAGGTACGCGCCGGCCCGCGCCCCTTCCAGGCGCCAACCAGGGCAAGCACAAGACCCACCAGCCCGACAAACGCCACGAACTCGGTGTAGGCTGGCGTGTCAAATACGGACTCCAAGCTGACCAGGCCATAGCTTGGCAGCAGCGTCCACCCCAGGGCGAGGGGCTTGAGGCTGAAACTGGTAGCCTCCAGGTAGCTCAAGCCACCCGTACGCAAACCGAGGCCGCTCAACTCCAGGGTGGGCAGCAATTGCGGGGCACTGAGCAGCACGCCCAGCAGCACGCCGGCAACATAGATGATCAGGCGCGGGACGATTTGTCTAGACTGGCGCACGCGACGGAAAAACTGTTTGGGGAACTCGCGCCAAGCTGCCCAACCGCTCAGCCAGCGCGGTCGCGTCCGGAGCCAACGCCAGAGGACGCCCAACGCGGGCCAGACTACCCACACGCCAAGGCCAGTGAGGTTGATGTAGACCGTCTGCGTGTGGCCTGCCAGCAGCATCAGCGCCACTACGACGCCCAGCGCGGCACTGCGCGCGGCCACGAACACCCCTGTGCGGTGTGCCCCCGGTCGCACGCCGCTGACGGCCTGCCCCTCCACACAGAGCACCGACCAGGGCAGCCACGCCACCCCGTTCAACTGGTTGAGATGGCCAGCCATGCCACCCACGAAACCGGCCCCGGCCAGCACCACCCCCGTAACCATCCCTGCCCAGGCACCATAGCGCCAGCGGCGCAGCAGCCAGTAGCCGCCGTAGCCAAGCAGCCAGGTGTGGACGGCCGCGCTCCAGTAGACCTGCTGCGTTGCCGGCAGCCAGATCAGCGGCCAGTGCAGTGGATAGAGCACTGCAGCCTGTGGGTTGGCCAGAAGGGGCGCTCCGGCAAATAAATAGGGGTTCCAAAACGGAAGCTGGCCGCTGCGCAAGGCGGCAGCCACAAAATCCCGATAGGGATAGAAATAGAGCAGGATGTCGCCCGTGGCCAACACCCGGTTGGTGAAGATCAACGGGTAGTACAGGATGCCCACAAAGAGCGCCAGGAGGATCCCAGCACCAAGGTGAGTTGGCCAATGACGGGTTGGTGGTTGCTCTGCGTTCATCCGGTCTCGTTGATTGGGAAGGCGCACCTACGGCCGGCACATCATAGCCCCGGCGGTGGGCGCGGTCAAAGCCGGCCGGGTCTCTCGTGGCCGGCACACGCGCCACCGGGCATCGCCCTGGGACTGCGCGCTGATCTCGTAGACGGTGAAATGGCCGGCGCGCAGGCGTACCTTTGCCGTCAACCCACGCGCCGCCAGTTGTGGGTCCAGATCGCGCAGCGGCGACCAGTCGGGGACAATCACAAGGCGCCGTCGATCGGGCTGCTTGGCCGCACTGTCCGCCAAAAAGACGCTGCTGGGATAGTAGCGCAGGTCGACCGCACCCTGCTCCAGCGCGTCGTAGAGATAGAATCGCGCATGCCAGCCGAGTTCCCGCTGGTAAAGGGCAACGCTGTGCGCGTGGCTGGCGGCCGTGACGTAAGCAAAGGCTTCGTCGATCCCGCTGTAGGCGCCGTGGTCACCCCCGACCGGCAGGCGCCCCGCGGCCGCCAGCACGGCAGGCGGCGCCAACACGAGAAGCCCAATCAGCATGAGCGCTCCACCTGGAAACCCTTTGTGCCCTTTCCCCCGCCACCCGTTTACTACACCCTGTAGCTCAGCAACGGCCCACGCCACCGCCAGCGCCAAGGGCGCCACCAGCGGCAGCAGATAGCGATCCCAGATTTGCACACTGGTGACCACATGCAGGCCCCCAAAGCCAACCGCCCACGCTACCAGGAATACGGCCGGCGCCCATGTGCGAAACGGGGCGCGCCGGCGCGCTGCCAGGGCCACGCCAACCACCACCCCCGCACTCACGACGAGCCAGGCCAGGTTGCTTGCCAGCAAATACCAGGCCAGGTCGAGCCAGCCGCGCAGGCGCGCTCCCCACTGCGCCAAGGCGGTCAGGCTGACTGCCCCCACATTGCGCGCACCAAGGTCCCACGGCGAAGGCGCCACCGACCAGCGCAAGCTGTCCCAGTAGAGAATCGGGGCAACGACGGCGGCGATCCCGGCCAGAAAGGCAAGCACAGCCAGTGCACGCTGCCGGGGAGTGGGGCCGTCGCCAAGGGATGGGCGCCAGTCAAGCAGGCCGGCGCCTACGACCAACGGCACAAAGAGCAGGCCTTGTTGCTTCGTCATGATCGCCACCCCCAGGGCCATCCCACTCCCAAAAAAGCGGCGCCGCACCATCAGGGCAAGGGCAAGGCTGCCCGCCAGCACGAGCAGCGGGTCCGTAAAGGCGGTCGGCGCAAATGTGATGGCAAAGGGAGCCAGGCCGGCAACGAGCGCCGCCGCCACCCCGGCCCAATCCCCCCACCACCCGCGCGCCATCACGGCCAGCACCGGAATGGTCAGGGTGCTCAAGCCAATGTTAAGGAAACGCGCCGTTGCGGGGCTGACTCCCCAGGCCTGAAAGGCCAGCGTCAACAGCCAGACAAAGACCGGCGGCTTGTCCGGCCAGACGTGCAGAAAGAAGGGATCCTGATGCCAACCGTACAGCGCCCAATAGCCGTAGATGGCCTCGTCTTCACGGAAAGGGTAGCGGTCCAGCAAATAGGATCGCAGCGCAAAACCCGCCAGTGTCGTCAGAACGAGCATCCATGCGACCCGCGGCGGCGCACGGTGGTGAACGGTTCCACGCAATCGGCCACCGCTCAATCGACGAAGCGGTATTTCACCAGCGTGCGCAAGGCAGTGAAGCCATCGCGCCACGTGATCTTTTTACCCTGGTGGAAGGCACGCCCGTTATAGCTAATCGGCACTTCAAAGATCGTGTAGCCGCGCTTGAGGATTTTTGCGGTGAGTTCCGGCTCGATCTCAAAGCGGCGGCTACGCAGCGGCATACTGGCGATCACATCACGCCGAAAACACTTGTAGCAAGTCTCCATGTCCGACAACGACGTGCCATACAGCACGTTGGTAACCACCGTCAGCAGTTTGTTGCCCAAGGTGTGCGTCAGGCTCATCGCCGCGCGCGGGCCGCCCGAAAAGCGACTGCCATAGACGACCGGCGTGCGCCCTTCCAGAATCGGTTCGAGCAGCCGGATGTAGTCGCGGGGGTCGTACTCCAGGTCGGCATCCTGGATGACGATGAGATCGCCCGTGGCGTGCTCGAAGCCCGTGCGCAGGGCGGCGCCTTTGCCACCGTTTTCGCCGTGGAAGACGATGCGCAAATCGCGATACGGTTTGGCCATCCACTCGCACAGAATGTCGCGGGTGCCGTCGGTGGAACCGTCATCCACAATCACGATTTCCCGCTCCAACTCGATCGGTCCACGCAGCAACGGGTTTTTGCCATCGGCATCGACGGTCAGATCGACCTGGCGCACGCGTTCGACGATTTCTTCTAAGGTGTCCCGTTCGTTGAAAACGGGCATGACAATTGACAACTTCAACGGCAGTCACTCACTGTTCGCTGACCTGATGCGCCAGGATGATCGCCTCGGCGACGGCACGCATCGGCTTGCGATTATTCATGCTCATTTTTTGAATTTTGCGGAACGCTTCGGTCTCATTCAGTCCCTGCGTATCCATCAGGATGCCCTTGGCCCGGTCGACCGCTTTGCGCGTTTCCAGCGCATCCTGGAGACTGGTCACCTCACGCTCCATGGTGCGATATTCGCTGAACCGCGCCAGCGCCACCTCTATGGCCGGCGGCAAGTCACTCTCGCGGAAGGGCTTGACGAGATAGCCGGCGACGCCGGCCTGTCGCGCCCGTTGCACAAGCTCCTGCTGGCTGTAGGCACTCAACAGCAGAACCGGCGCCAGCCGTTCTTCGGTCAGGATTTTGGCGGCCTCGATGCCATCCATGTCGGGCATCTTGATGTCCATGATCACAATGTCCGGGCGCAACTCACGCGCCAGGTTCACAGCGCTGCGGCCATCTCCCACCTCGCCAACGACCAGATACCCCTGGTTGGTCAGCATTTCCCGCAAATCCATGCGGATCAACGACTCGTCGTCGGCAATAATCACACGTGTGCGCTCCACGGTTGGTGCTCCTTTGCTTGACACCCTTGGTCGCATGGCAATCGTTCATCGGCCGCTTCATCGCGCCCGCCCTGGTCGTTCCCGAAAATAATGATTCTCGGTCTTTGCACTCAACCTTCAGTTTTACCGCAGACCTGCCGATCCGCGCAAAAAAAGGGCAGGGTGCATGGGGAAAACGTTCTCACCCCACCCGCACCGAGCGTTTCGGAAAGGTAACGATCGCCTGTGCCCCGGCCGGCTCGGCCGGGGCATCGCTCACCGCCATCTCCGGCACAATCGACTGCATGGTCAGCGTTCCTTTGAGATCGTCGGTGACCAACGTGTGCACGATGTGCAGCCCCATGCTGCTCGACTGCTGCGCGGGGTCGAAGGCAGGCGGCAGACCGTTGCCGTCATTCTCAATCACGATGCGCACGGCGTCGCCGAGATCGTCCAACGTGATGTTGATCCGGCCACGCGACTGGCCTTGCAGTCCATGCTCGACGGCATTTAGCAACAACTCGTTGATGACCAACGCCACCGGCGTGGCCTGGCTGGCCGGCAGGCGGATATTGGACCCCTGCACCTGGATCACAATTTCCTGGTCGGGCGTGCCCGACACTTGCGTCACCTGCGTGGCAATCCGCTGGCAGACATCCTTGACGTTGATCTGCCGGTGCTCGTCGTAGCTGAGAAACTCGTGGATCACCGCCATGCTCAACACACGATTCACCGCTTCATTCAGATGCTGTCGTGCCTCGTCGCTGCTCACACGCCGCGCCTGGATGCGCAAGATGGCGGCGATGTTCTGCAGGTTGTTCTTGACGCGGTGATGAACTTCCTGGATGATGGCCGACTTTACGTTGAGCTCGCGCTGCTTCTGCACGGCATCTGTGGCATTATGCATGAGCACCAGTACGGCGCTGATGGCTGAGTGAGCGCCGCCGCGGCTGGCCGGTGCTAACCAGGCAAGCGAACGCCAGTTGCTACGCCAACGAAAGCGCGCCGCATGCAAGGGCACGGCTGTCCGCATCCAGATGCGGCCATCCTCGGACTCACGACGCCATTCCTGGCAGCGTTGGGCGGCAAACGCCTGTTCTACGAGTTGGATATCGTCGTCTTCTAGTGCCGAAAGCGGCTGGTCGCGCACTTCAGGGATGACGCCGATGCTGCGGAAAAGGTTGGCGGCAATCCCGCTCATATAGATGATGGTGCGTTGCTCGTTGACGAGATAGATGCCATCGTAGAGGTTGAAGCCGCTCAGCCCGCTGGCGCTGGCCAGTTCACCGCTGGCGCACATTTCCTGCATCCACGTGACGGCTTGCCGGAAGTGGCGATTGCGCCGGCGTTGGCGCTCGTGGGCGATCATGTTCGTCTCCACCAACAAGGCGCCAATCACGCGCGCCTTGCCATTATGGATCGGAAAGACATCTTGGATGATCGGCGCGCCGGCAATCAGCACCTCGCGCTGGCGACGGCCGCCGCTGCCATTGCGTAGCGCCTGGAAGAGCAGCGGCTGTTCGACCGCGGACAACATGCGTCCGGTGGCATCTTTGCGGTAGAGCGAAGAGATCGAGTTGGGGATGGCATGCGCGGCGACTAACGCTTCACCGCCAGTCCACAATGTGCAAAGCAGGATGTCGGCGCGACTGACATCGGCGGCAAGCGGCAAGCCGGCTTCAACTTTGCGCAGCAATTCCAGATCTGCCAAGGCAAGGTTTGGCAGTTCATGCACACGACTATCCATGGTTAATGGCCCGACGTTGGGCATGGCACACAATCAGCATCGAATGTACAAAAAGCTCTCGCTATACAAACAAGCGAGAGCTCTTTACCAATCTAGTCGGGGCGAGAGGATTTGAACCTCCGACTTCTTGAACCCCATTCAAGTGCGCTACCAGGCTGCGCTACGCCCCGTGTTTCAAAACTCCAATTGCAAAGAGCAGTCTAGCACAGTGTATCCGCAAACGCAAAGTGGCGCAATCAGGTGCAAGCTAGAATCGTCAGCGAATGGTGCGTGAACAGTGTTCGTGACGGCTAAGACGCCTCAGAAACGGTTTGCGGCCCCTCCAGCCCAGCTAATCCGGTACGGGCAATCCGCCACAATTCGACCGCAATCAACAGGAGCGCCACGGACCATAGCGAATATGCGATTCCACTGAGCAGCGGCTGAAAAGCTGGTGCAAAGATGCTGGCCCACAGAAAGAAGGCGCCCAGATTGATCGCCCCAAAGGTAAACCAACTGCCGCCCAGATGTGCCGGTGTATCCGGCAGAAACGCGCGCCGGAACAGGAACGGTAGCATCGCAAACAAGAACTGAAGAACCCAACCATAGATCAGCGCCTGGGGCGCACTGCCTTCGACAGCCCCGCCGCCAAACCCGGGAACTTCCAAGATCACCAGCGGCGCCGCAAGCACCGGGGCCAGAATCCAGACGTAGGAAAACACGAGATGCCACATACCGGGCGTCCACGCAGCGCGATCGCCGCGAATCGGCGCGATCACGTTAGCCAGCAGCCAGAGGGTGCCGGTCAGATGCAACAGCAACCCCGGTACCGTGAAATAGAGCGACGAGAACCACGGTCCCAGCACCAGCCCCAGCGCACCAAAGACCATCAGCCAGAAGACGGGGGTCAATGACCGCGGCCATGCCAGCGGCCGGCCGGCAAAGCCGGGGTAGAAGTCGGCGATCAGGCCGGCAAAAATCAACGCTACGAAACCCCAATTATTGGCATGGATGTGCACCTCGAGCGGCGCCACGATCTGCAGCCAGGATCCCCAGCCAAGCCACAGACCGGTGCCCACAAAAACGCCAAGCAGAAGATAGGCGAGCGCCCCGATGTAGAACATACGGCCGCGATAGCCGCCCTGCGGCGCCGGAACCAGCTCCGGTACACCCTGCGCCGATCGCATGCGGCTGATCTGCACCAGCAACAGCGTGGCCGCCACAAAGACTAGCGTGCCGCCAGCCAGAATCAGCGCCTGGTTGATGCTGGGGATGGCGACCAGGAGGGTCAGAATGCCCACATTGAGACTCAGCCAGATGTCCCAGCGGAACTTAGGGCGAGGCAGGTTGCTGTGCAAGGCCACCACGATCGGCAACACGCCAAAGACCGCCTCCGTCAAGGCACCTAGCGTGACAAAATGGACACGCAGCCAGCGCAATCCAAAAAAATAGGGCAACAACGTGCCGCCGGTCAGCGCCGCATCGGCGGCAGCCAACGCCGCCAACACCACGAACAGAAGACTCATCAAAAAATAGAGATTCATTACAATTCCCCTTTCATAGTCAAGCAACGCGCGTCGCCAGAAAGGCCAGGCGCGTGGTAGCCTCGACGCCGCGCGTTGTGCCGGCCGGCATAACGACCGTGGCGCCAGCACCCACCGCCAGGCGTTCGCCGTCGACAGTCATCCAACCGGCGCCTTCCAGAAAGTGATAGACCGCCGTCGCTTCGGCGTGGGGTGGAATCTGTTGGCCTGCTTCCAGACCGGCCAGTATGACCTTCATCTGATCGTTTTCCATCAGAATCTGCGGCTGCGGCCCTGCGGCAGTGTAGACAATTTTCTCGCGCCAATCGGAAACCAGGTTTGTTGCGGTCATGGGACAACCCCTCCATGGGGTGGACAACAATCAATAACGGGTGAAGTGTTCAGGCTGGATGATGAACCGGCAGTTCGCCGATCTCGCGACTCGCCAGCACCAAGTGGATCATTTCTTCGTTGACAACGGTAATCAGCGTCACCGGCGCCAGGTGATAGGGAGCAGCCAGCGTAGTCATGCGGACGAGCAGATGGCTTGCCAACTGCGTATCGTCATCGATAAGTACACCGGCGATCCAGCCGGCGAGTTCGCCACCGGCTGCAAAAACTGCCATCCCGCGGGCCAGACCCACCGGCGTCGCACCCGCCGGCGCAAGAACCGTGACCCCGCTCTCCATCAGCCGGCAGGGTGAATCACAGACCAACTCTGCGGCCAAGCAGCCAACGCTGCGCATGGTTACGGTGTGGCCAGGCGGCGAAAACTCACAACCAGCCCGCCAACAATGATGGCGGCCAGTCCTTGTGCGGTCATCAGATTCCTCCAGTCAATTCAAGAACAACGCAAGGTTGATAGCCGCAGCATAGCAGGGTTGCCTTGCGTTGTCTCCGACTTTTGTCGGATTGCCTGAAGATGATTCGGCGCAGGGAGCCGCGCCTATTGCGCAGCTTGTTCGAGGGCATTGCGGTCAAGGATGCGGATGGCATTGCGGTCGACGGCGATCAGGCCGTTCTGCTCCAACTGGCGCAGCGCGCGCTGCGCCACGTCGGGCACCGTGCCCAGGCGGGCAGCCAGTTCGGCCTGTGTATACCAATGCGGCCGGTGCAACGTGTCGCCGCTGGCACTGTCAAGGATGAGGCGCGCCAGACGCCCCGTCAATGTGCGCAGCGATAGGTCGGTGACCAGGTCGACCAGATAGATCAGCCGTTCGGCCAGGCGCTCAATCACGTACTGGGCAAACGCCGGTCGGCTACGTAACAGTTCGGTAATGGCCGCGCGTGGGAGGATCCAAACGCCGGCCGGCTCCAAGGCGATCGCCGTCGCCGGGTTCGGCTGGTCGGCAAAAACGCCAATCTCGTTAAAGGTTTCGCCTGGTTCGAGGAAGCGCAACACCTGCTCGCGGCCGCCCGGCGCGTACTTAACCGCTTTCAGCCAGCCGGACGCCAGCAAAAAAAGACCGGGCGCACGTTCGCCTTCTAGCGCCACGATCTCGCCCGCAGCGTACGTGCGAAAATGGGCAGCACGCACGAGAGCGGCGACGCTCTCAGCGTCCAGCCCCTGAAAGAGCGTAAGGCGTTGCATCTGTATGGTCAGTTGATTTAGCGGCGGCATTGTCATGCTATCGTTCACTGGAACGAAGTTGTGAAGGAAAGCTGTTGGTAGTCTAGCGGTTCCACGCCAAATTATCGAAAATCCGTACCTGATACGTTCATCAACAACGACATAGATATAGAACTCCCTATCTCTCCCGATCCGGGTTCACCCATCAGCTATACTCGCCAAGTAGGCTGTAGCCGCCGCCCGAATCACCTCCAGTCCGTCACGGCTCCCAGCTTCCATGCCTTTTTCGAAATCCCCTTCCACCTGAGCCATCTGGTTGGTCACATGGGCGAAGCAGATCACCGGCTTTTGCCGGGCCTGGGCGAAGGCATAGAGGGCAGCCGCTTCCATTTCGACCGCCAAAATTCCCGCCGCTTTGGCCTGTGCGATGGCAAGGGATGTTTCTCGAAACGGTGCATCGGTGGTCCAAACCGCCCCAGCGTACACCGGAACAGCGTATGTCGAGAAGGCGCCTTCCAACATGCTGAGCAAACGGCGATCGATATCGGCATAATCCGCTGGGGGCAGATAGTGATAGCTGGTCCCTTCATCGCGCAGCGCCCGCTCAATCAAGATGAAATAGGGCGGTTCCGCGCACGGCAGAATCTGGCCGGCCGAGGTCACACTGATCAGCAACCGGCAACCGGAGGCGAACATCTCCTCGGCAACCAGCACGGCAAAAGATGCCCCAACGGCACAGCCGACGATGCCAAACTCGATCCCTCCCTGTTCGAACGTGTACATCTGGGTATGATAACAGGCCCAGTGCGGATTGCGCGTGGTCTTGCTGGCGGCCAGCAGACCGTGCACAATGTCGCCATCGGGGTCCAACACACAGATGGCCGGTACCTGTCCAGTCGCAATCGCCTTCTGTCGCCGTGCCTCACGCAACAAGTTTTCCGGCAGAAAGACCGATGGGCTATCGTACTCCTTGGCGCGCAAGATTGGTGGCATCGTCAGGATCCTCTAGCTGGATGGGTCATCCGTGTCATACCCGTGATCAAAATGTAATGACTTTGTCGCTATCGACAACCCAATCCGCCAGCGCCTGCATGGTCGCTTTCTCGGCCCCGTCGAAATAGGGATGGTTTTTGTAGATCCCGCACCGGGCCATGCACGTTCCGCATACTTTCACAGGCACCGCGCGCCCAATCAGTGCCTTGAGCATCTGGGACAGATCTTGGTCGTACCCTTCGGGTGGGCGGCAGACATCGCGCGCCATATCAACCGCATCGTTCATGAGGAAAATACGGACTTCAGTCCCGCCGTCGACCAGCTTGTCGGCCAAACGTAATCCGTTCCACGTCACGTCAGTGCTGTCGTAGGGTTCGCGGTTAAAAATGATCAACATCTTCATCAGTAGTCTCCGAGTTACGGAAATCAGCGCCGAGCGATCAGCCCAAAGTGATCTGGGCAATAGGGCTGTTCATCTGCATTCCCATCTACGCGACCGGTTGCTCGACGGGCAAGCCCGCCGCTCGCCACTCGCTTACGCCGTCACGAATCTTGCGTACGCGGTGACCCTTTGCGCTGAGCAGTGATACGGCTTCGTCGGATAATAGGCAGAACGGCCCACGGCAGTAGGCGACGATTTCTTTGTCCCGCGGCAACTCCGCAAGTCGGCGCCCGATCTCGGCAAGTGGCATTGAGCGGGCAAACGGGAGATGTGCCGTCGCGTACTCGGTCTGCAGACGCACGTCGATGACGACGACCTCGCCCCGTCGTGCCAACTCCAGTAACGTGGCGCGGTCCATCTGGACAAGCGTGCTTGGGTCGGCCGCCATTTGCTCTAACGCCATCCGCAGTTCGAGCAAGTGCTCCTCAGCCACTTGGCGCAGCGTCACCCATAGGCTGGCAACATCGTTGCCGCTGAGCCGGTAGATCATGAACTTGCCGTCGCGTCGCGACGCCACGAGGCGAGCTTCCTTCAAAGATTTCAAGTGTGCGCTGGTGAGCTTGATGTCGGCTGACAGTTCGGCAGCCAGTGTGTCAACAGATTTTTCTCCCTGGGCCAGCAGTTCAAGCAGTTCCAGCCGCTTCGGGCTGGATACCGCCTTCCCAATGCGAGCGACTTGTTCGTAAAGTATATCTTTCAGTACTCTCTCATTCATTCCTATATTCTAACGATCATTAGAATATAGGTCAAGAATCTCGGGCTGTTGGGGCATGAGCTAGCCCTCCTGCGCCTGCTGCACACACCGCGCATCATCGACGCACGTAAGGAGCGGACCAGTTCACGCGTGTTCCAACCATAGCATGGCGAGGTGGGTCGGCTCACACACCGCTTCGCCACAGTTGATTCGACGATAGTAGGCATTCCCAGCACACGATCGGCAGAGGATTTGGCCGGCTTCGACAAGCTGGCGGTCGTTGAGAATTTCCTCGCCGCAGCGGTCACAGTTCACCCACACGCCCGGCTGGCTCAAGATCGCCAGCAACGAGGTGGTGAGTTCCACGTCCTGCCCAACAAACAGCAATTCCCGGTCCCAGAGGCAGAAAGGAATATTTTTCGTAAAGATTTTGCCCGAAAAACGCTCTCTACCTCTGGGAATCTCGGCAAAAGCTCCGGGAATAGCTGTTACCAGATCTGGCGTGATGTCATGGGGCCGCACATTTCTCCGTTCCTTGTAGGCCGCACGTTGGACCGCAGTGCAGCCGCAGAGAAGCAATAGGCTGGAATTTAGTGCGGTCTGTCGTGAAGAACCAGCCCTACGACCCTCGGCACATCAAGCACGAAAACCAGACCCTTTTTCGGTGCATACATGTCGCCAAGAATTTCCTCTGTTGCAGCCACTAATCTGTCTGCCGTTGCGTCGTCGTTGACGATCGACAAAATCAGCAAGCTCGACAGGTCGTTTTCGCGCAGGATATTCTGTAGCGAAAACATGCCCGGCAGCACTTCGGCGTTTTGCCAGGCTTCCTGCAGGCGGCGCAGGCCATAGCCTTCCACGAGGGTTACACTCGGTGCGCCGGCTGCCTGCCAGGCTTGCCCAATCACGTGCCCTTCCTCAACCTGTCCAGTAATTAATACAACCAGTTTAGCCATAGATCTAGCCTCCACCTGCAAGGGGAGCGGTTGACGAGGTGCGAAACACACGACGAACGAACATCGGCGCTAAAATTGTAGTCAGCAACACGGTCAGAAAGAGCGCCAAGAAGAGTGGATCGCTCGCCTTGAAAATGCCGGCGCTGATACCCAGCGATGCCACGATCAGGCTTACCTCGCCCTGCGGGATCATGGACACGCCCAGTTGTAGCGCCTCATGCCGGCGTAAGCCACCCCCCAGCGCCCCTAGACCGCACCCAAGGATTTTTCCCCCGACTGCGGCCGCCAACAGCCCAAGTGCCAGCGGCAAGATTGAGAGTGAAATACCGCGCAAATCCGCGCTCAGACCAATGCTTACGAAAAAGATTGGGACCAGAAAGACGTAGGCGAGATTGGTGATCGCTTCCTCGATCTGGCGCTTGACACCGGTTTTCACCCTCGCCACGCCGATCCCGGCAATAAAGGCACCTGTAATTGCTGCAACGCCGCCGAAGTAGACCGCCGACCAACCATAGAGCAACACCAGGGCCAACGCCAATGCCGGCACACCATAGGATTCTTCCAGGTACCGTTGGGCGTTGATCCAGTTTAGCATGCGAGGCACAACAAACCAGGTGGTGAGACCAGCCAGGCCCAGATAGACGACGATACGCGCGACGATACCTGCCATGGACCATGGGTCAATTTCGCCACCATGCGTAATGACGGGGACGACGACAGAAACCAACAGGATGGCCACAATGTCATCGATCAACGCTGCCGCCAATAAAGCGGACCCTACCTTCGTACGCAGCAGCCCAAGTTCGAGGAGGACTTGGGCCGAGATACTGACCGAAGTCGCAGCCAGGGCTACACCAGCAAAAAGTGCCAATTGCCACGTGTATGCAAAGAAAAGAAGGAACAATGCCGCGAACGCAACCGTGAGCAGCGATCCACCTACCCCTGCCAATATTCCGACGTTCCCTACCCTGGCCAATTCGCTGAGTTGTACCTCCATCCCGATGTAAAACATTAACAGCAGGACGCCAAGCTGTGCCAGTTCTTCAATTGTCTGTGCAATGGCTGGTGAGTCTAGGCCCAAGAAAGAAGACTGAAATAGACCAAACAGCGTTGGGCCGAGCAGTAGACCCACAACCAGTTCACCAAGAACTCGCGGTTGGCCCAGCCTACGCGCGACTGCGCCGGCGATACGCGCCGCGATCAGGATCAACCCGAGCGCCAGGAACAACGGGATCACAGAGTCTGGTTCCATAGGATGTCCAGTCAAATCGATACTGTCATCTTCTTTTCGATGTCTCCCGTTTTGCCCGTTCCCCTTGTACGTCTTTTTTCTGGCTCCACGCCATATCCCAGACCACGGGGCGATTGCGGCTGATGGCAAAGTCATACCATCCAAAGTTCCGGCTCCACACCTCGACGGCCGCCAACAGAAAGATCACCCAGGCCAGCCGCACGACACTGGCTAGTTCCCGGAGGGCCACCTTGAACTCCGGTCACCGCGTAGAGGGATTCTATTCTACACCCTTCACGGAACATTGCGCATACTTGCGACGATGCCGTCACTGACAGTATAATTGCAATTACTTCAACGGCCATTGAAGTAATTGGCGGCGAATCCTATTTCACGCCACGGTGCCCTACTGATGGGCCGACTGGTGTGCTTATGTCTGACACAATCCAACCACAGTGCACTGGATGCCTTTGATGAGCCGATCGATGATACGCAGACGGGTGGGTTCGGCCAATACCTTCAGTTGCCGAGCAAACCGGTCTAGGTCGGTTGTCGTTGAATCCGCATCGATCATGATTATTCTCTCTCTGACAATTCAATGCCTGTTGAACTACAAGCGTAGTCGCACCCATTGCATTTGTCAACGTGCGGCGTGATTTCGCCATTCGCATGGCGCCCACCAATTGGAGTTTGCTGTTACCTGGGGATATAGACCGCATCTTTGACAGACCCGGTCATGGCGTTGGCGTCTCAAAGCGCGTACGTTAAACCGCCTTGCTCACCGCCACCGGTTGCGCCTCGCAGTCGATGGCTTCCATGTCCTGCTTGAAGTAGCGCCGCCCCAGCCAGAACGCCACGCTCACCAGCCCGATCATCACGGGCACCTCGATCAGCGGTCCGATCACGGCGGCAAACGCCTGCCCTGACGCGATGCCGAAGACGGCCACCGATACGGCAATCGCCAGCTCAAAGTTGTTGCTGGCGGCCGTGAAGGAAATGGTCGTCGTCTTTTTGTAGCCCGAATGCGTCCACACGCCCATAAAGTAACTGATCGCAAACATGATCACAAAGTACAAGAGCAGCGGGATGCCGATGCGAATCACGTCAAGCGGAATGGACACAATCAACTGGCCCTTGAGGCTGAACATCACCAAGATCGTGAAGAGCAATGCAACGAGGGTGATCGGGCTGATCTTGGGGATGAATTTGGTGTGGTACCACTCTTTGCCCTTGG